>CAJHZH010000103.1_pt1 | contig 22699 bp, 20 predicted proteins | sample 9198951 | NCBI WGS metagenome assembly CAJHZH01 (sample SAMEA7708381, study PRJEB35096) | sediment metagenome | biome: marine neritic benthic zone biome [ENVO:01000025]; feature: sediment [ENVO:00002007]; material: shallow marine sediment [ENVO:03000034] sea grass bed [ENVO_01000059] ...
CTCGGTGCAATCTTGGCAGTTGCCGATTATCAGTCTCGTGTTAAGCGAGTTGACTTGACAGTCCACGATCTGCTCACGGCAATGATCAAAGCCCACGAAATTCAGGGCGTTCTGGCACTGGAGAACTCGTTCAACCGCGTGGGACTGGATCACGTGTTGCTGGTTCGGATCGCCAGTACGGCGGTGGCAACGAAAATGTTTGGTGGCGATACGAGCCAAACGATCAATGCCATTTCTAACGCCTGGATCGATGGCGGTGCACTCAGAACGTATCGGCATGCGCCCAACACCGGATCGCGCAAAAGTTGGGCGGCCGGTGACGCGACGAGCCGGGCCGTCCGACTGGCGCTGATCGCTCTCGCTGGCGAAATGGGCTACGCCTCGGCCATGTCGGCGCCCAAATGGGGATTTCAGGACGTTTTGTTCAACGGTAAGCCTGTGGTGCTGTCGCGGCCACTGGACTGTTACGTGATGGAAAACATTCTGTTCAAGATTTCCTTTCCCGCTGAATTTCATGCTCAGACCGCTGTCGAGTGTGCATTGCAGTTGCACGATTCGGTAAAAGATCGGTTGGATGAAATCGAGCGAGTGCAAATTCACACGCAGGAACCGGGTGTGCGAATCATCGACAAGACCGGGCCGCTTAACAACTACGCCGACCGGGATCATTGTCTTCAGTACATGGCGGCGATCGGTTTGATCTTTGGCGAGTTGACGGCGGACCACTATGAAGATCGCGTTGCGTCCGATCCACGCATCGACACCTTGCGCGAGAAGATGCTGGTCACGGAAGATCCGGCGTATACCAAAGACTACTACGACGCTGACAAGCGCGCGATACCCAATAGCATTCAAGTGTTTTTTATAGACGGCAACGGCACCGAAAAAGTCGAAGTCCACTACCCGGTCGGCCATCGCCGCCGCCGAGAAGAGGGAATTCCATTGCTGCAACAAAAATTCGCCAATAACATGGCGACTTTGTTTGATCCGAATGCGTGTCTTGCCATTGAGGAAACATTTGGCAATCCGAGCGAACTGGACCGCATGCCCGTTAGTGACTTTATGACCATGCTAGTTAAGGAGTCGGCAAGTATGAGCACCCTATTCGCATAGAGATGAAAGTTTGACTAGAGGTGAATGGCCGTATGTGAAACGACGGCGAGAATGGCTCTGCCCTTTTTGTGCAAGGGAACCAAAACTCCCCCCTTTTGCACAGGGGGAATAGGGGGTGCAAGGATTCGGTCTTAACCGATCCAGGATTTCACACTGTCCACAATCGTTGCCAAATTCAGATAACCGAATTCTCGACCGACATCGATCAACTTGAACAGAAACGCCATGTCGATTAATCCGAAAGTGTACGGCAATTTTCGACCGTTAAACTTGCGCAATCGTCGTTCCATACGCTTGCGATCTGCTAACTTTCGATGAGCACGCAACCATGCGGTGCGCGCCTTTTCTTTTTCATCAAACAATCGAAGCAGCCGCATTTGGGCATGGTAATCTGCCGGGCCACCAAAAGCGACTTCGTGCAGTTTGCATTCCTGCTCGACTTTGATGAAAGCATCATTGGCTGTTTCGTAGACGTTTTTGACTCGATTATGTTTGCAGGCAGCGAGCTTGCGGAGAAACACGATCCAACTGGTCACGAGTCCGTAAAGCAAAGCAATCATGTGTCCCCCTTTCTTTTGTATGGGTGGAGCGCGCTTCGCGCCGAGAGACAGGCGCAATTCGACACAGATGTTCTTAAAAATGCAGTCAGCGTAAGCGCGTCTAGTGCTATGCGCTGTTTGACGAGACGATCCGATCGTCTCAGAGGATTAGAGCGTTCCAAAACTGTTGTTCGCGGAGTTTTTCATCGAACTGTTGGTGATGTTCCCGGACCTGCACGCACCAGCATGCGGGAAACTAAGTTTTTGAAAGTTCTAGTTTTCATCCTTGCGATCCGGCGAGCGGCAAAGATAAGTTAGCTTTGTGTGGTACGCCGGTGAGAATTAAGAAAGCAAAGTTTGCACAAAGGTTCGCGCTCATCATATGGATTTCCGTCGTCAGCAAAGTACGTCCCGACGGCCCGGCGGGACTTGCACTGGGTATCAACCACGCGACTCGTGCAGGTCGAAACTTAGTGTGTATCTGTCAAAGGGCTATCAAGTTTGCTCAAAACTGGATGTTTGCCGGATTCACGTCGGCGATATAGATTCCAAAGATCTTGAATTCTTCGATAATCCGCTCGACGGCTGGCCAATTGTGTTCGAACGCTTCGCTTTTCTGTTGTTTCCAGTCCGCCCAAACCTCGGGAGAATAATCAGGTGGTCGATCGACGTAAGCTCCGCCGAAATCGAGTACGAACGGCGGACTGACGATGGTCATTTCGATCGCGAGAAGATCGTCGTCAAAGCCGAGCAGCTGTGGAACTTCATGGTCACAAACCGTTGCAATTTGCAGATCTTTCAACCGCAAATATACATCGAGCTCGCGTTTATAGGCGATTTCGCGATCATGAAATTTAACGGCAACTCGTTGAGAATGGGAAAGATTGTTAAAAAGGTATACACTACCTTGTGTTCCTACTCCGAGGCAGGATAAGGGTTCCAAGTTCCGCGTTCTTCGATACTGCTCGACTCGTTCAATTCCATCGGATTCCGTCATGATCTCAAATAATCAGACGTTTTCGGCTGATGTCAAGTTGCATTTATATACGGGTGATACGCGTTATGAGTTAGGTCAACTCGGTCCCGACTTTGCGATTCTCCGAACCGCCCAGGATATATCAGAAAACAAAGGTGAATTGGAGACAATTATTGACGGCAAGTCCACACGTTGGAAAATACGTATCACCTCACCGATAACCGTTAACTCGCGACGGTTTAGTTTTGAGGCGGCGTGAACAAATCATTCTCAAAATCTGTTTGCGATTTTGGGCTGCACGTCCGAAATCATAGCTTGAACGTTCCTTATTTCATCCGCTGCTCGAGTGCGGATAATTCTGCCGTGGCTGAGTGATGCCGGTTGGATTGGCCGGTTTTTTCAAAGTACTTGGCCTGGTTCCACAGACATTGTTGCGCCTGGTCGAAATCGCCAATCGACTCAAACTCGGATCCGACCTGAGACAGCAACTGCAAACCCTCCTGTTCACGACCGCCGATTAACAACGCCAGACCGTAGTCCGCCTGGGCTCGCATCCGCTCGTCGCGCGGCCAGCCTTCCACAGTTTTGATCGCCGATTGAAGTAAATTGATGCCCTGGGCCACGCCGCCATTTTGCAGTTTCATCGCGCCAAGAATGGCTTTGGCGCGGTCCGCAATCGGCTGTTTGTCATATTCCGAGATAATGCGGAACAGAATTGCCGACGCTGGTCCAAGTTGCCCGGCGGCAATGATCGCGCGCGCTTGAAACAAATGCAAATTTGCAATCGTCAGCTTGTCCGTTTCCACCGCCTCGGCCTTCTTAAAGGCAAGAACCGCATTTTGACCCTCGGCTCGCTGTAAATGCTCGAGCCCGATCGCCAGCCACAATACCGAGTCCGGCCCGGTCAGATTCAATTGTCGGCTGTTGCCAGAAATTACACCCTGGCCAGCAATAAATGATCGGAGATTTTCCGTCGATTCGTTGGGCCAACCTTGACCCGCGGGACGCAGGAATGCGGCGCGAGTCCAAAACGTCGGATCGAGCGAGTCTTGCTCGACGACGACCCGACTGTTTTCAACCACGGCGGATTCCCAAGTCACCCGCCATTGGTCGATTCTACCGGCGTGCCGGTAAAACTCTCCAAGCAATAACTGAAGTTTGGTCGTGAAATACGGACACGACGCGGAAACCAGCGAAATCGCTTTTTCAAGACTGTCCGTAGATCGCTTGTGCCTGCCGTCCATTAACGCGGCAATCGCATCGAGTCGATAAAAATCGGCGCGGATCATTTTGCCGTGATTACGCTGTAACGATTTGGTCAATTGCAATTTAAGTGCTTTATCCGATTCGTCATTCTGCAGGTGTTCCCAGAACTGATTGCGAATCCGCAGGTGACGAGGTGGTTTGCCAGATCCAACCGCCAAGTCTTCCAAATATTTTTGCCAAACGTTCGAGTTGCACCACTTTGCATCAAAGCTGATTGCCAGCGCATGGAGCGCCAGTCGGTCCTGGGTTTTAGGATCGGATTCCTGCAAGGTTTTCAGCGCAATATCGGGATACTTGTGAATCAGATTTTTAATCGAACCGAATTGTTTTTCAGCTTGTAGGCTGGAAATCGTCTTCAAAAACGATTCGCTGGTATAGGCAAGCGAGTCGGCCTCGCCAATCACCAGTCCAGCGCCGTCAAAGCGGACTTTTTTGCTGGTTGGCGAATCAGCGTTTGAACCGGTTTCAGTTTTGTCACCGGAACTTGTTTCGGCGTCGAGTTTTTTTTCTTCGTCTGATCCGAAGTTAAATACGGAACAACCGGAGGAGGGAACCAATACCAGAATGAGAAGCAGAGTGAAGAGTTTGTAGATGGAATGATCAAAAAGCCAACGGGATTCGTACCTCAACTTTTCGTTGTTAGCTCGTTGTCCTTCGTTTTTCGACCGAACCCCCCTAACCCGCTTGTGTAAAAGGGGGGGATTACTGATGGCATTGTTAATGGAGAGGCGCTTTGTCACAGGAATAAACTAGTACCTTTTGGGAACGACGTTGTGAAAGCGGAACTCTTTGTGCAGGTGACGCTCGTCAAGATCCGTCTGCACGACCTCGTCCGGCAAGAAGTTGTTGAGACTGGTTTGACCTGTCACCGTTGTTGGGTGCACACTCAGGGTTTGCAGGACCTCTTGACTGACGCAAGCTGACTCGGCGGGGGTATTGAAGATGTATGGCCGAATCATTACGACCAGTTCGCGCTTCATACGACCGGTATTCTGTCGACGAAAAAAGAACCCCAAAACCGGCAGCTTTCCAACGAACGGCACTTGCTCGCGACTGTCCGATACTTCTTCCTCTATTAGCCCGCCCAATACGACTGCCAATCCATCTTTTGCCATAACGGTACCACTGATGGTGCTTCGATTAACTGTATCGACTTCCTGATCCGATGTTATTCCTGTCACCGGATTCAATACTGGAATCGAGCCGCCGTTAACGACTCGGCGGGCGTTTTCCTGGATCACACGTAACGACACAGTGCGATCTGCATTGATACTCGGCGTGATTAACAGTGATTGTCCAACATCACGCAGCTCAGTAATAGGAGTTCCGGCGACAGTCGTGTTGTTGTTTCCACCCGCAATAACTTGAGGAGATGTAAACCCAACCGTAAAGGGAATGGTGTCTCCGATGAATATGCGGCTAATCTCGTTGTTCGCCGTTAGCAGTAAGGGTGTGTTCAAGACGGTAACTCGGTTGTCGTCTTCCAACAGTTGCATTCGCGCGCGAAATTTATCGCTGACGACTTGAAACGTCAGGTCACCTTGATTAAGCAATGAACCGCCCGGCAGCATGGAGGCAAATCGTTTTGCATCCCCCGTTACGAGATCCGATGGAGGTGGTAGGATATCGCCCGTCGTGAAAGTGCCCGCGACGGTAACGCCATCGGAGTACTGGTAGTCAAACACGCTGCGAAATTGATCGTCCAGCAAGACTGACATCACCTTGACTTCCAGCAGGACCAGTGGCGTGGGTACGTCCAATCGCTGGATCAGGCTGGCAACTTGTTCCATGGTTGCGTCGTCGCCCGTTCGAACAATCACCTGGTTGTTGCGCCGTACGACCGTAACGTAAATTGTGGCCGGCCGCTCTTTTAGCAACTGTGCGACTGCCGCCTCGTCTGCCGGGTCGATCGGCTGGGCTGCTTGTTGTGGCAGTTGCTTATTTTCCAGTGCGTCGACTAGTTGTTGAATTTGTTCGGCTGTCAGGTCCTGCAGCGGCGCGTATTCAGACGCTGAACCATACGCCCCTGGTACAAATTGGCGTCGCACGTCCTCAAATCCTCCAAGTCCGGTGATCGCCGAACGAGGAGTCCATGGTGAGGCATATCTGCCTTGAAAAGAACCCAGACCCAAGCTGCGGCTGTCGATCAAATCAAATCGATTCAGGCGATACGCCAAATCTAGAATCGAGTCTTCATCGCCAATTCCAAAACTCAGTTGTACACGTCGGCCGAACAAATCTCGAATGGCAACGGCCACGTCCGTTGGATTTGGATAGAGCAGCGTAAATACTTCCGTTTGCTCGTCGCGAAAACTTGCCAGGTTGCGTTCGTATTCATCAGCGGTGTAAACGCGGATGATGCCGGAATTTTCGTCAATCCGGTAAAACAGATCGTGTGTCTTGGTGAGGTTTTCCAGCACGTCCATCGGTCTGACTTTTCGCAGAAACAGATTCACCACTGTTTTATTTGCTTCGACCGACGCGACAATATTTAGGCCGGATTGTTCAGAAAAAACGCGAATCACCTGATCTAACGCCTGTTCACGAAAATCCACCAGTTCAATCGGTTCACCGTCGGTCAATGCCCGTAGCTGTTGCTCGGCAGCTGCCTGTTTACTGGGGCCGGCCGGCACGATTGGTTCAGGCAATTGAGCGGCTGGAGGCGTCGCCCCGCGCGTCGCGTCGTCTTGCGGCGGTAACAATTCTTGTTGTGCGGAAGCGATTTGTTGAACCAAAGCACAGGTGGCCAACCAGTAAAGCAGCAGGCAAACTACAAAGCCACCACGGCGCAGTTGACTTGCGCGAGCAGGCAATTCTTTATGCATCCTTGCAGTTTGGTTGCTCATCGATCGGTGATGTCACCAGCGGATCGGATCCTTGAGTCCGCAGATTATTGGCCGCGTCTAGACGTTTCCTACTAGTCGTACAGAACGATCGTACGTTCGAGCTCGGGAAACGTTAATTGAATGAATTCTGTAGAGATATTCTCGACTTTCATCAAGGTCCAAACGCCGTCGGCGACCGGAACATCCATTTCAATTCCCTTACGAATGCGGACAAATTTTTCGCCGAACTGAAGTACCGCCATCGACTTGCTAGCCCCAACCAATTTGGATTTCACTTCAAAATTGGGCAACTGTAGCAACTGCTTGCGCAAGCGTTCTTGTTGGGTTGCCAAATCTTGTGTCAGTTTGGCAACCTGTTTGGTCAAGCTAGCAAGTTGCGATTTTAGATTTTTGTTTTCTGATTTGAGGGAGTTGTTTTCGGAAATGTACTTGTCGAGGTTTTCGACCTCTCGAATCTTGCCCAGTGTTTCCTTGATGATATTTGTGTCGGTGGCGGGGTCTTCCCCAGACTCTTGTCCGCACAACGCACCAGTTTGCATAACGACAAACAGGATGCTCAGGGCAAATATATTGAAGAATTTCATTTTGCTATTCCAATCTATTTCTTACCTAGGAACCAGCCGCGACCAGTGCCATAAAAAATGCGATGTAAACGTAGCCCACAACGCCTCCGATCACGATCGTCAATGCTGGGGTCAGGATTGCATTCATACGTTTGACGAGGGATCTGAACTGCGACTCATGAAGTTCCGCGACTTCGTTGAGAACCGCGCTAAGTTCCCCCGATTGCTCGCCAACGGCGACCATTTGTCCGAGCAGTGGAGTGAATGATTTCTTTTGTTTTAGCGCATCGACGAGATTGCTGCCGCGAATAACTTTTTCTCTCGCCGTCGATACGGTGCGTCTCAAGAACCGGTTTCCAAGAATATTTTCAACGGCACCCAGCCCCTCGGTGAGGGTTATGCCGCTTTTCAGCATCATGCTCAGACTTCTCGACAAGGTTGCCGTTTCACCGAGCTGTATTAATCGCCCGATGATTGGCACCAGCAACAAGTTCCGATCAACCCAAAGCCGGCCTTCGCGCGACAGGTAGATCAAAGCTCCGCTGGTCGAAGCGACAACAAATCCCAGCAAGACCAACAAATGGTTGTGTCGTAACCAATAGGATGCATCGATCAAACCCTGGGTCATCGCCGGCATCTGTTTACCGAGGCTCTGGAGATAGATTTCCAGTCGGGGAATCAAGTAAACGACCATATACATCGTTACGAATACACTGAGTATCAGAATTAGAGCAGGGTAAATCGTTGCCGAGACAAACGCTTCGCGCGAATGCCTGCGGTCGCGCATTGTTGACGCAGCGCGGGACAAGACGGCTTCGAGGTTTCCGGTTTGCTCCCCAACCTGGACAAGTCGCACGACAAAGCCGGGAAAACAGCCATGCATTTGCATCGCTTCACTCAAACCCCGCCCGCGCTGGACGTGACCGGCAATTTGCTGCCAGGTGCGAGCCAGTGATCTTTGCGGTGACTGATCCGTGATGGAGCGAATCGAAGCTAACAAAGTCATACCGCTACGAATCATCATGGCCAGCTGCTGCAAAGACAATTCCACATGAATACTGCGCGGTGGCAACCTTTCCCACAAAAACGAATCGCCAAACCATGATTCGTTCCGTCCGGGTTTTTGACCGATTAGGCCTTCGATCGCCAAAACGACCCAGCCGCGTTCGCGCAATTGAGTAGCCGCAAGGTTTTTGTTTGGTGCAGAGATCGTCCCCGCATGGGCAGCGCCTTGGGCGTCTTTCGCTTTGTAATGAAACTCGGGCATCAATCGTTAGTATAAATTTATGACCGTCGCAAATTCGTCAAACGATGTCAGGCCGTCTTGTAGTTTTTTTAGCGCGTCGTCAAACAACACCGAAATTTTCCTGTTGTTGACTTCGTTTGCGATCTCCTGTTCGTCAGCACGCTGCGAAGTCAACATCGCCAATTCTCGGTCAAACGGTAATAGTTCAAAAACACCTGTGCGGCCCATGTATCCAGTGCCCGCACAATATTTGCATCCCGGCGACTCAAATATAGGCAGGCCCTCGAGTTCAGGTCGCTGAACGATCGCCGTTTGTCCCGATGTAATTTCGCAGGGTGCGCGACACTGCTGACAGATCTTTCGCACCAGTCGCTGAGCGACAAACAGCCGCGCAACGGCACCTACCAAAAACGGCTGCACCCCCATATCGATCAGGCGAGTGATGGAACTGGCGGCCGAATTCGTGTGTAACGTTGTAAACACCAGGTGGCCAGTCAATGCAGCTTTGATTGCAATCTCGGCAGTCAATTCGTCGCGAATCTCGCCGATCATCAGTACGTCCGGATCGTGGCGCAGGCCGCTGCGAAGGGCCTTGTGAAAACTGATTTTGTCAGCCGAGTCAACTTCGACCTGCGATACCCCGTCGATCACGTATTCCACCGGATCCTCGATGGTGATCACGTTTAGCATTCGATTTTTGATCAGGCGACGGATTGCGGCATATAACGTTGTGCTTTTTCCACAACCGGTTGGCCCGGTCAAAAGAATTAAACCGTTGGGTCTCGCGATCGCCGATTCGAAAACGGGCAAGTCGTCCGCTGACATGCCAAGATTTTCCAAGGTGAGTTCGTGCGTTTTGTTTGCCAGCAAACGCAATGTCATACGCTCGCCTTGTTTCGTTGGAATCGTCGCCGCGCGAACATCAATCATCTGAGTTGCGCTGCGACCAATAGTGAACCTGCCGTCCTGGGGTGCACGTCGCTCGGCAATGTCCATACCGGCAAGTACTTTAAACCGTGACACCAAAGCAGCATGTGCGGCTATCGGGATACGGCGGTATTCCTCGAGCGCACCGTCGACCCGCAGCCGAATGCGGACGTCGTTCTGTGCCGGTTCAATATGAATGTCGGTTGCATAACGGATAAGTGCTGCGTGAAACACCTCGTCGCCCAAAGCGACAATCTCTTGTCCTTCGGTATCAACCGCGTCCGAGTCGTTTGTAATCGCAACTCGACCGGGTTCCATGTGGTTTGCACCTGCGTGAATCGGTTCCCGAAAGATGCGATTGAGCGCCCGATCGAGCGACGCAGCATCAGCGGAATTTGGGATAACCGGTGCCTCACAGTAACGCTCGACCGCTTGCAGTCCTTGGGTGTCGGATGGGTCGATACATGCGACCAATACATGCGAACCCTCCCGGGTGAACGGCAACAACCTTCTGCGAAGGGCCAGATTACCGGGAATTCGCAAAGCCCATTTCGGATCAATCTTAACTTGATCCAGATCGAGCAGCTCCGTTGGCTCGGAAACAGTTGTCATGGCATTATCCGCTTGATGTTATCCAGTTAGACGGCTCGTGCAATTTCAAATAACATGCCGGGGTTTCGGGCCAACGAACGGGCGGTCGATTCAGAAATCCGCCGCTGCCGCCACAGCTGAGCGAGGCAACTGTCGAGCGTGTACATTCCTTCGGCGCGACTCGTTTCCAAAACGGACCGGATTTGAACAAGGTTGTTAGACGCAATCAGGTTTTGAACTGCCGAATTGACGTGCATGACTTCACTCGCCAGGACTCGATTCCGTGATGGTCGTTGATCTCGCTGATTGGCATGTTCACGATCATCCGTTCCCAATAACAGATGCTGAACAATCACACAGCGAAGCGTCGTTGCCAACAACTGCTGCAGCATCGTCTGTTCATCACCTGGAAACACTCCCAACATCCGTTCGATGGCACCGATACAATCGCCGGCATGCACGGATGCAAAAACCAGATGGCCGGTTTCAGCGGCCATCACGGCGGTTCGGATGGTATCCAAGTCCCGCAGCTCACCGACCAAAATCACATCGGGGTCCTGCCTTACGGCATCGACCAGTGCTTGAGCGAAATTTCCAGTGTCGACACCAATTTGCCGCTGGCTAACCAATGAGAGTTTGTTGCGATGTACGTATTCGATCGGATCTTCGATCGTGATAATGTGGCATTTCCGCTGTTGGTTAATTCGATCGATCAAGGTCGCCAACGTTGTGCTTTTTCCCGATCCGGTGGGGCCGGCCACCAGCACCAACCCATCCTTTAAATCGCACAGTTCGTACAAATCGTCATTGAGCCCCAGTGTACTGAGTGGCCGGAATTGATTTTCCAGTTGTCGTAACGCAATCGACAATTTGCCGCCACATCGAAAGATGTTGAATCGGTAGCGGCTGGCATCATCGATTGACAACGCCCCATCAACGCTGCCACGTTCCATTAATTGTTGCTTTTGCTGCTCGTCGAGAACATCGTCGATGATCGCTGACAGTTGTTTGGGCTTGGTTGCATCGATATCGGTGCCCATGGACTGGAGTTCACCGGAAAGACGACAAAAAGGAATTTCGTCGGCGGCAAGATGAATGTCGCTGGCACCCATTTTTTGAGCGCGGGCTAAGATCTGTGTTATCAACTGCAAGCTCATCTTATTTTAGTTGCCATCGGTTCGAATTTGCTAGACCACAAACACGACCGACCATGTGTGGACTTTGTTATTTGAGCTGGACGCTTTCATGCTAAGCGAAATAGGAAACGTCTTTAACCCTGCCGATTGCACAGCGACCAAGAAATTATGCGTGTCCGTGTAACTGCCCTCGAGTTCGATCTTCCAATACTCCAAGGGCGATTCGGTGGAATGCTGGTCAACGATTTGCGCGAGATCATACAGATAACTGGAGAGGATTGGTTCGGTCTCAAATTCCTGATGCACAATCGACAAATTAAACTGTCGTAGCAATTCGGTTACTTGCCTTACCGTTTCCAACCTGGTTTCCGGGTCCCGCCAATTCTGGCCGCGGGCTTTTATGTCATAGCGGTACGCTGTGACCTCTTCGTTCATTTTCTGCAAACCAAGTTGCGCGACTTGAAGACTATTCTTTGCACTTTCGGCGGCGGCTTCGTCGACTGCGTTCCGACGAATCGAGTTGAGTACCTGGAGATTTTCGCGATATTCCTTTTGAGCGGGCATCGCATACACGATCGCGTAGGCCGCCAGCAAGATTGCCGCAGGAAACAATCCCATCAATAGGGGACTGTTGCGCCGGGGTTTTCGATTCTTTTTCATGGTCCTGCCCTCGCGGTTTTTTGCAAGCGCAGCAGGTTGACCTGGGCTTCGGTTTGTGTATCGGGAGGTCCGACATCTTCGAGCAAAATAGTAAATTTCCATGGACCGCCGCTGATCATCTTCATTTCGCCGTTTTGCGTGGCCGGATGAATTTTCCAACCCAACGGCAATGCAGCGTCGCGCAATCGGTTTGCCATATTGGGCGCTGACTCTCCGTTCAGCGAAATGCCGGAAACCACCATGCCTTTTTCATGAAGTGCAATTTCCTTGACAACCAGATCGCTCGTTCTTAGATCTACCAACAGTTTGAGTAACCGCTGGATGCGATCCGTTTGATTGTCAAACAGAAACTGAATCTTCCGCGCATTTAGTTTTGATTGGGTTGCCTCGGCCTTGGTTTGCGTTCGTTTTTCCATGACATTTTGCAACAGCGCGTCGTATTTCTTTTTTTCGATCGCGGGTTGTTTTGACACGGCGATTTCTGAAATAAGCTGCCGGTTCCGAGCGTTTAACCAGTAAATGTGCCAACTGCAAAACATAACCACTAACAATACCGCTGCCACTTTCGCTAATAATCCTGCCGCAAATGATGACGCGTGTTGTTCCTGACGAATCAACGGTCGATTTAGAGCGACGCGTCCGGAAATACCTGCAGCGACCGTTTGTAACCAAAGCTTTAATTGCCGTTCATCGGAAAGTCGGATGACCTCGTTGATAGATCCAGGAATTTGATCGTCCGTCAGGTCAGGCCCCAATAACCACGGTTGGTGCGTGGTAGCCGATTCCGGTGACGCGAAACCCAAATCGCTTGGCCAGCGATCTGAATTAAATCGAGCCTCACTCGTGGATTGAAGCGTCCCGCCACTGGCCAACCTCGAAATGGAATTTCCCCAGATTTCGATTTGGGGCGGATCAAGTACTCCATTTGGACCCGTGACGGCACCGACAGGATGCGCCAGCCAAACTAGTTTCGCTCGCTCCTCGGAAATCAAGTCGACGATCGATTGCCATTGAGACAGCTCGGTTATGTTAACCCAATACCGTCGCTGATCGTTGGCATCACCAAGTTCGACCGCGCTCAAGATGGCGTTTTCGGCATCGATTCCCACCAGCGTTTCCGCTTCAAACTTGAGCGCGCTTTCAAGTTCACTCTGACCAAGATCTGCCACGCTTAGCCTGGGAACTGCGATCATTTGATTCCAAACGGCGGTCGAATAAACAACAACCCTTCGACCAATAGGTCGCGCCAACTCGATTGCCAAACGAACCGCATCAACCAAGGAATCATCGGCGTTGAGATCGGTACTTTCGACGCTGATTATCGATCGAGCTAAACGACCGGCAAAGTCCGCGCGGTAAACGCTGGAATCGGTCGCAAGAATCACGGAATACTCAGGTCGTCGTTTCATTATGGCACCGCATTTGTCGGTTTTGACAAGTCAATCACAAGCGAAAGGCCCTCGTGTGGGACCTGAACATATTTTGTTATTTCACCGCCGTCGAATTTGATGTGGATTGCTCGAAGTCCTATCGAAACATTGGTAAACGTAAATGTGCTTTGGCTGGTATCTTCATCGGCATACACGGCCAATTCCGCAGTTGAAGTATCCGGGTTTGGTGACAGAAACACCACTTCAATGCTAGACGGTTCGACTTGGTCAGAATTAAGCGTTCCACTAATGTTGACTTTGCCGATATTGAGATTACACGCCATCGGCTCATCAAACGGCGGCTTTGTTTGCCATGAGACTGATTCGATTTCACTTTGCAGATTTGTAGCGACCCGAAACGGCTTGCCCCACGAATCAACCACCCTGCTTTGACCGATGGGCAGGTGCAAATAGGGACCGCGCCAGCCGCAAGGTAATTGGATGTGCGAATAATCAACTGGTTGGGCGGGGCCGCTGCGAAATCGAAACGGAAAGTTCTGAGCGATCGGTGAGTGGATGTCCCAAAGTTCGCTGAGTTCATTTCCGTTGGCACGTTGATTTGCGAATGCCGCAAAATCAGCTTTTGGGAGGCGTCCAATATCAGCGACAAAACCGCTCAGTAACGGCGTACCATCGGCTAGCTGCTTTCGCATGCCTCCAACGGTCGACGCCAAAATATTGTCCAGTTGACTCCGGGTTTGCTCGAATCGCTGTGCTTCGACCCTGGGCTGGAGCGAATTGACCGCCACGGTGGCCACAATGGACAGAATCACCAGCACTACCAGCAGTTCGAGGAGAGTCAACGCCGCGCGCAGTATGCGAGATTTGCAAAGCACGTACCCCTTGGAATAATTCCGCGACATTTTATTCTCTGAAAAATAGACCCCCACAACATGTTATCGGCGGTAATCCGGCACGCAAAGAAACATGACCAGATCGTCACCGCAATCCGATAGAGTTAATTGTTGGTCATCGTTTCCACCGGGTTGCATATTGAACGAATCACTGGGAGTGTCGATCTGGCCATTAGGCCCCGCGGAAACGATTCGAATGTATTTCGATTCCTCCGAATCAACTTGACCGTCCGCATCAAAGTCGACTTGCAACACGATCTCACGTCCCCAGCCATCAACGACCGTCGGTTTGCCTTGTTCGTTCTTGCCAGTTGGAACGATGTAAGGTCCGCGCCAGCCAATTCCGATCAGGGGATTGAAGCGAGCTAATTCGGGGGCTTTCATTCGTACGTGGTCGGGCGCCTCTTCTTCGACCAATTCCGAAATTTCGCGAGGCAATGCATCCGGATGATTGGCAAGGTTTTCCATCACGCCTTCTTCGCCCACAATTGCTTGCCGAATCACCTGAAGTGTCGACTCCGTGGTGATTTCAGGTGCGGATTTTTCGGTGCCGTCCGACGACACGATTTTTGTGTTTAACAGTGGCAAGACAATGACCGATGTAGCTACAAGAATCATCATCACAATGATTAGCTCCAATAGCGACAAGCCGGCCCGATAATTCGGACGTCGTATCGATCGATTTGTTAAGGTTGGAAGGCAGTTCATTTTGATCACTTGTTCCGGCGCAAGTTAATTTCAATGAACATCCGTGTGATGGCAGTCTCGTACTTCCTGTGCGAGGATGGATAATGGTTTAACTTTGCCGCGAATAAAATTCTTTTAGTTCGTCTTGAACACCTTGTAACCCTGTTTGATGTGGAATCGCCGTTCCGATATATCTTGCCTTAACGGTTTGCTCGCTCGATTTCAATTCAACCACGATCAAGTACCGCGAATACATATTTTTGGGACTCGATAGGCTGTTGTCCGAAAAATGGATCGGCGCATCGGAAAACAGCGCATCCGGACCGGCGCCCACTAAGCTGCATCTTTGACCGAGTCCGAATACAACAAACCGCGATCCCTCGGTCGATTGAATATTCCAAAGGTCATGGATAAGCTGCCCGGAAAAAGCTGACGAAATCGCGCAGACCTTGGTTTGTGCCGAAATTGGGATTGCTGCACCGGCATGCGATTGGAAGGTTGCATCGCTGGCGTCTTCCGCCGCAGGTACCAGCTCTGTAATTCCCAATTCTGCCAATGCATTGACGTCTGCGTCGTTTAACGGCACCGATTCAAACGTTTCCGAGCCACCGATATAGCTCGCTACATCTCCATTGATACTGATTGATCCGGTGACCAACGCGTCGAAGCGGTTACCCAGTAACCCATTTCTAATTAACAAGTTACGTTTTAGGGCAGCGTCGATTTCAGGGACGTTCGCAGCGGCTGTCGCCGATTGTGTGCGTTCGAGCAAGCCAGGCAACGATGCGATAACTATGCCTCCTAGCGCAATCAAAATCGTGAGGACTACCAATAGCTCCAGCAGCGTTAGCGCGCCTCTGCCCGACTTTCGGGGACTGTTGTCGTTCATTGGATTGTGTTGTGTTGTTGCCAAAAACAGACCAGCTAAACGCCGATGTCTTTTAGGCATTTTTCTTCGACCAACTTATGGTTTATCTGCGTGTTCGATTCTGAAAGATTAGGCGGGATGAACGAGGATTGTCGAATTCTATTGACAGCCCACTATTTATTCTCATTGTATGGAATAAAGGAATCCAATACGCAAGGCGTGTGCGATTCTTCACGTCGCGCGCACCAAAAACAACGGTCGATTTCGCACCGTTCCGTTTCTTTTTGGCTTAGTTTTGCAAAATTATCCGCCTTTAATTCATTCCAACTAAGAGCTGGAAAGAGCGGTTCGTTTGTGAACTGTTTACCTTTTACCAATCATTTCATCGTACGAATTTATTAGTGCAAACGCCGCGCCAATGGATATGATTTTTTGCAATAATCACAAATCCCCGCGTGCTAGAACTGCGAACCCGCTCTAAATGAATTGCGGTCGTTTTTTTGACCTTCACGCGAAGCGATCACCTACCGGTTTTCGATTGGCACGTAATCACGTGTGTCCGGACCGATGTATTCGGCATTGGGGCGAATCAGCTTGTTGTCCGCACGTTGTTCAAAAACGTGGGCGCACCAGCCTGTTATCCGGGACAGAACGAAGATCGGCGTGAACAACGGCGTCGGTATTCCCATGAAGTGGTACGCTGACGCGCTAAAGAAATCCAGGTTCGGGAACAGTTTCTTTTCTCGCCACATCACGTCGGCAATGCGTTCGGACACGGGGTACAGAACCGTGTCTCCGACATCTTTTCCCAGCTTTTCTGCCCACGCTTTGATGATTTCATTTCGCGGATCGGAAATCGTGTAGACCCGATGCCCAAACCCCATGACGAGCTGTTTGCTGGCAAGCATTTGGAGCAAGCCCGCTTCCGCTTCGTCGGGGGTGTCAAATTTTTCGATCAGCTCCATGGCGGCTTCGTTGGCTCCGCCGTGCAGCGGTCCGCGGAGTGTACCGATCGCACCGGTTATTGCGGAATGCATATCCGACATGGTTGCGGTGCAAACGCGCGCCGTGAAGGTTGACGCGTTAAACTCGTGTTCAGCGTACAAGATCAAGGACACGTCCATCGCTCGACGGTGCATATCCTTTGGCTTTCTGCCTAGCAGCTTTTCCAGGAAATAGCCGGCAATGGTGTCTTCGTCGGATTGAAAATCAATTTCGACGCCGTCGTGCGAATACCGGTACCAGAACGTCAGCATCGATGGAAAACAAGCCAGCAGCCGTTCGGCGACGTGCATTTGCTCGTCAAATGATTGTTCGGGTTCCAAACAGCCGAGCATTGCGCATCCCGTCCTCAGCACATCCATTGGGTGAGCGTCCTTTGGAATGAACTTCAACGTCTCCTGCAACTCCTGGGGAAGTTGTCTCATGCCGACCAGGCGAGACTTGAAGCCATCAAGTTCCGACGTGGTGGGCAATTCGCCGTGCAGCAACATGTATGCGACTTCTTCAAAACCAGCATGTTCCGCCAAGTCGTAAATTGAATATCCGCGGTAGTTTAGTCCCTTGCCTTCTTTACCAACGGTGGCGATGGCAGTCTTTCCAGCAATCACGCCAGCCAAACCACCGGTTTTCTTTTTTGGTTTTTCAGTTGTCGTTGTCATGTTTGGACCTTTTTCAGGAGTTCATCGATTTGTTGTTCGTAACTATGATAATCGAGCACTTCATACAATCGATCTCTTGTTTGCATATTGCCGGTGATCGACTGCTGAGTTTTATTTTTGCGAATTGTATCATATACGTTCTCGGCCGCGGCATTCATCGCGCGGAACGCAGATAACGGATACAGCACCATGGCCACGCCGAGTTCGCCCAGTTCGCCGGTGGTGAGAAGAGGAGTTTGACCGAATTCGGTCATGTTTGCGAGCACCGGCACGTTAACCGCGGACGAGAATTCTCGATATTGTAACGGTTCGGTCACGGCTTCGGCAAAAATGGCGTCGGCACCCGCGGCGACATACTGGCGGCATCGGTCCAAAGTTGCCTCAAGTCCCTCGCTCGACAACGCATCGGTCCGCGCCATGATCAAAAACTGATCGTCCGTTCGAGCGTCCACCGCTACCCGAATTCGATCGACCATTTCGTCAGCGTCCACCAGGGCTTTTCCAGGCCGGTGGCCGCAACGTTTGGCGGATTGTTGATCTTCGAGATGCAGCCCCGCCGCGCCGGCGTTGATGAAGGTGCGAACTGTTCGTGCAATACTAAATGCGTGACCCCAACCGGTGTCCGCGTCGACCAGCAAAGGCAGCTTTGTCGCCGAAGTTATTCTTTCGATATCGGAGGCAACGTCGTTGATCGTAGTAATCCCCAAATCGGGGACGCCAAACGATGCGTTGGCCACGCCCGCTCCGGACAAATAAATCGCTCGAAAGCCCGCGTGCTCGGCCATCAGGGCACAGTAGGCGTTGATGGTTCCGACAATCTGTAGCGGTCTTTCGGCGCTCATCGCGCCTCGGAGTCTTTGTCCGGCGGAGGTCGATTGACTCATATTGTGGAATTGATCTCCATTGTGAGCAAACAAGGGTCTGGCTCCGACCATATTTGCCGCGACTATGAAATGAAACGATGCGAAATGCCTGTCCCTGTTTGCCAAGATTTTGTTTCTTGCGAGATCGCTTCATAGCAAATCCATTATCAGGAATTCGTTGCAACTCGCTAGTGGCAAGTCAGGATTTGCACGTTGATCCCTGAGGGTAAGGAAGCGTCTAAGGAAGTGTCGTCACGCGAGCCGGCGTAACAGATCGACGAACCACTAATCCGATGAACAGAATCTGTTGCGCAGTTTGCGACGGCGCAAATCGTTTCTCAGATTTTCGAATTGATCTCCCTTACATTTTTGGCGGCTTTACATTACCTTTTATCAATTGCCACAGGAATTTTGTCGCGAGAACGACTCTCGATTCTCGTTTGTGCCCGCTACAAAGGTGATCCGAATGTCAACTGCCACGTTGTCCCGTATTCAATCGATTGCTCAAAACAAGTTTCCCGATGAGGTTTTGCGTAACGTTTCGGCAGCGCGGCTGTATCAGGATGGCATTCTGTTTGACGGCGGCACGGTAACTGCATCCGGTGGACTAGCGACGTTGTCTGGATCAAAAACGGGACGAAGCCCAAAGGACAAACGCGTCGTCGATCAGCCGGGTGTTCATGGCGATGTTTGGTGGGGTCCGGTCAACGTACCGATCAGTCCTGAGTCGTTTGCTAAGCTGCGGGAGAGTGCCGTTTCTTTTCTGGACAATTGCGAGCGTTTGTACGTCATTGACGGATTCGCCGGATGGGATCCCAACAACCGGCTGAAAATCCGCATCATTTGTTCGCGACCGTATCACGCGTTGTTCATGAAAAACATGTTGATTCGCCCGAGTGCCGAGGAGCTTGAGAACTTTGGAACACCGGATTACGTGGTGTACAACGCTGGTCAAAAAACGGCCGACTCAAGTATTGACGGCGTCGATTCCGACACCTGCGTTTCGATAAATTTTGATCAGGGTGAAATGGTGATTCTCGGGACCGAGTATGCCGGCGAAATGAAGAAAGGCGTATTCACGATCATGAACTACCTGATGCCGAAAAAGGGCGTGCTGTCGATGCATTGTTCGGCGAACGAAGGAGAAGCGAACGACGTTTCATTGTTTTTCGGATTGTCCGGTACTGGAAAGACGACTCTCTCGGCAGATCCAAACCGGGCGTTAATCGGAGACGACGAACACTGCTGGACCGATTCGGGCATTTTTAACATCGAAGGTGGCTGCTACGCCAAATGCATTAATCTTTCAGCCGAAAAAGAACCTGAAATATTCGAAGCCATTCGGTTTGGCGCTATCCTGGAAAATACCGTGCAAGATCCGTTATCGCACCACGTCGATTACGACGACGCGTCGATAACTCAGAATACACGCTGTTCGTATCCGATTGAATTCATTGAAAACGCAAAGATTCCATGCGTGGGTGGGCATCCCACAAACATCATTTTGCTTACATGTGACGCGTTTGGTGTTCTTCCGCCGGTCAGTCGATTAACGCCTGAACAAGCGATGTACCATTTCATTAGCGGTTACACCGCCAAGGTCGCGGGCACCGAAGTCGGGGTGACCGAACCGGAAGCCACTTTTTCGGCGTGTTTTGGCGCTGCGTTTCTCGTGTGGCACCCCACCAAATACGCAGAACAACTTGCCGAGCGAATGAAACAACACGGATCGAAGGCTTGGCTGATCAATACCGGATGGAGTGGAGGTGGGTTTGGTGTCGGCTCGCGCATTTCGCTTAAAGTCACACGAGCGATCATTGACGCCATCCACGACGGCGATTTAGACAACGTCGATTACAGTGCCGACCCGATCTTCGGCATCGACATTCCACAAAACTGTCCTGCTGTCCCTTCGGAAATCTTGACGCCTCGCAACACATGGAGCGACCAGGCTGCGTTTGAATCGGCCGCAAAGAATCTCGCCACCAAGTTCAACGACAACTTCAAAAAATACGCCGACCAAGCCAGCGACGCTATCAAACAGGCCGGTCCCAGGATCTAAACCGGCCTCTAATTACAACTGATCACCGGCCCAGTCCTGAGCAGCTCTTGATCACTTCGGTGCCGTTTCTTCTCAGGAAGAGATTTTTCTTGCATAAAGCAACATACCTGTCGCACACCGCCCCGCGCTGAGAAATCAAATTGTTTCCTAAAGAAAGTTAACAGAGCACTTTGAATTCCTCAGTGACGTCAGCCGAACGCTTCCGGGTGAAGATCAGCCCACTGCAGAGCGATCAGCGTTTTGGCGTCGGCGATCTTGCCGTCGCGAGCGAGTTGGAGTGCTTCGGCGACCGGCAGGGTAATCATGCGAATATCCTCGCCCTCGTGCTCCACGCCACCGCCTTCTTCGACTTTCTCATCTGCCTCGACATTGGCGAAAAACAGGTGAAGCCGTTCGGCGAGCTGAGCTCAACCGCCGGCGACGACACGGCGGGCGCGTGAGCCAATCTTCTGCTGACATAGCACTGGATTCGGCGCGGCGGTTTAGTGAAATGATTCGATGCCATCGAATCCGAAAGACCCGATCCGCGTTGCCATTTCAAGCATTAAGCTGCCCGCGACCGACGGAAGTATATGGATTGCCAATGACGAAGTTCGATCGAATGTTTCTCGAACGACGGTAAGTCGAAAGCAGGACATTCGGTTGTCGCACTGGCGGTGCAGGTCGATCCGTCCGGAGACTTCGCGTGGGTAGTTACGCCGACAGACGTACGCACACCGGAGGGTGAGGTATTGAAACGGTTCGATCATCAAGGAACCATTTCTCAGGCTTGGATCGGCTCGATGAAATAACGCACATGTGCTCCAGCAACGTTTCGGCGAAGATCAGGCTACCCTCGCCTGGGTACCGATGCGGAAATCTAAGCCACCGTATTCGGGGCTTATTCGGACCACAAAACTATCCTTCCACCATCCGAACGTGTGTGATCGAGCACGAGTCCAGGACCACGATGCATAAGATCATTCTCGGTGACTTTTAAATCTAAGTGCTCCCAATCTTTTGAAAGCAGGGAGACCATCGTGCCGAGGTTGATGTCACTGGTCGTTTTAAGTTTGACAAACCAGAAAGGAAAACGGACGCGAACAAGTCGTGAAGCGCCAGGTTCGTATGCGAGGAGGTTCAAAGCGGCAAGTTTGCTGGGGTATTGTTTTTCAAACCCACGCTGCACATCAACCTTCCCCGATTCGGAGATCGTTAAATACTCGCGCTTATCTTTAATCAGCGCCATTGCAGTCTCAAAGGAAATTGTTGCTTCGTCGGGTGTTGCCGATTCGAGCTGGCTCCAGCTTGAGAATACCAACACAGAGGTCCCAATGCCGATCGCGGCAAGTACGAGGAATACGAGGAACACGTAGCGCCAAAGGGGGCGACTGCGATCTTTAGGGTTATTCATTGTCGAAACACATCCTCGAGTTGTTCCTGTCTATTCGCCGGAAACCGATTTGAGCCTGACGGCCCGATTTTGGCTTTGCCATCGAAGATCAGCTTGGTGGAACGCCTTCCAGCAATCACACTTGCTGATATCCTCTGGTGACTCACCCTTAGAGTCGGCGCAAACACTCACTTGTTGAGAATTTTATGGAAGATTAAGCCAATTATTTCCCCTAGCACCGCTCGCGCACCGGTCGCAACAGAAAAAACCAACACCCTCATCAGCAAAGCCTTCTGGTCACTGACGATGTTCGATTCGAAGACTCGTGCTACATCGAAAACTCCATTAACCGCTGGATGCCCGGCCAGCGGATGATGAAGGTAACACACAACGAACATTTAAGGCCAGTGAAATAACTACCGCGCGAAGAGCCACTGAATCCCTGCTGCGGATCGATCAATGCTATTGGTCTTCTATCCGGAAGACACCAGAGGACTTCCATCTGACCATAATCAAAATGACCCCGGCAACTCGTTATCAAGTTGTTACAATGTGCCTGTCATGATCGTATTTACCCGGACAATGATTCACCAGGAATAGCGAGAAGGTAGTCCACTTTGAAAATCGATAGATGTAGCCAAAACATCGGCGGATTGGGAACCGGTCGTTAAATGCAGGCGCTAGCTACAGAAAGGTGGAGATGTAATGCGGACGTCAGCCAGGATTTTGCTGTGTTTTCTAATGTTTCCGACCAGCGCCTGCGCGGTTCAAGCAAAGGCGAAGCCACTACCCGATCAGGCCGCTGTGCTCGATGTATTGAGAAAGGCGGCGCAGGCACCGATTCGGTTCCAGATCGATGAGGTCGGCAATGTCACTTCATTGACCCTTTTCGGCGACGTGAAGGGTATGGCGAAAGTTAATGATGATGATCTTGTAATTCTGAACCAATTGCCGTTCTTGACTTCCCTCGACTTGTCGAAATGCCGGCAACTAACCGATAACGGTCTGAAACATCTAGCACCATTGAAACAGTTAGACA
>CAJHZH010000460.1_pt1 | contig 22679 bp, 9 predicted proteins | sample 9198951 | NCBI WGS metagenome assembly CAJHZH01 (sample SAMEA7708381, study PRJEB35096) | sediment metagenome | biome: marine neritic benthic zone biome [ENVO:01000025]; feature: sediment [ENVO:00002007]; material: shallow marine sediment [ENVO:03000034] sea grass bed [ENVO_01000059] ...
CATTATCCGAAAAATGAACGCGCAAACGCACTACATTGTTATGCCAGCCAAGCGGCGATTAGCGATTGTATTCTCAACAATGTCGCTGGAGGGGCCGGCGGTAGCTTGGTTTTCAAACGCAATTGGTTCTCAAGTCCTCACAAACAGAGTTTGAGTGTCCATATCGGAGGCATGGAAAAGTTAGAAATTCGTGAAAATCTATTTACTGAAGAAGGGGGCCTGCAAGTACTTGGTTCTGACGTGCCGCCAAATCGGCTTGAGATTGCGAACAATACCATCCTGGTAGGAGCCACCGCGCTTGATTTTCATAACACCGCATTCAAAGATCAGGTTGTTTTGAAAAACAACATACTTGGTTTCGATAATACGAAATACGGGTTTTTGTATTCTGGTCCAATTCTCGAAAATCCCAAATCATTCGTTGATGCTTGGCGTTTTGAACACAACGCAATTGGCGGCCAGTATACAAATCATTTGCAAGACTCAATTCGACAAAAAAACCGGATTGGAAGCCACCAATTTATCTCAAACGACATCGCCAATCGAAATTTTGCGCGAGTTCCAGCTGATGGCCTAATTGCCAATATGCTTAAGGACGGCGACGAAGGCGAATTTGTCGGCGCGGTGCCCCCCGGTCCCGCGCCCGAAAACGGCGACTGGCTGACGCGGTTGCTGGATCGCAAGCGTAGTATTGTTGCACAGACTACTCCAAAAGAAGCACCCGATACCGATGACGCGGGTAGGGAGCTAGCGGTTACTGAAGATGGTTCTGGCAATTTCAAGACGATCAGCTCGGCCATTGAAAACGCTCGGCCGGGCGACACAATTACGATTCATGGGCCAGGGCCGTTTGTTGAAGCTCTCGATCTATCAAAGATCAAGAACAACGTCAAAATCCAAGGCGTTGATCGCCCGAAGATCTACCCGCAAGGTTACAAAAACAGCGCGGAGGCAGAAAATAACTTACGTATCATCGATCGCCATGGCCTTGGAATATCTGGATGTGATTTCATAATCACTGGCGAGACCGCTGTGCAACTGGTCCAGGCGTCAGGTGTTCAATTGCACGAATGTGCGTTCGTACGCCATCTACCCTTTCGATACCCGAATGAGCCTTCGGCCTTAATGATTTATGGGACAACTGAGCACGCTTTGCCAATCAAAATTCGCAATTGCATTTTTAGTGCAATCAGTTGCCGCGCCGAGTCGCCCCAAATCCATGTATCAGGGTGTTTGATTCGCGGATTCACATCGCACCATCAAGTCGGCATCGGAAACGATACGAGTCTGCTGTTCGAAAGTAATCTGGTTGACTGTACTTATCGACATGGAATTAGCCTTGGCTCGCTAGAATCCAACGCACAAGTGCAAATTCGTAACACTGTTGTCCTGTCGTCGAGATCAGAACTCTGGTCATGGAAACCCAACTTTGAGACACCTGGACAATTGACAATTTCGACCAGTGTCTTTAACCGCGTCCGCGTCTCCCTTGGCGAAGAGGTCAAAACACGACCGGTATCACTGGACGCATGGAGCAAAGGAATTGTATTTGATTCAAACATCGCTCTGTACGACAAACGGGACCAGCTGGGCGCACCCGACGCTTATTCCTTAGGACTTGGGTCGATGAAAAGTGTCAAAACCCACGATCGTCTCATCGACGAAAGGTACGGCCAAGTCGAGTCGTTTGAACTGAGCGACGAGGTTGAGCACGCCGCGTCATACCAGAAACCGCAACCGGTTCAACTGGATTGCAGAGACCTGGCAAAACGATTTATGAAACTACAGGCACCGTCCACCGCGTTGATCCGTTCAATCCTGACGACGATCAAGGATTGGCTGCATTGTTTATCGAAGGCTCTACGTGGGAAGGCGAATACGAAGGTAATCCAGAGCTTGCTACGGATGCGCCTACGGGCGGCACGATGTCCGTTGAAGTTATCAAACGATCTGGCAATTGGTTTCTTGCCGAATTGACTTACCCGGAAACGTTTTGGGCAGATGGAAGCAAAAAAGAGTGGGGCGGAAAGACTGAATTGGAAGGTGTCGTTTATGAAGGTGAGATCTACTTTCGTGAACCAAGGAACTTAACGCCCGAAAAAGGAGACATCATCCCCGACTGCGTTTACACTGGAAAATGGAATGTCAACGAGAATACTTTAGGAGGGTCTTACTCGTCAGAGAGTTCAGCGTGGTCAGAGAAAGTGAAAAATCTTTCGTTTTCGCTGATGCTCGTCGCGGACGATAATTAAAGGGTATTTGAGTACTTGTGGGAAATGGTAATAAATGGTAAACCAAAAACAGTTTACCAAAGTTTACTAGCAAGTCTCAACGCACCAACAAGGCAATGAATGCCAAAGCTCGACTTACCCAAAATCTATGGGAACGATTCGGGTTTCGAGATAACCCGTTCGATACGCGCGCACTATCCATTTCACCCGAGAGTGCGCTCTCGGTTGCCGAAGCGTTTGTCGGTCGTGGCGAAAAGTCAACCGAATGGAAGCTCTTGACAAACTTTCTGCGGAACCCCGGAGGGGGATGCGCTGTCGTTGAGGGAGATGTGGGAGTCGGAAAAACGACATTTGTCAACCTTCATCGTTACCTGTGGGAGAGCGAAGCAACAACAAAACTAATTACACCCGCCTCGGAGATTTCGGTGCAAGGCGACTGGGGTATTCGTGAGTTCTTGTTGAGCGTAGTCAGCGCTCTTGCCGGACGCTTGGCGTTGAAAATGGGCCAAAGTGCCGCAGCCAAAGACGAATTGTTGACCGAGGTATCTGCATTAACTGGCGTGCTTGTGCGCGAGTATCTCAATGTATCCGGCGGAGTCTCGGTTCTCGGTTCTGGCGCAACGGGCGGCAAAAGCAAATCTGCAACGGTTCATCGTGGTGACGTTTCGACCGCGACGATTACAGAATTCCTTAACCGGGTTTTAACCCGAATTCGAAAGGCGAAATACGTTGGTGCGATTCTTCACCTGAATAATCTCGAATTGCTTGCCCGTGATGACCCCCGAAAACTCGCAAGGTTTTTTGACGAAATTAGAGACAGCTTGCAAACACCACATGTCTATTTTGTTTTCGTCGGGTATACCGGGATGTTTCAGGAAATCATCGTTCCGATCGAGCGCGTCCGCAGCGTCTTCTTTGGGTATACAATACACCTGATGCCGCTGAGCAAAGAAGATGTCCACCACGCGATAAACTTGCGGTATAAGTTGTTAGCGCTAAAGAAAAACAAGTGGATTCCACCAGTGGATGACGGATTGGTTGACCATCTGTACGACGTATTCGCCGGCAAGATCCGCTTCATCATGGATTCCATCACGACACTGGTGACGCAGTTGCCCGAGGGTGTGACTGGTACACTATCCGCTCAGGCTGCACGAGAAATGTTGCAACAACTTACGCGAGAACGAGTACGCTCGGTACTCACCGACGCAGAGCAAAGTGTGCTCGAAATCGCTGTGAAACAAGGTCGCTTCACGAATTCTTCCCTTGTCAAAGCAACAGGCAAAAGCAAACAGAATGTGGCGAAATATCTAAAGCGTCTCGTCACCTTGAACTTTGTGTTCCATGCAGACAAACGTGGAAGGAACGTTTACTATGAATCATCTCCAGATCTGGCCCTGCTGCGCGATTGAAGCAAACTCATTAATCCATCGGAACGGAGAAAGTAGTTTCTATTGATGTTCGCAATTCTGGTTTCGATAAAATCATCACAAGTCCTATCAATAGTACGCGGAACCGCTGTTAACTCATTTTTGATCGCTCCTTCCAATACAGTACAACGCGTTTGCCGTGCGGATGAAAAGGTTTTCGCCGGACACCGCGATCGATGACAATGTGTAGCTGTCGTCAAGCTGATTGGTCGAAACGACCTCGAACTGGTCGCCGGCTTTGATCACGGTGGTTACCGCTTTTTCATTGGTGATATAGATCTTGCCATCAGCCAGCAGCGGCGATGCGCTGACGGTTCCCTCAGCGGTGCGCTCGGGACCCCAAACTATTTCACCTGACGATGGATCCAGACAGGTCACAATGCCACTGTCATCTACCAGATAGATTCGCTCGCCATCGGAAATGGGAGTCGGTACGTCGGGACCACCTCGGTCGTCGAATTGCCAAGCCCGATGGGACTCGGTGACGTCACCCATGCCGCCAGGACGGAGGGCGGTTACCGGTCGTCTTCGTGTTGGGGCGATGATCAGATCTTTCGTGATCAGCGGCGAACTCACGACGCGATAGTTGGAGGCGCGAGTTGGATTAAGTCCGGCCGACCTCCAGACTTCTTTTCCCGTCTCAATATCGTGCCCGGTTATGTAGTCGCCACCGGAAATGACGACTTGCGTTTTGCCGTCGTGTTTCAGAATCATCGGTGTCGTGTAGGCATCGGGACTCTCGTTAGGCGCATCGGTCGGTCGCTCCTGTCGCCAAAGCAGTCCGCCGCTGCTTGCTTCAAACGCAACAACATACGACGGGTCATCCGTCCGCCGACCATGCAGGACCTGAATAATTAGCTTGCCGTCGTGAAGGGTTGGCGAGGATGCATAGCCCCAACCCAATCCAAAATCTCCAAACATCTCCTGAAGGTTCGTCGACCAAATCTCCTTACCATCCATATTGAATGCCGTCAGCTGTCCGTTCCCCGTCAGTGTCCAGACGTGATTGCCATCAGTAACCGGCGAGGGCGACGACGAATTACCTTTTCGGTACATTCGATTACCTTTGTCGATTTGTTTTTCCCAAATCAATTTGCCGTCGGATTTGGAAAAACACATCAGCATAAGTTCTTGGCCACCGGGCGAAGCAGGACCGCGCATTCGCCCTCCTCGACCGCCGCGCCGCCGACCACCACCACGGCGTTGAGAATTTCCTCGGCCGCGGCCAGCTCGATCGCCCCGTTGCCCGCCTCGATCAGCCTGTTCACTCTTTTTCTGTTCGCCCTTTTTCTGGTCCCCTCGCCGTTGATCGTCGCGGTCGCGACTGTCACCTTGTCGATTCCCCCGCTCGCCCTGTCGCTCATTTGGTTGGGTTTGGTCGGCGGGAGGGGCTTTGGTGGGTGAAATCACAAAAATCTTATCGTCCCAGACGATCGGCGTACTGCCGCTCCACGCCGGCAGCTCAGTCTTCCACAAAATGTTTTTTTCCTTAGTCCATTCGGTGGGCAGGTTGGTCGAATCACTCGTACCGTTCAAATGCGGGCCACGCCAATGCGGCCAATCATCCTCGGCCGTGGCCGAGCCGCTCGCTGCTAAAACAAGAATGCCAATGATGATAAAGCCAGTGAATCTACGGAACATTTTCTTATTCCTTGTTTTCAATATTTAGAGGATTTGTTGGGTCGTGTTTTGGCCAAATAAATATCAGTCGATTGAACAGAGAAGTGTTAGCAACACGAAATTCACGCTGCTATAATCGAGTCTTGCCGCACCATTTGCAATTAGCTGCCAATCAAAATGAAGTGAGTATTGGAGTTGTCATGAAACATCGCGTAAATGAAACACCGAAACCTTTTGTTACGCATCGTGTTTTCCTAACATTTTTAGCCCTATTTGTAGTGCTTTGCGGTACCGCCCAGGCGCAGCAGCCCCAGCGAGTGGTTAAGCCGAATTATTTGCAGGCGGCCCAATATAGCTCAAATTATCTACGACAATTTCTTTACGACACATCGGTTCGCCCGAACTGGATCGGTAAAACCGACACGTTCTGGTATTCGTTTCGGACTTCGACCGGCCGGAACTATTACAAGGTCGATCCCACCAAAGCCACAAAAGAACCATTGTTTGATCATGCAAAACTTGCTGCGCAACTATCCGTGATCCTCAAAAAACCGCAGGATGCTTCCCAGCTAAGCTTGTCGCGATTCGAGGTCAACGACGACGCAACCCAAGCGAAATTTGTCGTCTCAGGTTTTCAATATGAATTCAATTTGGAAGATCAGACGCTCAAAAAACTAGGGAAGGCGCCACCGCAGTCAACTCGTCGATCCAGCACGCGGGGGTTATCGCGCGAGGAAATGATCCGGCGTTTCCGCGAACAGCAGCGGCAGCGGCAGAACGGTGAATCCGCTTCCGAAACACCACGCCAACCTCAACACCGCGTATTCTCACCGGACCGTACCGCTTACGTTTTCGCTAAAGGCCACAACCTGTACATGGTTGAATTGCCGCCCGGCTACAAGGCTCCGAAAGAAGATGAGGCCAAAAAGAAAGAAAATGAAAAAGACGGGGACGAAGACTCCGGCCGTGAAGGCCACAAAAAAACAGACGAAGACAAAACCAAATCTGGGGAAGTGAATGATTCAAAATCCAAACAGAGAAAACGAGGTGATGAGTCTGGCGACGCGAAAACGTCAAAAGAAGAAAAATCGAAGGGAATCGACAAAAAAGAGTCGGTAAAAAAGCAGTCGCAAAACAAAAAACAAAAGCAAAAGGATGCCAAGCAATCAAAGAAGAAGTCTGGCAAACAAGCTCAAAAAAAGCAGTCACAAAAAAATGACTCAGAATCGGACGCCGAAAAATCTGAACAAAAAACTGACAAAAAATCGGACGGTGGAAAACAAAAAAAATCGGAACAAGAAAGAGTTGATAAAAAAGTAGAAGAGAAACTCCAAACTGGTAAGAAAAAATCGAAGGACACAGACAAAAGTAAAAAAGACGAAGACGAAAAGGAAGAAAAAGGCAACAAGGACAGTGAGAAGTCCGAGGACGCTGACGATGATGACGAGGACAAGGAACTGCCTATTCCAAAAGTCGAAGACAAGATGGATGACACCGCAATACAGCTGTCGGACGACGGTGTTGAGAACTATAGCTTTGCCGGTCGCAGAAGCCGGTCGTCTAGGCAACGAAATAGGTCCCGCCAATCCGAACCGATCAAAGAAGACCAAAAAACTCGCCCGAATGTCGTTTGGTCCAAAGATTCCAAGTCGTTTTACGTCACGAGACGAGATTCCCGCGACGTCAAAGAGCTGTGGGTCATCAACTCGCTGGCCAATCCACGGCCCACGCTTGAGAAATATCCGTACCCGATGCCGGGTGATGATAAGGTCCGCAAGTCTGAGCTTACTTATGTCCGCCGGGCAAACAAGAAACTTGAAAAGGTAAAATCCAAATGGACGGACGAGGGTTACACCAACGTGCATTTTTTCGGCGACACCGGCGATCGGCTGTTTTTTATTCGACGCGATCGATTGCTGCGAAACGTTGAAGTTTGCTCGCTCGATATTCAGTCGGGTGAAGTTAAGTGTTTGATTGAGGAAGGCTTCGAAAATACCAATATCGCTCCGAAATCGGTTCGTCACCTAAAAGAAACCGGTGAAATGATTTGGTGGTCCGAACGTACCGGTTGGGGACATTTCTATTTGTACGATGCGGACGGCAAGCTCAAGAACGCGATTACGTCGGGGAACTTTCGGGCTAGCCGCATCGTCGACGTCGATGAGAAAAATCGGTTGCTGTACTTTACGGGCAACGCGTACGAAAAAGGTGAGAATATCTATCATCAACATCTTTATCGTGTCCGCCTGGACGGAACCGGACATAAGCTGATGGACCCGGGCGACGCGTATCACAGTTCCGTGCTGTCTCCTTCGAAACAATTCATCGTTGACAACTGTTCGCGAGTCAATATGAAACCGATATCGCTATTGCGAGACGCCGATGGGAAGGAGATCATGCGTCTTGAAGAGGCCGATCTCTCACGACTGGAACAGGTGGGTTGGACGATACCGGAAACGTTTGTGGTTAAGGCTGCAGACGGTGTCACCGATTTGTACGGCAACATGTGGAAGCCGTTCAATTTCAATCCGAAAAAACGCTATCCGATCATTGCGCACGTTTACCCGGGACCGCAACAAGAGGGAACACGACACACGTTTTCGGCGACAGCCGGTGAACAACAGTTAGCTCAACTCGGTTTCATTGTGATTCAGGTCGGTCATCGCGGTGGCGCGCCCACTCGTTCCAAATCATATGCTGCTCACGGGTATTTCAACCTCCGAGATTATGGATTGGCCGACAAGAAAGCGGCCATCGAACAACTGGCCCAGAGATTTCCGTTCATCGATATCGAGCGGGTTGGCATCTATGGGCACTCGGGCGGCGGTTTCATGACGGCCGCAGCGATGCTTAAAGAACCATACAACACATTTTTCAAAGTTGGTGTATCGACAGCCGGTAATCACGACAACAACATTTACAACAACTCCTGGTCGGAACGCTACCACGGGTTAAAGGTAGTGGAAGCGAAGGCAGCAACCAGGCAAAGCGGCCGCAGAGGGACAGAAGGCAGTTCGCGACGGCGCAGCGGCACTCAGGAACGTGAAGACGGGAATCAACAGCGTCGCAATACCGGCGCGTTTGACGTCAGCATGTCGGATCACTTTTATGAATACGAAATGTTAAATGATGATGATATCGAAATACTCGACCAAATGGCTGACGGCGCTTGGTGGGAAGATCCGGAGTTAGTTCATGAATATCGCATGATGCGAGAAGAAATGCAGGAACAGGTAACGCAAGAACGAGAAACGCAAGAACGAGAAACGCAGGAGAAAGAAACGCAGGAGAAAGAAACGCAGGAGAAAGAAACGACTAAGAAGGACGATGCAAAACAAAAAAAGGAAAAGACCAAGAAAAATGAAAAGGAAATAAACAAAGACTCGAGCGAGAAGAAAGATTCGCGGAAATCGCGCGTTGGCCGACGCGCGGACTCAAAAGCGGCTCGAAAAGCTGGTCAGAAAAAGAAATCGGATGTGTCTGGCAAAAAGGACGACACCAAAAATGCTCAAAAGAGCGGGAAAAAGGTAGGGGACAAGAAAGTAGAAGAAGATAAAGACCAGGGCAAGAAAAAGGATGGTGAAAAGGATGGTGAAAAGGATGGTGAAAAGGATGGTGAAAAGGATGGTGAAAAGGATGGCGAAAAGGATGGCGAAAAATCAAAGGACGAAAAGAAAAAGACCAAATTCGAAATCAAAGTGCCCACCAATGCTGAATTGGCGGAGAACTTGAAAGGTCATTTGTTTTTGATTCATGGTGAGCTGGACAACAACGTGCACCCGGCCAACACGCTTCGCTTGGTCGACGCGCTAATCAAAGCCAACAAACGATTCGATATGTTGTACTTGCCAGCAACTCGGCACGGATTCGGCCAGTATCAGCCGTACGTTACTCAGCGAATGTACGAGTACTTTGCAGAACACTTGCTCGACGACTACCAAGGCGGGATTGATATTCGAGAGAAAACGACACCGAACAAGTAAAAACCGATTCAACAGATATTGCCGTCTCGCAATCGCATTACGGAGATTTCGTCGATGGCAAAATCCTAACTCGAGCTGCGGCGGCTCGCCCGGCGTTTCGCAGTTCTTTATGAATTAACGCATGTCATCATTCCCCACTGTTTTAGTTTTGTGTCGATCGCTGTTATAATTACGTGTTTAAAGCATTGGACTATTGCGATGGTTCAGTTACTTGGCGGCGCTGACCATTTCGGTCGATTATGTCAAAAGACGTATCTGTTCAATACCGTGTCGACAAAATCTGCAACGAATTCGAGCAGAAATGGTCATCGCAATCGCGCCCCGATTTTCGATTGTTCCTTGATCGAGTAGACGAGGCCAACCGCAATCAGCTGCTGGAATCGCTGGTTGAAGTCGACGTTGAACTTCGCCAAAAGGCCGGGCAAATCATTGAGCCCGATGATTATTTAGAAGTGGACCCTCGCGTCGTTAAGATTGTCGAGAGGTTAATCGGCTATGAATCCGACGATGTCACCAATTCGATTCCATCGGAGTCGGCATCCAGTCATCCGCGACATGTAGGCAGATATCGAATTGAACGAGTGTTGGGGCAAGGTGGGTTTGGAACCGTCTACGAAAGTTACGACGAGCAGCTCGCAAGAAAAGTCGCGATCAAAATACCTCATGATCATTTGATCTCGCGCCGTAACGAAACCGAACTCTACCTATCTGAGGCGCGGACCGTTGCCGGCTTGGATCATCCCAATATCGTCCCAGTGTACGACGTCGGCACGACAGAGGATCACCCGTTCTTCGTCGTTTCAAAATTTATTGACGGAGTCAATCTGGCAGCAAGACTTAGGACTCAACGGCTGAGCTGCACCGAATCTGCACAACTGGTCATGACGGTTGCCAATGCAATTCACTATGCTCACAAAGAAGGCCTGGTCCATCGGGACATCAAACCCGGCAACATCATGATTGACTCGTCCGAAATACCATACGTTGTCGATTTCGGGTTAGCGTTACGGGAACAACAATCGGATGACATTCCTGCCTACGCTGGGACGCCGGCATATATGAGCCCTGAACAGGCACGTGGTGAAGGTCATCGTGTCGACGGGCGAAGTGACATCTTTAGCTTGGGTGTGGTGTTGTACGAGTTGTTAACGGGAGTCCGTCCATTCCGATCGAAAACAATTCGCCAGTTATTGGTCCAGATTACCACGAATGATCCAAGGCCCCCTCGACAAATCATCGACACAATACCCAAGGAACTGGAGCGCATTTGTTTGCGGACATTGTCGCGCCACGCGATCGATCGGTATACGACCGCCAAAGACCTGGCGGAGGATTTGAATCATTTCCTGAATCAATCGCCGGTTGATATCTCATCGGCAATTCAATCGGCATTGCATCCCGCCTCACCCGACCTGTTTGACACGCCTCGCGATTTGGACACTCCGGGAGCGACGCCAGCTTCAGACATGCGACCCATAACGATCGTACCAAAAGGCCTACGATCGTTCGATGAACACGACGCTGATTTCTTTTTGGAGTTATTGCCCGGCCCCCGAGATCGGGATGGGTTGCCCGAAAGTTTGCGATTCTGGAAGACTCGTATTGAGGAGCTGAGTCAGCACAAGACGTTTCCAGTCGGGTTAATCTGTGGGCCTTCCGGATGCGGCAAAAGTTCGTTTGTGAAAGCCGGTTTATTGCCACGGCTCGCCCCCAGCGTCGTCGCCATTTACGTAGAAGCGACTGCCGATGAGACCGAGATAAAGCTGTTGCAAAGTTTGCGTCGGAATTTTCTGGACTTATCGCAGACTTGGGATTTGAAATCATCGCTTGCTGCCCTCCGCAGACGAACCGATGTGCCCGACCAAAAGGTTTTGATTGTCGTAGATCAATTCGAGCAATGGTTGCAGAATAACGGCGATGAAGAAAATAGCCAGCTCGTGCAGGCACTGCGCCAATGCGATGGCGGTCGCTTGCAATGCATCGTAATGGTTCGAGATGATTTTTGGATGGCAACCATTCGTTTCATGCGAGAGCTGGAACTGCGGTTGCGCGAAGACCAGAATTCACAAACGGTAGACTTATTCCCGTTGCGACATGCCAAAAAGGTGCTCGCGGCGTTTGGCCGGGCACATGGTGCGTTACCGGAAGATGCAAACCATTGGGATGCCGAGCAAAAAGAATTCTTGGATAAGGCTATTGATGATTTGGCGGAAGATAGCAAAGTTGTTTGCGTGCGCTTGGCTTTGTTTGCCGAAATGCTCAAAGGAAAACATTGGTCGTTGGAAACGCTAAAACAGGTTGGCGGCACTTCGGGTGTCGGTGTCGCGTTTTTGGATGAAACCTTTTCCGCGTCCACCGCACCGCCGGAACATCGATATCATCAAAAAGCGGCGAGGCGCATTTTGAATCGATTGCTGCCGGAATCAGGCAAAGACATCAAGGGGTACCGCCGCTCATATGCTGAACTTCTGGCAGCATCCGGATATCAAAATAGAGGTCGAGACTTTGATGATTTGATCCGCATCCTTGATAGTGAAATTCGACTGATTACTCCAACTGATCCGGTGTTTTCCGATGACGAAGATGCGCCGCAGTTGTCCGCCGCAGCTAATGAGTCCGGCGGTTGCGCGAATTCTTCCGTAGATCAGAAATATTACCAGTTGACGCACGACTATTTGGTTCAACCATTGAGAATTTGGTTGACGCGAAAACAAAAAGAAACTCGCCGAGGCCGGGCTGAGTTGCGATTTGTCGAACTGACATCACTCTGGCAGGCAAAACCGGAGAACCGGTTTTTGCCTTCGCTTCCGGAATACCTCAAAATTCGCTCGCTAGTTCCCTCCAACAGCTGGAATACAACCCAGCGAATGATGATGCGAAAGGCCGCAAAAACTCATTTGCGGAGATGGGGAAGTTCGGTCTTAGTCGTTTTGTTGTTGATCGGATTGATAATTGGAAAATATGCGTCGAACCAGGTCCAACACAGACTGGATAATATGCGAGCTGCCGTTGAAACAGTAAGCAATAATCGAGGGGAAGTGATTCCTTATGCTATCGAAGTACTCCAGGAATTTCCGCGCGAGTGGGTGGTCGAAGAACTACAGAATCGATTTGTTGACTGCGCCGATACTCAGAAACTACCTCTGGCGTACGCGCTTGCGCATTACAATATCGACAAAGTTGATTTTCTGATTAAGCAAATCGCTAGCGCGCAGGTCAGTGAAGTTGACAATCTCGTTAGGGCACTTGCTCAGGCACCAAAGGCCAGCACGGTAATCAACTTGCTACATTCCAACGCTAAATCCGCGGATAGTGAACAGAACTGGCGATTTAAATCGCGCCTCGCGATCATCGCGCTACGACTTGGCGACACTTCCCTCGCCAAGGAGATGTGTCGACTTCAAGCCGTTCCAACGGAGCGGACCGTTTTTATTGACACATTATCACAATGGCACGGTGACACGACCTTTCTTGCAGAACTCGCGGTAACGATCGAAGAAGGGACGCTTCGATCAGGGATTGCACTGGGAATTGGCGGGATCGAAATCGACGCGATGGGCACTGAATTGCCGCAGAAATGGCAGGCCTTGTTCTTGTTATGGTATCAAACTGCGAATGACTGTCTGACGCACAGTTCCGTGGAATGGGCACTTCGCAACTGGAAACTTGATCTACCCCTGATTCAATCCAGTCGAGGACCGCTCGATGCGCGCGACTGGTATGTAAACAGCGTCGGATTAACGATGCTAAAAATTCCAACGCCGGGTGAGTTTAGACGGACGATTGACCGGAGCAACTCGGTGGACGATCAACCGCAAAATCAACGTGATGAACAGATTGACGCACAAACCGTAAGAATTGAAAGGCCATATATGCTGAGTGACAAAGAAATTTCAGTTGGCCTGTATATTAAATTCTTAAATGACCCTGATTATCCGGTCAGGGAAGGAACAAAAAAAAATAAAATAACCGACGTGACGAATAGACTACGAGATTATAGTCCGACTGACGCGCATCCAGCCAATGCGGTCAACTGGTTTGAGGCCGCTGAGTTCTGCAACTGGCTGAGCGACAAGGAAGGATTGGAACTGTGTTACGAGCCTTTCGAAAAACGAAACAGGCAAGGAGAAACATGGACCGACTGGCGGTTTATCAGAGACGCAAATGGATATCGGTTGCCCACCGAGGCGGAATGGGAATATGCTTGCCGAGCAACAACCACCACGGACTTCAGCAGCGGCGACGATGATACGGTTTTGCGTCATTACGCCGTTTTTGGACGAAGTCAAACCATGGTCTGCGGCGGCAAATTACCGAATGGATGGGGATTGTTTGACCTTCATGGCAACGTGCTAGAATGGTGTAACGACCGCAAACGCGGATATGAACCAAAAAAATTTCTTACTGATCCTCAAGGACCACAGCGCGGTATGGATCGCGTATTGCGGGGTGGTTGTTTTCTTCACGCGCCAGTGGAATTACGGTCGTTCACGCGCCATCGCGAAGGTTCGCCATTTGTTCGTGCAGTGGTTCGCGGTTTTCGGGTTGCCAGAACCATTGGCAATTTGCATGTGGATTGAAATCTTATCTATTTTCCGACCTGCACAAGTTGCCTAAAATCGACTACGAATATTTAATCCGAACAACATTTGAGTACGAATCGAGGATCTGAAATCGTGGACCGACTGTTCAAATTCGATTTGTGGAATTGGCAAATCGCCCTGATGGTTTTTACCACTGTTGCGACATTAGCGCAACCGCATCTGAAGGCCCAAATTCAGGCGCAAGATCAAACAGCAGGTGCAACACGAATTGTGGTGCCATCCAACCAAGCCTCTGACACTCGATCTTTGGCGGGTCCGTACACCAGCGACGAATCGGTCAACATTCGCGTGTACGAAGACTCAAACCGGAGTGTGGTTAATATACGAACTCAGTTTAGGGGCATGACACTGTTTGGAACGTTTTCCAGCGAAGGTTCCGGTAGTGGTTGGGTGTTTGACAGGTCGGGACACGTAGTGACGAACTATCATGTGATCGAGGACAGCGACCGGATTGAAGTGACGATGTACGACGGAGAAAAATCGCTCGGTCGCGTCGTCGGCGTCGACCCAAAAAACGACATCGCCGTTCTGAAGGTGGACGTTCCAGCAGAGTCTCTCAAACCGCTTCCCCTGGGTGATTCCTCCGGCCTCAAGGTTGGCCAAAAAGCGCTGGCTATCGGCAACCCGTTTGGACTTGAACGCACACTGACGGTCGGGATCATATCCAGTTTGAATCGCACCCTCGAGTCCAAGAGCCAACGCGGGCGATTTATCAAATCGGTAATTCAAGTCGACGCGGCCCTGAATCAAGGCAATTCCGGCGGGCCGCTTTTCGATAGTCAAGGTGGAATGATCGGTATGAATACGGCGATCGCCAGCGCCAATCAAGATTCTGCGCAAAATAGCGGCGTGGGTTTTGCAATTCCGGTCAACACGATTCGCCGCGTCGTTCCCCAACTGATTGCTAACGGGCGCGTGATTCGTGCATCGGCGGGAATATTCAATGCCGTACAAACGCGACGTGGATTGATGATCGTACTCGTCGAGCCAAATGGACCCGCCGACGACGCGGGATTGCGTGGCGCCTATTCCGCTGTCGCTCGCCAATTCAGAAACCAAGTGATTCTCACCGCGGAGCGGAATCCACACCTCGGCGATTTCGTAAAATCAATCAATGGTGTCGACGTCGATTCGTGGGATTCGATGCAGGACGAAATTGAAAAACATCGACCAGGCGATACAGTCGAATTTAAGATTGAACGCGGTCGCCGTACCATTACTGTTAATGTCAAACTTACTACGGAACAATAAATTGTGAGCAAATTCGCAGTCATCATCGCCGCCGCAGGCAAGAGCAGTCGATTCAAAGACAAACATTACAAGAAACCGTTTGTCAAACTCGACCAAAAAGCGGTATGGCTATACTCGGCCGAACGATTTCTTAACCGCGATGACGTGTCGCAAGTGATACTTGTCATCTCACCAGACGATCGCGAAGACTTTTTCTCAAAGTTTGGTCCCAACGTCGCGATCCTCGGAGTCGATATCGTGGACGGTGGTCAGCTCCGCGCGGATTCAGTCGAAAATGGACTAAAACAGGTGGGCGACGAAGCGGACTTCGTTGTGGTTCACGACGCCGCCCGGCCTTGTGTCACGGATGAAGAAATCGAATCCGTGTTTGTGACAGCGCAAAAAAATGGGGCGGCAATTCTCGCGACGCCGGTCACCAGCACGCTTAAATCCGTGGCCAATGGAAAGATCGAATCAACCGTTTCACGCAAGGACAAGTGGATGGCACAAACACCGCAAGTTTTTCGGCGCGATCTGCTGATCGAGGCATTTGAAAACCGAGGAAGTGCTCAGCCAACTGACGAGGCCGAACTTCTCGAATCCTCTGGCCATGCCGTGAGTGTGGTCGAGGCCTCGCCACTAAACATCAAAATCAATACCAAGCAAGACCTGGCGCTGGCTAAAGCCATCCTTAAAGTGCTTCCCAAACCCAAACTGGACGCGCCCGCACATCCGTTTGCCGACGATCATCTCTGGCGTTAAACGCGCAATTCAACAGCCTCTTCATTCCCCCCTGTTTTCAAAGGGGGATCGGGATCATATCGCCATTTTTGCTAACTGGCGTGATCAAACGTTCTGGTTAATCGGGTTTTCATATCAATCAGGGTCTGCTTTACTAGTACGCCAACGGTCGACGAAACCATCCAAGCAAGATTAACTGTGCGGCAAAAGCAATGATAAATTACGTCCCGTTTGCTTCCAACCTTCTGGAATATATTGAAAAACACCCGCCCCCGCTGATCACCAACGACGCTGTTATCTTTGGGATTCTGATGGTGATTTTGGCGCTGATTTTTTACACCTCCAACAGCAACAGCCGCGGTTGGCAATTGTTTTACAAATGCGTGCCGATGCTGTTGATGTGTTATTTTTTGCCGTCGCTCCTGACCCTGTTTAATATCGTCGATCCAAAAAAATCGGATTTGTATTTTGTTGCGACGCGATACCTACTGCCCGCAAGCTTGGTGCTGTTAACAATTAGTGTCGATCTGAAAGAGATTTTTAGACTCGGGCCAAAAGCACTAATTATGTTTCTTACGGGAACGACCGGCGTCCTATTGGGTGGTCCGCTGGCCATATTAATCGTTGCGTCGTTTAATCCCGAGTTGGTCGGGGGCACCGGCGCAGATTCCACGTGGCGAGGGATGACTACGGTGGCCGGCAGCTGGATCGGTGGCGGCGCCAATCAAGTGGCAATGAAAGAGATCTTTATGGCTGGCGAATATCAGAATGAGAAACTGTATTCGGTGATGGTCGCGGTCGACGTAATTGTTGCAGAAGTTTGGATGTTGTTTCTGTTGCTTGGTGTCGGTCAAGCAAAAATTCTGGATCGGTTTTTTAAGGCCGATGTCTCCAGTATCGATCGACTCCAGCAAAAAATGGAAAAATTCAGCATCAGCACCGCGCGAATACCCACGGCAACCGATTTGATGATGATTGGCGCTGCCGGATTCGGCGTGACGGCGCTTGCCCACGGTTTGGCGGATTGGATCGCCCCCATGATCGGTGAAACCGCACCTTATCTCAGCAAGTTCAGTCTCGACAGCAAATTTTTTTGGTTGATTGTCATTGCAACGACGCTGGGAGTAATTTTCTCATTTACCCGGCTCCGCAACCTGGAGGGAGCTGGCGCGTCGCGCGTCGGCACCGTGTTTATCTTTATCCTGGTCGCCGTAATTGGCATGGGGATGGATATTCGAGCGGTCGTTGAGTATCCCGGTTTGTTTCTCGTCGGCGGTATCTGGATGTTGTTTCACGTAAGTTTGATGTTCATCGTAGGATATCTGATCAAGGCACCGTATTTCTTTTTGGCTGTTGGTAGTAAAGCAAACATAGGCGGTGCAGCAAGTGCCCCGGTCGTCGCGGCGGCCTTTCATCCGTCACTGGCACCGGTCGGTGTACTGCTCGCCGTATTGGGATATGTCCTGGGAACCTACAGTGCGTATTTGTGCGGACTAATGATGTGGTATGTCGCTCCATCGTGATCGGTGAAGTACGAAGAGCGAAGGACAAAGGACGAAAAGATGTGGTCAACCTTTGTGGAGTGGTCTCGTGAACGCTACACCATTCAGTGATCGCTACGATAAAAGTGGATCAGGTCGCGAGACGTCTTCCGACGTCTTCTGACCCGCCACCTGCAATTTACGCGAAATACTCGACCGCGTTTTCAAATAGGCGCAAGCCGTCGGGTTTTTTGTCCAAGCCTTCCCGAGTCCACCGCGGGTGTTGGGTCGCGTCGATGTAGCGTTCGGGGTGGGGCATCAAGCCAAAGATGCGGCCGCTCTGGTCGCACACGCCGGCGATATTGTCCATCGAACCATTCGGATTGTTTGGATAGGGTACATTGTCGTTGCTGCCGTCCGAGTTCACGTAACGCAGGGCCAGTTGTCGCCGGCTTTCCAAGACGTCAATGATCGATTGGTCGCGGGCGACGAACCTGCCCTCGGCATGTGCGATCGGCAGATACATCAAATCGATTTCGCGCAAGAAAACGCACTCTTGCGCACCCGTTTTTAGCGTGACCCAGCGACAATCGTAGCGCCCGCGCTCGTTCCAAGTTAGCGTGGACGTGAATTCCGATTCTCCAACCGGTTTTAGCAGACCCGTCTTAATCAAAACTTGAAATCCATTGCAAATTCCCAGCACTAGTTTTCCCGAAGCTTGAAATTCATGAATAACGTCGCGCAAAAAATGCTTGAGTTGACTTGCAAGAATTTTTCCCGCCGCGATGTCGTCGCCATAGCTAAATCCGCCTGGTAGACAAAGAATATCAAACTCGGCCGCTAGACTGGGTTCCTCAATCAACCGATTGATATGAACGTACGAGGATTGACCACCGGCCACCTCGAATGCATACGCCGTTTCTTCATCACAATTCGTGCCCGGTGCACGCAGGATCAGAATTTTCGGTTTCATGTTTTTTTAGCTCCAGTCCAATGGACGTCGCCAAGCGTCCTTAAGCTGTGACAATGGCAATGACACCAGCTCCTGGCCGCCCATGCAAAAGCAGACGTCCTTTGAGTCCGTCAACTCACCAAGCTTAACGATTGGCAGTTCGCTAAAGATCTCTAGCACTTGCTGTTCGTTTTGCGGTTCTACCTCGATCAAAAACCGCGAGTTGGATTCGGAAAACAATCGGTAAACCGCGAGTTCGCTGGGCCCGACGCTTGCAACCTCAATGCCGTCCAAGTTGATTCGAATCCCAATATCGCCGGCAAATGCCATTTCACTTGCCGCGACCGCCAAACCGCCCTCGCAGAGGTCGTGGCATGCGCGAACGAGTCGGCGAGAGATTGCATCATGAACACTTCCAAAGATTTTGCTGGCGACTTGGGACCGTACTTGAGGAACCAGTCCACCATTGAGGTCGTTAGCTAGACTAAAATGCGAGCCGCCCAGTTCATTTCGCGTTTGCCCGATCAGGTAAACGAGATTGCCCACCTGTTTAAAGTCCATCGAAACACAATTTCGAACGTCGGGTACCTGGCCCACTGCACTAATAAGCAATGTGGATGGAATCGAGATCGTGTTGCGGTTACCTGACTCGTCCCGGTAGCTGAATTCGTTATTCAGGCTGTCCTTACCACTGATAAACGGAGTATTCATTTCGATCGCTAAATCGCGACAGGCGACGGCTGAGCGGACCAACGCCCCAAGCGTCTCGGCGCGATCGGTGTAACCCCAGCAGAAGTTGTCCAGGATGGCAATCCGCCGAGGGTCGCCGCCGACGGCAACACAATTTCGAATCGCCTCGTCGATCGAACTGGTCGCCATATGGTAGGTGTCAAAGTCACCGTAGTAAGGATTCATCCCGCACGACACGGCGATGCCACGATAGGAGTTGAGTTTTGGGCGAATGACCGCGGCATCGCTGGGCCCATCATTGCCTGCGCCGACCAAAGGTTTGATCACGCTGCCGCCGAGAACTTCGTGATCGTATTGGCGGATGATCCAATGTTTACTGGCGACGTTGGGACTCTCGAGGATCTTCAGGAGCGAATTCTCGAGTTTCGTTCGACTCGCAAAATTTTCCACTGACATTGGTTCAATTGCCGGTGGCAAATAAACCGCGTCACGGACGACGTGCGGACGACCGTAATGAAGGAAATTCATATTGAGATTGGCCACTTCGCAGTCGTGGTACATCAACTTGAGTTGACCGGATTCCTCAAATCGGCCAATCACCGTTGCATCGACTGACTCACTTTTGCAGAGCGCCTCGAACGATTCCCAGTTCTGTTGCGGCACCGACAATACCATGCGTTCTTGGGCTTCCGAGATCCAGATTTCAGTGTAGGAAAGACCTTGATATTTCAGCGGGGCCCGGTCGAGCCAGACGACGGCTCCGAGTTCTTCGCCCATTTCACCAACGGCACTAGAAAAACCACCGGCACCGCAATCGGTGATGGCGTTGTAAAGACCTAGATCGCGGGCCTGCAGCAACACGTCGGTTAACATCTTTTCAGTGATGGCGTTTCCGATCTGGACCGCGCCGCCAGAAATCGATTCGCTTTCTTCGGTCAACTCGGCCGAACTGAACGTCGCGCCGTGGATTCCGTCGCGGCCGGTCGATCCGCCAACGGTAACGATCAAATCATTTGGTCGCGGCTGCTTGAACGACATTTGATTTGGAACGATTCCAACATTGCCGCAAAAAACCAATGGATTCCCAACATACCGATCATCAAAATAAACGGCCCCGTTTACGGTCGGGATTCCCATACGATTTCCATAATCGCGTACGCCCGCGACGACACCCTTCATGATTTGTCGTGGATGAATCACCGACGGAGGCAATTCGTGACTGGGTGTGTCAGGTGGCGCGAAACAGAAAATGTCGGTATTGCAGATCGGTTTGGCACCCAAGCCCGTCCCCAGCGTATCGCGAATCACGCCGCCGATTCCGGTATTGGCCCCTCCATAAGGTTCCAGTGCCGACGGGCGGTTATGTGTCTCAACTTTGAAGGTGATATTTGACTGGTCATCAAACTCAACGATTCCCGCATTGTCACGAAACACACTAACACACCAATCTTGATCACCAAGATCAGAACGAATTTGTGTTGTTGCCGCAAAAATGGTTTCCTTCAACAAATTGTCGAACTCATACTGCCCGTTTTCATCCCGGTAGACCACTTTGCCCGCCAGCGTTTTGTGACTGCAATGCTCGCTCCAGGTCTGCGCGATGGTTTCCAGTTCGACATCCGTTGGCTCGCGACTGAGCGATCGAAAATGGTTTTGGATCGTCTGCATTTCAATCGTCGTCAAACTAAGACCACCCTCGCGACTGATCTCGTTCAACTGCTGGTTGCTAGCGCCCGTCAACTCGATCTTCTTCAGGTCAAAATCATATTCACGGCCAACCTCCAACGTTTTGACATCGAGTGGGCCGGCGATCACTTGTTCGATCGAGTCATTTGAAAGTAACTTGGACGTTAACGCTCCGAGCTGGTCGTCGGGCAGCTGCTGAATCCAATATTTGCGAAACGTACGCACAGCATCGACGTGGTGTCCGAGCGACTTCATTTCGCGCAGAGCCGTTTCCGCCTCGGGATCGGTCACCCCTGGTTTTGGAATCACATGAATCAGAATTGGTTTTCCGTTGGGTGGCTCCGCGAGCGCTTTGTCGCCGGCCTTGGCAATTCGGTACTCTTCGACAACTGGCTCGGCCAAAAGAGAAGACGCAAGTTGATCGACGTGATCGCGGGTTAGCACACCTTGAATCAGGAATCCGCGAATGCATCGTATTTCTAAGTGATCTGCCAAACGCAAATCAGCAGCATCTCCCGCGATTTCGTTGGCCAGTCGATCCGATTGTAGGGATGACGTGGCAATTTCGATTTGCCACAGAGTGGAGTCTGGGTCTTTGTCCACCATCAAAGATCAATCAGGTAAATGACTTGATAACTAAGGATTTGGCGAACTTTTGGGAAGTCCGTTTCAAAAACTAGTTTACAAATCGTTGTGGGCAATGGACAGGGGCGGCATCCATTTCTATTGCTCAACGCGCCGCAACGGGATAAAATAAACTGGTTACGCAGAGGGATTCTTAAACTTATGTTTGCCAAACGATTACACGCGATCTTGATCGGGACAATTATTGCCTGTCCCGCGTTGTGTAACGTTGGAATCTGCGATTGCGGCGACAAGCCACAAAATGAAATCAATTGCTGCTCCACTTGTGAAACAGCGCCTGTCGATAATCAACCGTCCGCACCTTCGGACGAGCCAACCGACGAGCCATGCAAAAGGCAATGTCAGTGCTTTTGTGGCGGCGGCATTCTGAGCCAGGCGTTTGACTATGTGCTGAGAATTGAGATAGTCGACACGCTAGATGTTCTCGGCCCAAACTCAACAGAAGTTTGCTTTGCGGTTGGCCAATCCGATTTCTTTTCGCGCAATGATGCGTGTGTTCTTTCGGGCCGGCAGGTTCGATTTCTCAATATGTCGCTTCTTTGTTAGACGACACAACGAGTGATGATTATCTCGTTGCTTTATTAGTGTCATTTGACTGACGAAGAATTATCCGCGTTTGAGCCAATCAGATTGGCTTTCGAACCCATGCGACATAGGGCTACCCGTGTGTATAGATTAAGGCTACTTCCCTGGGAATATGGAATCCGAAATTTGTTTCGGCGCCCTTTGCGCACTGCTTTGACTTTGGGCGCGCTTACGACCGTCATTCTATTGGTGCTGATCGTCGTCGGATTCATCCGCGGACTTGAGCGTTCAATCGAAGTTAGTGGCGATCCAAATACGGCCATAATTTTTTCGCTGGGCATGGGCGAAAATCTGGAATACTCGTCCATTCCCATGCGCACGAGTGACCTGGTGCCTGCCAGCGTTAGCGGCATTCGCGAGCGTTACGGCCAAAAGTACGTTTCCCCCGAACTTTACCTGGGCACGCAAATCCGTGTAGCCAACAACGACAGCCCAAAACAAGCCAGCGACGACGCTTTTGCATTGGTTCGCGGTGTGGTGCAGTCAGCGTTGTTGGTTCGGCGACAAGTTGAGTTAGAGCAAGGGAACTGGCCAAACACCGGCGAGATTATCGTCGGTAAATTGGCTGGCACCAAAATCGGAGTACCCCAAGATCAGCTTACCGTTGGCAAGCGATTGGAACTTGAGGGACGACCGTGGCGAATCAGCGGAATTTTTTCCGCAGGTGGTTCGGCGTTCGAATCAGAAATCTGGTGCCGATTGGATGATTTACAACAGGCCTTAAAACGGCAGGATTTGAGCATCGTTGCCGTTGCTTTGGATTCGCCAGAGGGCTTTGCGGCGCTTAATTTGTTCTGCAAG
>CAJHZH010000583.1_pt1 | contig 21832 bp, 22 predicted proteins | sample 9198951 | NCBI WGS metagenome assembly CAJHZH01 (sample SAMEA7708381, study PRJEB35096) | sediment metagenome | biome: marine neritic benthic zone biome [ENVO:01000025]; feature: sediment [ENVO:00002007]; material: shallow marine sediment [ENVO:03000034] sea grass bed [ENVO_01000059] ...
AGGCAGTCTTTTGGTGTGAACAGGTCTCCGCTGCCAAGAATAACGTTTTTGCCAACGCGTTGTTTGACTTTGGCCAAAAAATCCCAGCGGCTCGGTCCGACGTAGCGTTGTGAAACCGTGCGACCGTGTACGGTCACGGCGGCAACACCGCGGTCAAACGCACCGTCAAGAATTCTGAAGAAATTATCTCGACTGCCCAACGTGTCATCGATCCCACGTCGCATTTTGACGGTAACGGGGATCGTTGGTGGAACAACATCGCGTGTTTTTTCAATAATTTGCAATGCGACATCGGGTTGCCCCAAGTGGAATCCGCCACGGCATCGACCGAGTACTTTTTTGACGGGACAACCGAAATTGATATCGATGATGTCAAAACCTGCCGCAACGAGTTTTTGCGCACCGGCCGCAAATTGATCGGGTTCAGCACCCATCAGCTGACCGCCGACCGGGTGTTCTTCATCGCTGATATGCAGAAAATGACTCGTCCGTGCACGATCCTTCATTTCGACCAGAAACTTGTCGAGCATGACTTCGCAAATCGTATAAGGAGCGCCAAGTCGCCTGGCAATCACGCGCATGGGCCAGTCACTGTAACCTGACAAGGCCGCTTGCACGACCGGAAAGCCGATCTCGACTGAACCAATTCTTAACGGTTTAATTAACGTCGCTAGAGTCATACTGAAATTGTAGCTGGAGGTCAAAGTCTTACCAATGAGCTATGTCGGTGGGTGACACCTGCCGGTTGTCATTGTCGGTGGACACCCTGCCGGGTGTCACCGCGTTTTGTTGGGCGATGCAAATACCCCGGCCAACAATGCATCGCAGTTAGATTTGTAACCCCGGTGACAAGGATGCTTGAATTTATCCAAAACTACTGGCCTGTCGCAGTCATCCTAATCATGGTGTTGGCTGCCCTTAAGTTGGCTAGTCTTTTTCGGCGTCGAGAACAACTTCCATATGCCCGTCGACACCGGCTGGTTACAAAATCCGAGCTGGAGTTTTATCGAAGTTTGCGAGAGGCGGTCGACGACGACTGGGCCATCTTCGCGATGGTTAGAATTGCTGACCTGCTGCGAGTTGAGAAAGGCTCGAAAGACTACCGAGCCTGGTTAAACAAAATACTCTCCAAGCACATTGATTTTGTACTTTGCGACCACGAAAATCTGGAGGTGGCTTTGGGAATTGAGTTGGACGATCCGTCACACCAACGCCCGGATCGGCAGGAACGCGATCAATTCGTCAACCAAGCGTTTGAAGATGCCGGCTTGCCATTGTTGCGAGTCGAGACGGATACAAGTTATGATTCTGACATGCTACGCCAGCTAATTGACGAGGCTATTGCATGAAGACGGGTGTAGCGCCTAGCTGCCAGCATGTCGTTATGGGAACAACGCGCGTAACCGCAAGTTGCCAGCTTGTCGTTTGTTTGATCAAAGGATCCATGACGTGATTGAAGTTTCTTTTCCTCCACATTTGCGCAGGTTTATCGATTTACCAGAGAATTGCCAGGTCAATGGTAAAACGGTCCGCGAGATTCTGGATGATTTGGAAACAAACTACCCGGGAGTGCAAGGGTATCTCCTTCACGAAAATGGCGCGCTGCGTCAACACGTTAATTTATTCTTGGACGAAAGACTGATTCATGATCGTCAAGAGTTGTCCGATTCGACCGAAGGTGTGAAAGAACTGGTAATCATGCAGGCGTTATCGGGCGGTTAAAACGGGAGATGATAGATGGCAATCAATCGAATCGGCTTAGGTACGCGGAAAGGCATCTTGATCCTAGATGTCAACGATGGTGGTTGCGATATCAACCATGAATCCTTTCGGGGCAGTCATGTATCCATGGTTCACCTCGATCGACGCAGTGGTAATTTGTACGCTTGTCTGGACGACGGACATTTTGGCAACAAGTTTTTTCGCTGGTCCAATTTCTTGGCGGACAAAAATTCGCGCAGTGCAATGCAAAACGATGTTTGGCAGGAGGTAACTGCGCCACAATATCCTGAAGCAAGCAAATTACCCGACGGTAGCGATGCGGTACTTAAATACCAATGGGCGTTCGCAAACGGGTCCGATACGCAACCGGGCCGAATTCTCGTCGGTACCGAGCCCGGCGGATTGTTTTTCAGCGACAACCACGGAGACGACTGGCAATTCGTTCAATCGCTGTGGGATCACCCTTCGCGCGTCGACGAAAAAATGCCGTGGATGGGAGGTGGTCGAGACCACGCCGGAATTCATTCCATCTGCATCGACCCACGCGATGACAATCGCGTAATGGTCGGCATTAGTGTCGCGGGCGTGTTTCGCTCGGACGACAACATGCAAAGTTGGCGTCCGGCGAACAAAGGCCTCCGAGCCGATTTCTTACCGGATCCATATCCAGAGGTCGGGCATGATCCGCATTTGCTGGTTCAATGTCAAAACCATCCCGACGTATTGTGGCAGCAAAACCACTGTGGCGTTTTTTGCAGTAACGATTGCGCAGAATCGTGGGATTGTGTTTCTGAGGAAAACGGTCCCGTGAATTTCGGGTTTGCGGTAGCGGTCGATCCAAACGATGGTGATGTCGCCTGGGTTGTTCCCGCCGAATCCGATCAAGTTCGCGTGGCCTGCGACAAAAGGCTAGTGGTTAGTCGCACCGAGGACGGCGGAAAATCCTGGACTGCGTTCGGTGAGGGATTGCCGCAGCAAAACTGTTACGACTTTGCCTTTCGTCATTGCCTCGTGCAACAGGGCGATTGTCTTGTATTTGGAACTGCCGGAGGTGGCGTTTATTACTCGACTAATCGCGGCGAGTCGTGGCGAACCTTGGCAGATCATTTGCCACCCATATATTGTGTGCATACTATCGAAGCCGATTGATGCTGGTTTGGAAGGGGGGTTTTTTGATGCCGGCTTGCGATTGCAATTATCGGAAGACTATTGTGACCAAGTCACGAGCGACACGTTGGTATTTTTAGCACCCTATTGGACGAGGTATCCAATACTCAGCCATCAGCAAGAGATAAAATCAATGTTCCTGCGGTTTGTTCTAGTATTGCTGTTTTTGCTTAATCTTGTGCTTTACGTTTGGCTCGCCGTCGATTTGGGTGGCAGCGATGGACTGGAGATTGCCAAAAAAATGCTGGACCAACCCGCAAAAAATCTCCAGGACGCAGAAATCCGGGCAGAGATCCTATCTGGAATTGCGGACCGGGCGATGGAGTCGGAAGCCAAACTTCGGTGGGTGCATCACCTATTCTTAATAAACGCAATTGCTTTTCTAATTTGGATTTTTATGGTGTCACAGATCGCAACTCTGAATCGCAATAAAAAATCTCAAGTCGGGCAACACAAAAACTCAACTGATTGACGATTCGATCAAGTGTCGCCGGACACTAATCACCGGCGATCATCAATTGCAAAGCGTGTGGGAATCGCTTTGCCCAAGCGGACTCGTGATGGCGATCATCCGGTGCATGGATCCAGTGGAAATCGCGACCAGATTTGAAGCCTTTTGACGCAAGCGCTTTCAGCATATCGTCAATGCCCGGTTGCAGATTTGCCTCAAGGCCAACACCGCCGTTATCGATGTAAAAGTAAACGGGTTTGTCTGGCCTAGGGGACTCCTGCACAACGGCTACATAATCGACAAACGGTTTTTTCTGCTCGCCCCCATATTTGAATGCCGCCGACATACAAAACGCCTTGGAAAACACGTCCGAATGCTCCCAAGTGAGCATGAATGCGGAAAGGGCACCCAACGAGGAACCTGCCGACCACGTGTATTGTCGCTGGGGCTTTGTTCTATAGTTTTGATCGATAAACGGTTTTAGATTGTTGACAACGAAATTCATGTACGCGGTTCCCTGGGGGCCGGGAAGATACTCGCGCGAACGGTCCGTCGTGTTATAGATGCCTACGACAATAAGTGGTTTGATCCGTTTTTCAGCGATTAGCTCCGTGCACGTTTCGTCGACTTCCCAATCCGCACCAAACGAACTGGTCTTGGGATCAATAATATTCTGCCCGTCATGCATGTAAAGCACTGGATAACTTCCACTGCTTGTCTCATAGCCCGGAGGTAGCCAGACAATGATATCTCGCGCACGAATTCCATCGCCTTCAATTTGCCGATGGTACTTGACTTGACCTGTAATTTGGCCACGGACAATCCGCTTTCGACGCTTGGTCCAATTGTTGATTCGGTCTCGCTTTTCCATCGATTTGTCGACGGCGACGACCAAATTTTTCAGCGGTTGCCCAGCCGAATCGGCCGCTTCGCGATCCCAAGAACCAAGAGTATATTTGTATTCGATCGTCTGTTTCTTATTGACCGTCAACTGGTGTGACCAAACGTGGTCACCCTTATATTTCATCTCGACCCGACCCGGGTTCCAGTTGCCGAGCCCGCGTAGGCTGCCTGTAATATACACTTTTGTATCGTCCGGCAGCTCAGGTGCGTGCAACCGAAATGTCACGATGAATTCGTCGGCAAGCGGGTTCTCGGCGGCGGCTGCCAATTGAGCGGTCGCAAGTATTGGCCATAACATTAAGACAAGTAGGACGACCCGCGTCGACTTCATTTTAGAATCTCCAAACTGATCGAGCAGTTTGGCGCATTCTCGCCCAATTACATGGTTAGTTCAATCGTCCGCGGAGTAAGTTATCGATTGGGCGCTCGAAAACGGATGGACTATTTGTCTTCAACGGGCGGCAAGTTTCTGGTTTTGGCCCGCGTGTTTGTCAACGATTGGTCAGCATGTGGTGGACTGTTTTGGCGATCAACCGAAGTCGCATGGAACATGCGGTTAAAGATCTCTGGATCGAACGGATCTCGGGGAACAAATTTGTCTTTTTGTTTCAGCAAGTTGACAGGTGACGGCGGCTCCTTTGAATCTTGTTGCTGATTGAGGCTCTCCGAAAATGCGTCCGTCGGATGTTCGACAAAACCTGCTTGCTGAACATGGGGATCAGCAAGTTGACCTATGTCACCATTTCGATCAAAGGATTCTGTCGAATTCACCCACTGTTTGAACAGGCGATAATGATCTGATGACAGTCCGTACGCAGGTTGGTCCTGACCGCCATGCGCCGATGAAATGTAGGAAAGCAATGGACTTTGGCTCGGACTTTGCCGTTGGACGAATTGCATTACTCCGTACAAGTTGCGCTGAACGATCTTCGATTTTATTCCACCGTCCGACGTGCCTCGCCACAGACGAAGACTGGTTTGGCCACCCGCATGACATTTGGCAATCGCACACCCGTTGGTCAAGCGGGGATGAATGTCGGAATTGAACCGTCGTAACGACTCGCTGGAAAGCGAATCGATCAAACGCCTTAGCTGCGCGTTGGAAGCAACCATGGGTTGATCCTTGGGCAATGGTTTGATCCGCGTCGTACTGCCAACATGAAGCGCATGTTCAATGGTCGGTTGCTTGGGCTTTAACGACTCCAATCGGCGCTGAAGTGATTGAACTTGCACGTCATTCTTCGATATCGCCCGGAGGTAATCGATTTGCTGGGAAGCCGAGTCGAGTTCGCGATATCGCAAACACCAGTTCGCCAGTTTGTAATGGCCCCTAACGTCATGTTGGTTTAAGCGCAATTTTAGTTTCTGATAGGCATCCAAAAACGAGTTGGCGACAAAATCAATCTCGTTTGCATTCAATCGAATCGACGCGCCGTTGGATCGATGCACAATGAATTGACCGCCGTGGATCTCAAGTTTGCCGGAAAACAGGCTCCCGGATTTGAGAATAATGAATTGGATTCCCAAGCTTACGGGCTGGGAGGGATTGGCGCCGGATTGCGATGCAACCGCCTTTAGCTCCTTTTGTAAAAGGGGGGACTCATTTTGGCCCACGGCGAGACTGATGTTGAGAAGCAAAAGTCCTGCGGTCAGCGCGATTGTGAATGGGTGAAACGATTGGAGAATCGGCGGCTTCATGGTGAGTACCTGTACAGATGCGCTGATATGCCAGCATTCAGCGGAGACTTGGTAACGGACTTGGTTAGCTCGGTCAATAGCGTTGGTCGAATGCTGTCATCTTGCCAAGGAGATACGCACGCGAAACGCGAGTGTCGCGCCGCCGCGCATTTATCGCGCCAACTGAATTCTTGCGAATTCATCTACATAGTCAGCCTGCAAAATTGGCTTTAGCGATCTCGTAGAGTTGCCAGACCACCACTGTGAATCCCAACGGGATTAACCAATACGCAAACCAATGTAGTCTTCTTTTTTCGATCCAGCCAACAAGCCAACGCAGGGCGAGCAAACCAACGCCAAACGCAATCGCCGCACCTAATCCCAACAACCAAATAGGTGTTTCGGCTCCTTCTTCCAGAATATCCTTAGCTTCCAAAATGGATGCGCCTGCAATGGCCGGAATCGCCAATAAAAATGAAAAGGTCGCGGCCGATTGAGGCTTAAGCCCCAACAACGAACCCATGACGATCGTTGCACCGCTACGCGAAACGCCCGGTAGCAAAGCGAATGCCTGTGCACATCCGATCAACATCACCGATATGAAAGTCAGGTCTGTATAATCTTTTGTCCCAGGGCCTTTCTTTTCAATTTTCGGATGCATTGGGCAGGCATAAATCGTTTTTGCGGACGGCTGTATGGGCGATTGAGGCTCGAGCGCCATTCCACATTTTGGACAACGACCAGGCATAAGCACAGACCAAATCATCAAAATGAATCCGGAGATCGGCAACATGAATCCGGCTAACAGCGCATTGCTTAGGATCCACTCGTGGTTTGTTTTTAGCCACAACCCGATGATCACGACAGGAATTGTGCCGACCAACAGTAATGGAATGACGCGACGATCTTCGGTCAGCAGCTCGCGAATCTGCCGTCGAAAAAAGATCAAGATGGCGAGGAGCGTGCCAAAATGTAAAACAATGTTCAGTTCCGCGCTCTCTTTGGAATTGCCAAATAATGCATCCACGACGACGAGGTGTCCGGACGAACTGATTGGCAAAAATTCAGCAACACCCTGTATGACCGCCAGGATAATGACCTGCAGGGTCTCCGAGATTTGCAGCATAGCCAGGGCATTGCCTCATAAAACTAAGAAGACAAGAGGATACGAAACTGTGTGGTGATGAGGCAATAGATCTAGCATTCGTCCAGCCTATTCTGTTCACTTTAATAATCCTATCATGGAGGGCGATGAAGTATTTGTGATAATCGATGAGGAAACAATGATCTCGGCCAAGCCACGCACGATGTTTGAGAAGATTTGGGAAAATCACATTGTGTATCACCCGACTGGCCAGCAGGCGATTCTCTATGTCGACCTGCACCTGGTCCATGAGGTTACCAGTCCACAAGCGTTCGAAGGACTTCGATTGGCTGCACGAGGTGTCCGACGTCCGGAATTGACGGTCGCGACTGCCGATCACAACGTTCCGACGACCGATCGCCTGCTTCCGATTGCCGATCCAATCTCTCGTCAACAGGTCGAGACGCTGCGACAGAACTGCAAAGAATTCGGTATCAAACTGTACGATTTGGGCGACATCCGACAGGGGATTGTCCATGTGATTGGCCCGGAGCTCGGATTGACTCAGCCTGGAATGACGATCGTATGCGGAGACTCACACACGTCGACGCACGGCGCGTTTGGCGCGCTGGCATTTGGAATTGGGACCAGCGAGGTGGAACATGTCTTGGCGACACAAACTATTCCACAAACTCAGCCGAACACCTACGAAATGTGTATCGAGGGTTCGCTATCACGGGGAGTCACTTCAAAAGATTTGGTCTTGTACCTGATTGGACAAATCTCAACCTCGGGTGGCGCCGGCCACGTGATCGAATACACCGGTCAAGCGATTCGTGAGTTGAGCATGGAACAGCGAATGACAATTTGCAATATGTCGATTGAGGCAGGCGCGCGTGCCGGCATGATTGGACCTGACGAAACAACTTATGAATACCTTCGTGGCCGACCATTCGTGCCCAAGAATTTTGATCAGGCCGTCGAAAATTGGACTCGATTGAGAACAGATGCCGATGCGAAATTTGACCGGAAAGATGACTTTGATGCTTCAAAAATCGCGCCGCAGATTACTTGGGGAACCAACCCGGGCCAAGTGGTGTCGGTGGATGCAGTGGTACCCGGCCCATCCGATTTTTCGCAGGAGCATCAACAGAAATCGGCAGCGGCTGCGTTGCGATATATGGACCTTGCGCCCGGAACGCCAATGACAGATATTGCGATCGATCGTGTATTTATCGGGTCCTGCACAAATTCTCGCATTGAGGATCTCAGACTGGCCGCGGCCGTGATTAAAGGATACATGATTGATTCGTCGGTGGATGCGATGGTGGTTCCGGGAAGTGGCTTGGTTAAACAACAGGCCGAGCGCGAGGGCCTGGATGTCGTATTTCGACAAGCTGGAATTCAGTGGCGAGAAGCAGGATGCAGCATGTGTTTGGGGATGAATCCTGACCAGCTTTCGGCAGGTCAGCGATGCGCATCCACTAGCAATCGCAATTTTGAGGGCCGTCAAGGAAAAGGCGGCCGAACACACCTGGTCTCGCCTGCTATGGCGGCCGCCGCCGCGGTCAAAGGACACTTCGTCGACATCCGGCAATGGGATTATCGAGAGTCGTTGGTCACCACGTAGAGAATATATGCATGAAACCATTTACCAGGCACAAAGGAATTGTCGCAGCGATGGACCGGTCGGACGTCGACACGGATCAGATCATTCCTAAACAGTTTCTCAAAAGGATTGAACGAACCGGATTCGGCCAATTCCTGTTTTTCGACTGGCGATATGTTGATGGGGAGAAACCAAACGAGCAATTCGAACTAAATCATCCTGCAAATGCCGGCGCAACGATCTTTGTGGTTGGGCGGAATTTCGGCAGCGGTTCCAGTCGGGAACACGCCGTTTGGGCCTTGGCTGATTACGGCTTCAAGTGCATTATCGGCGAATCTTTTAGCGACATATTCTACAACAATTGTTTTAAGAATGGTGTGCTGCCAATCGTTTTGGATCCCCAACAAGTTAAACAACTTTTTGCCAATCGCGCCCGGGAGCCTAAATACCAGTTGGACGTAGACTTGGAAAACCAGACAATTGAAGACGAACATGGTTGGTCGACCACGTTTGAAATCGATCCGGTTCGCAAACAAACTTTGTTGCAGGGACTAGACGACATCGATCTGACTCTTCAACACGAGGACAAAATTACGGCCTACGAACAGAAGCGTGGGATGAAGCCCGTCGATGTTAAGTGACGTGATGTCTACCGAGATATTTGATCAAAAAAAATTCCAACCGTTGGCAATAATCATCCCGATAATGATGGTGTTATCGGTCAACCGATTGGTCGGACAGGATCAACCGCAGCTTGAACTGGTTTTCGAAACACTTAATCGTCCCGTAGGCATTGCGATCCAGCCGGAAACGGGGCACATATTCGTTTCTGAGAGCGGTAAAAACAGGGTGATTCGGATCGCCGGCAGAGAATTCGCGAATGTAATTACCGAGTTCGAATCTGTAGAAGCGGGGATAGAATTTCCGTTTCGAGTTAACCCTTTGTCGCTGGCTTTTTTGAATAGAAATCGTTTGGCGATTAGTTTCGGTTCTGGGACCGAAGGGAAAATCAAATTGGGAATTTATGATATTCCCGATGTGGGAGAGCCGGCGATTCTTGCTTCAGACGGCAAGTTCGACAATCTAGATTTAGAATCCGAGAATCCACATGAGCTGGGTTGTTTCGGTATTGTGACAACACGTTCTGGCATCTATACGAGCTGCGCCGGCGATGAATCAAAAGGTTGGATCGCGCGACTTGCCGTCCAAAACGGCGAACCAAAGTTCGAAGAATTTCAACGCTTTATTTCCACCGTTGAGGCCGCACAAACGCTCTTGCCATATGCACTAGCCGTCAGTCCCGATGGATTTATCGTAGTCGGCCAAGCTGGAACATTAAGCGGCCAGCGCGATTCCCTGTTGACGTTCTACGATGAAGGCTCAGGCGAATTAAAAGCCCGGTTCGATACCGGTTTGCATGACATTTGTGCTCTGGCGTATGGACCCGCCGCAAAACGGTTGTTTGCGTTAGACCACTCTCATAACCAGCCTGGCGAAGCTGGTTTGTTTAAACTTGTCGGTAGAGAAAACAACACAAAATGCGTATCTGAAAGAATTGCTAACGTTGAGCGTCCGACGGCGATGGCATTCGATGGAAGCGGAAACCTGTTTATTACAGGGCTCGGGCCCCAGAAAGACCCTGCTGGGGGAAAGTTGTTTGTCGTGCGGAAACTCGACGTGGTGAAGGGATCTGATCGTAACTAGCTCCTTGTATTTCGATGGATTTTTTTGAATGCAGAGGTGATAATGCAGATTCGTGAATTTGAGTCAAAGGCAGCCTGGTTTTGAGATCATTCTTGGTGCAATTCGGAATCTTGGGAACGGTCGGGCGATTTCGGTCCGTCGACAACCGAATCTACAAACGCAGGCACCAAGTTATTTGTCGCACAAACCGCGGATTGGAAGTTGGTTGCGTGTTGGCTTGCGATCCTAAGCCTATTGCTGATTTTGAAACGGATGGTCAGCTTCTGCGATTGGTAACACCCGATGACGAGATGATCATTAACCGGATCAACCGTTTTCGCGATCGAGCATTTTTGGCTTGTTCCAGGTTGGTCAAAGAAAAAGAATTCGCCGCGACGTTAGTTGACGTTGAACACTTGTTTGACGGTCAAAGTCTTTACTTTTATTTCTTGGGCGAGGTCACACCTGAGCTCGAATCATTAACCGCTGAATTAAGCGAAGCTTACGAATCCAAAGTGCGATTTCGAAAGTTTACCGAAACTTTGATCAACGGATGTGGGCCCGATTGCGGCACCGGTGACGCATGCTCAGATTCGGGATGCCAAACATGTGCTTTGTCGGGCGGCTGTAAGAGCGCATGAATTCGCGTTACTTTATGCGAATCCGAATCTTGATCCAGATCCGAATGGTGCCAATGGAAAAGGATAAAAACGCCGATGAGGATTCGGATCCAGAAAATAGCGAGGGCTAATCGCCGCACTCCGAGAATACCTGGTCAAGGAAACATTCAGCCCGTCGGCCAATATCTTTCGCGTTGCTTTCACGTGGCCCGGCCACATTTAACACGCCGACTTGGTTAGAGTTGATCCAATTGCGAACTCTTTCAACCTGCGAACGAAGATCCTCACAACCCAGGTCGATCGTGATTACCGGACGTGTTTGTTGATGGGCAATCCGCAATGTCAAACTTGTTCCGCCCGATATCTGCTTGTCGTAAAGCACGAGCGTTGCGTCAGAATCAATCACATTTTTCTCCGTCCTGGCGGCGTAATCTCGCGTGTCGGTTTCTTTTAGCTCATATCGTGCAGGAATTCTCCCGTCTTCGGCCCGACGACCTTTCGGGCACCAACCGCCGTGCGCTATCCCTAGCTCGATGGCGACGTTGAGGGCCGCACGATCAACGCCGGTCTGACCGCCGGATACAATTTTGATTTCAGAAATATTCAATCGTTAACTCGACGTTGATTCACAAAAGAACGGTTGAAGCGGGCAGCAAAAACTCTAAGACATCGTTGATTGCGTCGGGATTCGCCATCGTCAAGGGACACAAACCGTTGGTCGGAAGGCGTTCAATGCATTACGCAATTGAGAGCAAACTGAACAATCTACCAACTGAAGCAATTAGCAGAAGGTCACAAGCATAAAGTCAAATCAGAAATGCGTTATTTCGGCGGAAGACGCAATTCTATCGCACCGCTTAATGGCGTCATATGATCGGCATTCGAGGGCAGGGAGTCTTTGTTCAATTCAAGTATTTCCAGGTATCGGGAGGCCTGACCAAGTTGTTGGCGCGCAATATCGAACAAGGTCTCGCCCTTCTTGACTTGATACATCTTTAGCGCAGGCGGGGCATCTGAGTCAATCGGCGGGCACAGCTTTGGCCAATCTCGTCGCATTTGTTGAATACTTGGAATGAGCAACTCAACGCCGATATTCAAATCGTCAAAAGACAGAGTCTTTGTGCGATTGTACTGATACAGGGCATTAAAAAACCTGCCGTCGCCATAAGCTTGCTGAGCGATCGACCAAAAACTCTCGCCCTGCTTGGTTACTTTGAAGATATTTGAGTTGGTGTTCGACGCCCCCTTCGCGCCCGATAAATTCCGGGGCCTGACGCTCGGTAATTCGCGGCGCGGCGGAGCTGCGGGCCGGGCGGAATCCGCACGACTGTTTTTGTTGGAGTTGTTCAGCGGCCCGTTCTTTGGCAAATCGTCCGTTGAACGGATCCGCGCCGCCTGATGATGCGGTCGCAGCGATGAATCCTTTTTACTGCGCCGCGGAACCACAAATTGACCGGTCGGCAATACGCCGTTGATTGGCAAATCTGAGTTTGTCGGTGGAAAAGTTTTTGAAATTGTGTTTACTGCTCGTCCCGCATCGGATTTTTGTGGACTTTCCGGCGATGGTTGATCGAGTTGAAACGAGCCAGCCGCCGATGAATTAGTTCCGCTTTTGCCTGTTTTTCTTGGATTTTGCGATAAGTGATTCGGTTGCCGTAAACGGGGCGATATACTTGGCGTTTTGACGGTCCCATTGTTGGCTGGCGCCGACCCCGTGTCGGATTGCGGGTGGGCGGTCGCAGGCGAAACGTTCGTCGCATCGGCGTTTTGGCGATGATTGACCGGGCGCTGGCGATTCCAACCGCTAAATCGCCCGAAAGCAACGTACAGGAAAATAATTAGCAAAATCGCCACGACGCTCAGGCCGATGCGAGCCTCGCGCATGAAGGCTTCGTCGGCAGCTTTTTGATCGGCGTTTTTTTGCCGCTCTACGTTTCTCGATTCCTTTTCGATTGCCAACTTTGTTTTCCGTTATGCTTCTGTTCGAATTCGATTCGATTGCTACTCAGCTTGTTCGCATCGCGATTCTCATTCTCGCGCTGCGGCATCTTGGGTTTACTTCGATTTCGTCGATTTGCGGCCGAATCGGTTTTCGGGTTTCAATCTGCAATTTCGGATCGTCACGAAAAGCGTTTTTGACGAGTCGATCCTCCAGTGAGTGAAAGCTTATGACACCCATCCGCCCGCCTTGGGCTAACAAGGGTGGCAACCGTTTTAGCGATACCTCCACCCATTTGAGTTCATCGTTCACGGCAATCCTCAATGCTTGAAATGTACGGGTTGCCGGATCGATGGAATGATTCTTTGACCTGGGGACAACTTGTCGAACCAATGTTGCCAAATCACGAGACGAAAGAATAGGATTGTTTCGTCTGGTATTTACGATTGCCTGTGAGATCTTTCTGCTATAACGTTCCTCCCCCCACCGAAAAATCAAATCCGCCAAGTGTTTTTCACTGATTCGTTCAAGTAATTTCCAGGCCGGTGTCCCTCCACTTGTATCAAACCTTAAATCCAACCTTCCTTCACTTTCGTAACTGAACCCTCGATCGTGATCGGCGAGTTGATCACTTGACAAACCGAGGTCTAACAAAATCGCATTTACTTCGTTTATCTCAAGCTGTTTGAGAATTTCCGGAAGGTCGGCAAAATTAGCAGCCACAAGTTTTACGGGCAATCCCGATAAAAGTTCGGCTGCCCGTTCGATGGCATTCGGATCACGGTCGACACCAATTACCAGACCGTTAGGATCGACCATATTCGCTAGCAGCCTCGTATGCCCACCACCTCCGACAGTTCCATCGACAACGACATCACCCGATTTCACACGGAGGTACTCGATGACTTCACGTGACAGGACAGGGACGTGTTTTGTCATCGGTTCACACGAAGATTCGACAAAAGAGGAGCTAATCGCCGCGACAGGTAGTTGTCAGCTTGTGGCTGTCGCTGACAACTCACCTGAAGCAGCTGTTACAAATTACGGAGGACGTAATCTGCATCGAAAAGCATCGCTTTCCGTTCTCGATTTTTCTTCTGGCTCTTTTGAAATGTGTTGAAAGAACTGCAGTATTGACCCTCTGCACCCCGGCAACAGGGTGTTCGTTTTGACAACGGGTCGGATCGCCTGATCGCGATATTCTGCACACGCCGTTTTACCTCTTATACATTGCGAAAGTTCAAAGATATCCACTTCTGATTCCTGGTCAACGATGTTTTTTGGCCAACCGGGCCGGGACTGTCTCAAACCAAATACAGGTGCCTTGTACTTTTTCGAAAATATTCATTTTTGCGAGTTGCTAGCGAGATTCTTGGAGTTTCGTCCTGAATCCCAGGTCACAATCTCATGCTCTGTCGCCAATAAATCGTTGTTACCCCCTGCTCAAGCTGGAAATGGTCGATTAGAAACTGCAGGTAGCGCCATCGATTATTGATTTTGGGTGCTTTTGCCGGATTTTTCAGCGCCGCAACCTGCTCGGCGGCTGAACGATTTTACGGGAACGCGTTCCTGATTTCAGCACTCTCGAGTTGGTTGCCAGCGCTCGATCCAGACAATGGAGCTACAAATTTTGCCCGTGTCCACAAAACATACGCCGATTTCGTCATATAACTTCGACTTGCCGAAGGAGCTAATCGCTCAAGAACCACTGCAGAACCGCGAGGATGCGCGATTGATGATTGTTGATCGGGGCACAAATACGATTGAGCATGGCCACGTACGCGATCTGACGGATTGGCTCAACCCCGGCGATTGCCTGGTGATTAATGACACCAAAGTGATTCTCGCCAAACTCGTTGGCTACCGATCCAAAACCGGTGGTCGGTGGCAAGGACTGTTTTTAGAGCATGATCAAACGTCCGGAGTTTGGCGAGTGCTGTGTAAGACAAGAGGCAACATTCAACCCGGCGAGCAGGTAACTTTGCAAGATCGAAGCGGAGCCGATCGCTGCAACTTTGTACTTTTGGCGCGACTTGAGAACGGCTGTTGGGCGGCCAAACCACTATCGAACGACGAGCCTTTGAAGCTGTTAGCACAAATCGGTCGCGTGCCGCTGCCGCATTATATTCGCGGCGGAAACATGACTGATTCGGATCTCGACGATTATCAAACAGTGTTCGCACAAAAATCTGGTTCGATCGCCGCACCGACCGCCGGCCTTCATTTTACTCATCGTCTGCTCGAACAGTTAACCGATCATGGTGTATCCATTTGCCGTGTTACGTTGCACGTAGGAACAGGTACTTTTCGTCCGATAACGTGCGATACCGTCGAGGAACATACCATGCACAAAGAATATGGGGAGCTAAAACCAGCTGCGGCCGAAACGATCAATCAAGCCAAACTCTCCGGTGGCCGAGTGATCGCCGTTGGTACAACCAGCGTTCGAATACTCGAAACCGCTTGCGATGGGTCGGTGGTTCGGCCGTGGCAAGGTGCGACCGACCTGTTTATTCATTCCGCTGAGCAATTTAAGTGTGTCGACGCACTGATGACCAATTTTCACTTGCCCAAGACAACGCTGTTGGTGCTGGTCCGCAGCTTCGGCGGGGAGAGTCTCATCAAGCAAGCTTATCAACAAGCGATTGAAAATCGTTATCGTTTTTTCAGCTACGGCGATGCAATGCTCGTGACTTAAACACTGATCACCATGCTGACGATTTGACCGGTATCGGTGAAATTCAGCGCGAGCGCAGATTTTTGAGAATCGAGAGGCATCGGCTTTGTGATCAGGTTGATGGGGCAGCGCTCATCCTGGTTTTCAATATTGATGGTGGGAAATAGCTGGTTTCGTCGACATGATTCGACACAGGTCGCCAGCTCGATGGTGCCTGTCCCAGGACCGAGATTGCCAAAACTACTCTTCGGTGCCGTGACCGGAACGTCGCCCAGTGCTGATCGGATTCCTTGGGCTTCGAAGATGTCGTCCTCCAGCGTGCTGAATCCATGCGCGTTGACGTGACCGATGTCGGCGGGCGTAAGTTCAGCGTGCCGAATTGCGGCAGAAATTGAATTGGCAATGCCCTCGCCAAATTGCTTATTTGGTTGATGATAGCTTCGATTGAACCCGGCGATTCGGCCCAGCACCTTTGCGCCGCGCGCCGCGGCAAAGTCAGCGCGTTCCAAAACAAGCACCCCCGCTCCCTCGCCAACTACCATGCCGTCCCGGTCCGAGTCAAACGGTCGGCTGGCCCGCGTCGGTTCTTGAACTCGCTTGCTCAGTCGTTTGATACCGCGGTAAATCATGCCTGTCATCGACATGCTGCAACCCGTCCCGCCCGCAATCACGGCATCGGCGACTCCCCGGTCGATCATGTCAACTGCCTCGATGATCGCCAGCAAGCTGGAGGCTTCGGACTGGCAAATCGTATTGCTCGGTCCTTGGGCGTCCAAGGCAATCGAGATATGAGAGGCAACCATGTTCGGCAAATACTTGAGCATCCACAACGGTTCGATCTCACGCATTGCGTACTGGCCCCAGCGATCATGGTCATAGCATCGATTGACGATGCATTTCCGAAACACCCGTCCCACTTCATTTGGGTCCGCGTAAAATGCCTCAGTTCCAAACACGGTGCAAATCCGCTCAGGTTCGATTTGACCGACGATACCAGACTGCTCGTTTGCCATCATTGAGGCTGCGACCCCAAACTGAATTGGGCGACACATGACTTTGAGCGCTTTGCGCGGTTTGACGTACTGTTTTGGATCGAAATCGTTTACATCACCGGCAATGCGAAAGGGAAAGTCGGTATCCACAAACTCTTTTCGTACGCGAATGCCACTTTCGCCTTTGACCAAGGAATTCCAAATCGAATCCAGACCGATTCCGAGAGGACTGACAGCGCCAACTCCGGTGATCACTACATCACAATGCTTCATGCGTTTTTTTAAAAAAGATCAGGGGGCGATGGCGAGCGGAGAATCGATTATGAGGATCTGAGATTATTACAGATGACAGTCGAAAATACGATACGTTTTAGTGAGTTTTGCTCCACCTCGCTCGATACTCCCCCTGGAAAGTTTGTTACTTTCCAAAACCCAAGAAAACTCGACGGAGGTCAATCCCCACTCCAGTGCACCGGGAACCATTTTCGAAATCAGCGACAATGCTAATCCCCATCGTTGATACTTGGGAATCACGTTCGTGCTGATCAACCGCACGTGAGTTATTTTTTTCCGCCCATAAAGCAATTTCAGAAACCCGAAAGGAAAAAGTCGACCGTTGATTTCGCGGATGATCGGGTTGTAGTCAAGCAGGCCAAAAACGACACCGACGGGCCCCGTTTCGTCTTCGGCAATGGCCGTAATGACAGGTATGATCAAATGTTTGAGGCTCTTGGCCACATGTTCCGTTTCCGCATCTGACATGGGAACAAAACCCCAAGTTCCCGGCAACGCCGCGTTGTAGACATCCAAAAACGTTTTAACATCGTCAAAAAATCTTTTCCGATCGATGCTGCGTATCTTCAGGTCGAATCGGCGAACCGCTTCGTCCGCAATGAATTGGAGTTTGTCATCTACAGTCGACAACATGTCGACATCGCCATAGTAAGAAAACAAATCCTGGGCCTTTTCAAACCCATAACCCTCGATTAGCCGCTGATAATAACTTGGGTTGTACGTCATCATAAACGTCGGATGGCTGTCAAACCCGTCAATCAACAAGCCACATTCGTAGTTCATCGACGGGTTCACCGGGCCGCGCATATCTTCCATGCCTCGATCCATCAACCATTGCTTCACCGTGTCAAACAACGAATCTGCGACTGACTGATCATCGATCGATTCGAAAAAACCGAACATGCCCCGGTTGTCTTTGTTGTATTGGTTGTGGGCACGGTCCACGATGGCGGCGACCCGACCTACGATTTTGTCGTCCCGATACGCTAGAAACGTCTGGATTTCGGCCGTTTCATAAAAAGGATGCGGTCGAAAATTCAACATTTCTTTTTGATGTGAAATTAGCGGAGGAATCCAGTTCTTGTCATCCCGATACAATTGCCACGGCAAATTCAAAAAGAGTTTTTGATCTTTTCTTGATTCAACCGGAGCGACAACAACAGGTGACGGATTTGACATGGAAATGGATTTAGTTAGTCTGCTATCGTCGTTGCCTAACTGCCAGGATCAGTCCAGATTCGAAACGGGAGGGATCGAAACTCGGGTCGGTCCATCAACTCAAACGTCTTGTTCGCCGATCGATAGCAGTAGTATCGATATTTGTCAAAAAAATTCAATTCGTCTCGCCGACGAATGTGAACCGGCTTTTCGAGCGAAACTTCAACATGGTTAATTGGAATGCGATACGCGGTTACCGGCGCAACAGGACTTCTTGGAAATAATCTGGCACGCCTGTTGTTGCAGCAAGGACATCAGGTGATCGCGGCGGTCCGCCCGACAAGCGACACGAAGAGTCTCCAGGATTTGGATGTTCAGATTGCTACCGGAAATATAACCGAAGCAGATTTTCTGGACCCCCTAATCGACAAAGTTGACGGGGTATTTCATGTAGCGGCCCTGATTTGGTTTGGCCGATCCCACCTGGAAGAATCGCGTCAAGTCAACGTTGATGCTACCGTGAAATTGGCCGAAAAGTGCAGGGAAAAAGGCCGGCGATTTGTATTTGTATCGTCCGTAGATACCCTGGCCGCTAGTACGGCTGATGAACCGGCCAACGAGCAAGCGCTCGACCCGCCAAAAACCCAATGTGCCTACATCGTCACGAAGCGAGAAGCGGAAAAATTGGTACTTCGACAAGTGGAACAAGGACTCGATGGCGTGATCGCCAACCCCGGGTTCATGATCGGACCCTACGACTGGAAGCCGTCTTCGGGACAAATGATTCTGGCGATTGCAGACGGTTGGGTCCCAGTTGCTCCCGGAGGTGGATTTAGTGTCGCCGACGTTAGGGATATCGCGCAAGGTCTGATTGGGGTTATGGAAAAAGGTCGAGCTGGCGAGCGATATATTCTTTCGGGGACCAACATTACTTATCTGGAACTATGGCAAAAATTCGCTGTGGTTATTGGCAAACGCGGACCCATATTTGGCATGCCCAATTGGCTTGCTCGAACCGTCGGAATTTGCGGTGATGTAATCGCAAAAATCACCGGTCATGAATCCCACGTTAACTCATTAGGGATCGAGCTGTCACAGATGTACAACTATTACGATAGTTCTAAAGCCGAGCGGGAGCTTGGTTTCTCGTACCGACCGGCCGAACCCGCAATCCAAGATGCTTGGGATTGGCTCCGCGAAAATGGTTACTCGAAGCGATTCAAACGTGACGCGAGTGAAACCTCAATTAGTTAAATGTCCAACAACTCGAGAATTGCAAGCGGCGGAAACTACGGCTGATCGATTCGTCGGCATCCATCGTAGGTATGGTTGGAGACTATTAGTTAGCTTGATGATAAACGTGACGGACCCGGCGATAGCCAAGTTTGACGCTGAGCGCTAAAATCTCTGTAATCATTTATTACTAGGGAACAGAGCGGCATGAGTTACCTCACGGAACATCCGGGCCTGTTTTCGGCCACGGGCTTCTTTTTTTTGATTTGCCTAATTGGTTTGTTCTTCTATTCAAGAAGTAAACATTTGCTCCCGTTGATGGCGGCGGCCTTGGCGCTGATGATCATACCGCTTGTCATTGATAGACTGGTCGAAACGGATCAAGAACAGCTGAAGCGGCGGATCTACGAAATGGCGCGGTGCGTTAGCTACAACGACGTCAACGGATTGCTTAAATACGTACACCCGGAAGCAATCTGGACAATTTCCCAAATCGAGTCCGAGATGCCCACCTTTAAGTTTTCCTCTTGCAATGTCGCTCAATTCAACAACATCTCCATTGCGGAGGACCAGTCCGAGGCTCAGGTTACGATTCTGGTTTTCGTGAATGTCCACGCACCGAATTACAACGACCATCACGGCTTGGCGAACCGACGAGTCCGCCTCGACTTCAAACGCGGCGATGATGACCAATGGAAGGTAACGGGCCTAGATTATGGCGAAGGATTGCAGTCAAATTTTGCCCGTCGTTAAAATCTCACCCTTTCCACTCCGCGGCTCGGTCCAGGATTCCCCTTCCCGCCGCTTCGTTCTCACCGATTTTGCGAACCGAGCACTGATTCAATTATTCACTGTGATTGACTAAATTAGTTACAGATTCATTTAACGGGAGACTGCCTGGATGTCCGAGACCCAATCGATTGACCTTCAAGAATTCATTCGCGAAATTCCAGATTTCCCGAAACCGGGCATCAATTTCAAAGACATTACACCCTTGCTACTGGCACCCGAACCGTTTCGCGTTGCTATCCAGCAGTTTTCGGATTACTACCGCAGCCAGTCGGTCGACGTGATTGTGGCGGCTGAGGCGCGCGGATTCATATTTGCCACACCTTTAGCCATGGAGCTTGGTGTTGGATTCGTACCCATTCGCAAACCGGGAAAACTACCATTCGAACGACATTCTTTGAGTTATGACCTCGAATACGGGACCGACACGTTGGAAATGCACATTGACGGAATTCATCCCGGACAGCGTGTTCTGATTATTGACGATCTTTTGGCTACGGGCGGAACGGTGAGTGCTTGCTGCAAAATGGTGGAACAATGTAAGGCGGAAATCTGCGGATGCGCTTTTCTGATTGAGTTGCGTTTCCTCGACGGCGCCGCCAAGTTAGCTCCGCACCCTGTTTTTAGCTTGATTCAATACGATTAGCGTCAGTTTCGTCCCACGTTTCGGTTCGGTTGGTGTTAATTTCTCGCCCTAATCGGGCGTCCAAATGCCAAACGCGATGGGTTGATTGCGAACGTAACTTGGCGTCGTATTCGGTGTTTGATTAGCGCAACAATAAAACCTGATGCTTGCAAGTTTGAATTGAATTCAATGCGTTTTTGGGCTAATTGTTTTTCTAGATTACCTGGTCGTTGCTAATTTATGCCGATTATTCGGGTCGAACCGATAATTTTTGGTTTAACGGCAATAACGGTTGTGCCGATGTTAACGAATATCCGTGCAGCCTGCGCACCGGTATAGATTTTTGCCAAGCAAACGGTCGCTGCAATCAATGGATTTATTTAATTACGGCCAATAAAGAACTTAGAACTATGAATCGACCACTACCTTCGAGTCGGCGCGCGATCATTCGTCGCCCCGTGATTGGAATTCTTGGTTTGTGCGCTTGTTCGTTAATTGGCATTTCATTGCTGGCGCAGAACAAGTCCGATGAGAAACCAACGCACGATTCATTTGACGACAACTCGTTTTCGCTGCGCGAAGGTTCCGAAGCGAACCGTTTGCGCCGATCATCCCAATTCCAACCACGGACCGTCGAACCGAACTCATTATCAGCGGAGAATTCAAAATCCGTTGAAGAACTGAAGACGAATTCACAGGTTAGCACCTCACGACCGAAGGCAACACCGTCAAATAGTACGACGGAATCACGGCCAGCGAAATCTGCTGAAAATGGAACCGATCGGCTTCGCCAGACAACCTGGCGACAGTTCGAGAAATCGTTGGTCGATATCTGGGGTAGTTTTCTTCGCGCCCAGTCTGAAGATTTGGGAAACCGAGTGCGCGTGATGATTCCCGGCCAGAAACATATGAACGCCGAAATGGTGATTGATCGAACCGAGAATCAGCTTACGTTTACGGGCCCGGAAGCACTTAGATCGAGATGGCGAGAAGTAGTTGAGCTAATCGATATTGACCCAACACGCGACCGCGGCAATATCCGGTTGGTCGGTATGGGAAACGCCGAACCCGACACGGTTCGCCGCGCACTTGCGCTCTTGGGAATTCAGGAAGACGAATCCGATAGTGTGCGCAACGCGGTCCAATACACCCAGGATCGCGATAGCGGTGTTGTGAGAATTGCAAGCGTTCCAAATCCAAATCTGAAAG
>CAJHZH010000877.1_pt1 | contig 21821 bp, 16 predicted proteins | sample 9198951 | NCBI WGS metagenome assembly CAJHZH01 (sample SAMEA7708381, study PRJEB35096) | sediment metagenome | biome: marine neritic benthic zone biome [ENVO:01000025]; feature: sediment [ENVO:00002007]; material: shallow marine sediment [ENVO:03000034] sea grass bed [ENVO_01000059] ...
CAATATATCGATCCCGCCACGCAGGCGGTGAAAGACGTGACACGCTGGTACAGTAACCGTTTGGAATCCGAGACCCAGTTGGTCCGCTGGGGGAACTTCGGCGTGCCACTGCTACTGTTTCCGACCGCCGGCGGGGACGCCGAAGAAGTCGAGCGGTTTTTCTTGATCAAGACGCTGGAACCGATGATACACGCGGGCCGAATCAAGGTGTACTCGGTCGACAGCGTCGCCGGTCGGACCTGGTTAACCAACGACGACGTGGGGCACTGCGTGTGGATTCAGAAGCAATTTGACAACTATTTAAGATTCGAAGTCGTTCCCGCGATCCTCAACGACTGTAACGCGGAATCGATGGAAATGATAACCGCCGGCGCGTCGATCGGTGCCCTGAATGCACTGCTCGCCGTTTGCCGTTATCCCGAGGTGTTTCGGACGGCGATTTGCATGAGCGGGACATTTGATATCGAAAAGTGGCTGCAGGGAAAGTGGTTCGACGACTTTCATCATTACTCGCCTCTCAATTTCTTGCCGCATTTGCCAGAGGACGAGCAGCTTCAAAATTTGCGGAAGCGATATATTATCTTGGCCACTGGCAATGGTGAAAACGAAGATCCCGAAGAATGTTGGAAGGTCGCCAATACTCTTGGCAAAATCGGAGTGCCAAACCGAGTCGACAACTGGGGCGACGAGTGGATCCACGATTGGGGTACTTGGCGCGCCATGCTGCCGAAATACGCCGAAGAGGTGGTATCGGAAATTGAACAAGCCTGACACGAGACATCCGCGATCGGTGTAGCTTCAAAACTGAGCAAATTGTGTCACCGATTCGATTTTCATCGGAAAATGCGAGCAAGGATTGAAATGTGGCGCGGTACGATGGCCTTCAAAGGCCGTCGAAGTCGAGGGCGACGGCCTTGGAAGGCCATCGTACGACCGAATTCATCATTTCATTGGATGCTCCAGATCAGGTATGATCAAAAGGAAAACGGATCGTCCTCCAGCCACCGAAGTACGGAAACAGCATTCGTCATGCTAAGTGTTGATTCGCAGATTCCCGTCATTGATATTTCGAATCTAGTCAACCAAACGCAAACCGAATCGGTTGCTGAACAGATCGGCTCGGCTTGTCGAGTTGCTGGGTTCTTTTACATTGTCGGCCATGGCGTCGATGTCCAGTTGCAAAACCGACTGCTGCAGGTAAGCCGCGACTTTTTCGCGCAGGATCTCGATCAGAAACTGAAAATCCGCATGGAGCTTGGCGGGCGAGCTTGGCGCGGCTATTTTCCCGTGGGCGATGAGTTGACATCGGGTAAGCCAGATATCAAAGAGGGAATTTATTTTGGAAGCGAATTGCCGGAGGATCATCCAAGAGTTCGTGCCGGCACACCCTTGCACGGGCGCAACCTGTTTCCCGATACTCCACTGTTTCGCGAAACGGTCTTGGAATACATGGACGCGATGACTCGTCTGGGGCACACCCTTATGGAAGGCATGGCGCTTAGCTTGGGAATTGATCGAAACTACTTTCGCGATTCTCTGACCGACGACCCCACGATCTTATTTCGGATCTTTCATTACCCGGCGTCTGAATCGGTTGCCGGTGGCGATGCGTCCTGGGGCGTTGGCGAACACACCGACTACGGATTGCTTACAATTCTTCGGCAGGATGAAATTGGCGGCTTGCAAGTCAAGTCAAAATCGCGATGGATCGACGCGCCGCCGATCGCCAACTCATTTGTGTGCAATATCGGTGACATGCTCGACCGCATGAGCGGCGGCCGTTACCGCTCGACGCCGCATCGTGTGCGCAATCGCAGCGATCGCGGCCGATTATCGTTTCCCTTTTTCTTTGATCCCGGCTTCGATGCCGAAGTCAAATCGATCTTTGAAGATGACCAGATCGAGGACGACCGCGAACTAAGGTGGGACGGCAACAGCGTCCACGAGCTGAGCGGTACTTACGGCGAATACCTGTTGCAGAAAGTGTCAAAGGTGTTCCCGGCACTGCGACAGCGACAGCTGTAAAAAAAGGCACAAATCTAGTTTTTGAAAACATAGAAAGCCCCCTTTTTTCCGACATAATCGGACAAGACTAGAATTCAGAATGATGTGACTCGGGAACAGCTTGCTTTTCCAGCCGAACCGATACGGTTACCCAAACCGACGAACAATTCAACCGGAGACAATTACAAATCAATCGGATTTGAATTCGCCAAGTTTAATTAGTAATCGACGATGTTGTACTCGTTGAGGGTGGTTGATTGAGAGAACCTCAATCGTCGTGCGTCCTATGGGAGTCAAACCAAATAGGACAGGTCCCTGCCAACGAATATGGTCGGTCCAGTTGTACGTCCGCGGGTTAAAAAGTCTTGTTCTTTCATCAGTCTGTGGATCGTAGCCGGCGTCCAACGGTCCTTTGAAAAGACTGCATTCGAAACACGCCAGGCAAAGGTTTTCGAGAGTTGTCGTCCCGCGAAGCTTTCGAGAACGAATATGGTCTACGTGGTGTGTTTGTGATTGGTGAACCTGAGCAACTTGGCATGGGAATTGGCCCGAGCCCAAACTTCCTGTTTGAGGGCGGCTTCCATTGGATTACCTGTTCTTCAATGAAAGTCTTGCTTTTGCCTGGATGACGTTGAGAAAACGGCCGACGCGAGCGAAGGCCTCTAGCTCTTCACGTTCATCAGCGGACAGTGTACCTTCGTCATTCTTGTCAAGTAATTCCTGCATTCGATCTTGGTCATTCTGCGGAAATTTCCAGTTAAGCATGCGCTCAGCAATTACGACATCGCCCGGTTGATCGAAGGTAACGAGCCGTGAGAAGATCGTTGCGTCAGTAGTAGGGACATCTGCGGAATTCATGTTTTGATTATAGCACATTTAGAAAGTCGGGGAACTTATGTCACCTAAGCTCAAAAGCGGGTGACGGGATTCGCTCTCCGCGACAATTGGCTTGGGAAGTCGTGTAACCGGTGTTATTAAACGACGATCGAAACAGTAATAAAAGCCATACTGCAAATGTGTGTACGTCGATCAGCGACTAAGCGCTGACATCGCCAAACTGTCCAGGTTTTACACATAAGCCCAAGCGCGACCAGTGATTCTCTGACAAGTCTGACACAATTTGAGCCCTGACGTGAAAAAGGTGGCAAACAGGGCCTGTGCGTACGCGAACGATAGTTCGGTAAACCCTCTCGTTTTACGTTCCAGCTCGCAACGTTACGACTCCATCATCGCGATTGTTTTTGGTTCCTCCAACATTTCTTGCTCGGAACCTTCTTGGTCAGATGAATCGCTACTACGAAGACTGCGAGTTGTCTTTCGACGACAATGAGACGCAACGCGCGATGGTGATACACACAATTGAAGAAACCGTGCTTTATTTGGCTGCATTTTGTTAAGCCAGAGGTTTTTCGATGATAGAATCAACTGTATCTGGGAAAACGAACCAAAACGAATCAGATTGCTATCGAGGGCAAACATGCGCAAACGATACCTGCAATTAACCGTGACGCAAACCGTAGTAATTGTGGGAGTCTTTTTTTGGCTCGCACCTCAGTGTAACCCGGCAAACGGTCAACCGCCCGCTGGAGGCGACTTGATATCGTGTGTTTGCGAATCTGCTGAGGCCACCGCTCGAAGGGCCGGTTCAGATGATCCGAATACTGCTGACGCAAACCAAGCCGATACCGCGAAACCGGCTGTCTTACCTGCTCCCACAAGTGTGCGAACTGGTCAGGCTTCGCAGCCAACCGAAAATCTCCAGATATTGGACGACGATAGTCAACAATTCAAAGTGCTCAGTCCACACAAGCTCCATGTAAATCTGAATCAGTCAAAGGTCATTACGGTCAACTTCCCTATCGCCGCAGCCCAAAGTTCAAATGAAGCGGTATGCACAGTGCAGGCGCTAAATCACAATTCCGACCCGACGTGGGATGTTCTGCTGACGGGCAAAACGCACGGCGTTTCACACGTGACGATTTGGCCGGCGTCGCCCATCTGGAATCCACTAATCCTGCGTGTAGAAGTGGTCATGCCAGAGCAAACGACGGATAAGCCCGATTCTCCTGCGGCTCCCAGTCCCAAATAGTTTTCTATCAATGTCAAAAGGTTTTGAACATGGCCGAGAAAAAAGTCGAACCACAAGAAACCAATGGCGGTTCCGAATATGCTGCTGCAGCACAGGCGGTGGTAGATCGCACGCTGGCCCGTTACCTGATCGAATATGGAAAACGGAAGAAAGATGAAGAGGCTATCGCCCTCGGAAATCGTATTCTGGCCTCTTTGCACGTGAAGGACATAAATACCGCTGCCAAAAAGAAGCCTGATCAGGAGGTAGTCAAGCAAGCCAGCGGTTTCATGCGCAAATCGACCCTCAAGGAAATGAAAGCGGAGGCGGAAAGGGCCAAAAAGGAAGCCCAGGCGTCGGGCAGGCCTGCAGCGAATCGCTGGGTCCTTCGGTTGAATAAGGGCGAGGACAAACAGCTCTCGCCACGTCCGAGATTCCCGGGGCAAGTAGACGCTTTTATTAGCGCCTATACCGAATCGGGTGAAGCAAGACTTGGCATTACTGTGCGTCGCGAGGATCATGAAACGGTTTTGCGCAGATTTGCGGGCCAAGGCTTTTGGTGGACCGGCAAAATTGCAGCAGCCTGGGAGATTCGGGTGTTTAACACTTCGGGTCCAGATGGACTGTTGGTAACGGTCGAAACCAGTCCTACCGTTTAACACGACGACTGCCTGCATCCCAAAAAACAATTTGGATGTCATGTCGACGGTGGAAAGAAGTTCGTCGTCGAAACGAACTCGCTCAGATGTAGACTTGTGGCCAACTACCTGCCCCTAATATGCCCTAATTTGTCCGAATTCCCAACCTATCCGGAGCATTCGTTAAAGTTTGCCAATTTTTACGATCGATAACGGAGTTGATTGGGAGACGACCCCGCTCTCAAATGGGGTCCTGGAAGCTAGCAGGTTTATTGGCGATGAAACAAAACGTATTGTTATTGGCCTTGGCGTACGCGGCCGGCCCAATTCTGCTGGCAGCTTCAACTCTCGGTTGTATCTCCGGAAAACGGGCATCGGTCGATGAATCCCAACCTGGCGGCAGTCAACTGACATTTATCAAAGACGATCGAGAATTGACCGAACCAGGCCCTTCCGATCAGGTTAGGCCGGTTGCATATCAGGAAGATGCGCGAGAAGCGGTGCCGGGTTCCGACGAGCATGTCGCGCTCGTTGCCTTTCAAACAACCGTTGACGGCGACGATTCGCCGGACACCCTCCCCCGCCAGCTATCCGAGCCGGGCAGTTATAAATTCGACTTTCCACCTGGAAAGCTTTTTTCGGCCGCAATGAATGAAATGCAATTGGAGTTCCAAAAGAAAATACCGGGAGCGAATTGGCAAGCAACTACATTTAGCGAAGACTTTAACTTTCCAAACAAGGTGACGATTTCTGCGAAATCGATCAACGATGCGATCCGTCAACTTGAAGAACAAACCGGTGTGCTCGTCGGCTGGAGGGATGAAGACAAAACATTCATTGTCCATTCCGAGAAGCGAATCGCTAATCAAAAAATTGATGATGTGATGAATGACATGCTATTTTTTCTGCCCTACGGCTCTAAAACACAGTACGCCAGCGAATTCGTCGGTCGCGACAATTTGCAGATCACAGCGACGATTCTTCCGAGCTCGCTCGACGATAGGATACGTCAACTGGAAGAACAGACCGGTGTGCTCGTCGGCCGGGAAGGCAACACGTTCATCGTCCATACGGAGGTGGAATTCGAAAATACATCGTTGGAACAAGCGATGCGCGAAATGCTAAAAGGGCTGCAGCCTTATCAATTTGAAGTCGTGGGTCGCGCGGACAAGCTAATCACGGCGGCGATTTCTTCGGACAAGATTGCCGACAGGATTCAAAAACTTGATGATAGGCTCCACCAACTTGAAGAACAAACCGGTGTGCTCATCGTTCGGCGAGGTAACAAGGTCTCTGTCTATTCCGAGGGTCCCAAAGTGGACAAGACATTTGAAATTGGTACAGCCTTGGAAGAAGTAGTCGGCGAAATCTTATTTGACCGCAGGTTCCGCATCATTGGTAACCCGAACGAAAGGATCTCAGAGGTGGCGGCCATTCGCGCTCACTCAACTGACGATGCGATCGAACAACTTGAAGCTCAAACCGGTGTGCGCGTCGTTCGGCGCGGTGACGTGTACAATGTCCATTCCAGGAATTTCGCAGCCAACTGGGAATTCAAAGGAGAAGCAGAACGCGACAACTTGGATTCCGTGATGCGCACAATGACATTTGGCGTCGAGTACACGTTCGACATCGTCGGCGACGAGCACTTGCCGATCACGGCGACTATTCGCGCTTACTCGATTGACGAGGCGATGCAGCAACTTGAAGATCAAACCGGTTTGCTCATCGTTCGGCAAGGTAACGCGTTCGTTGTCTATGCCGAGGATGCCGAAGCCATGTTACAAGACGAACCGATTACGTACGTTTACAAATGCCGCCAGTCGAAGGCATGGGACCTGATTGGAATCGTGGAGAATGAACCCCCGAAGGGATTTCCGCAAGCAGGCGATCCCAACATTTCTACTTTTAGCACCGGTTTCATTGCGCCTCAAAGTCAGGCTACAAGAGCATTGAGTACCAAAATGCCCGCGGCTCCTTTAACGTCACCGCTCGGCGCGACAGACTATCAGATTGTTCATCATCTAAATGCCGTGGTCTTACAGGGCCAGTACAAGGATGTCCGTGACGCCGTTGACTTTTTGCGGATGATTGATCGGCCGATGCCAATCGTGTTTGTGGAACTCTTGATCGTGCAATACTTTCATGAGGACGCCTACACCTGGCGTTACAACTTTTTCTCGGGACAAGTTGCCAAGGGCGATCCATTTGTAAGCGACAACGGCGGCTTTAGCGATGCACCCGTGAGCGAAACGCCACCTGGTCCCGGGAACTTTTTCGGCCCCCGTGCCAACGGCATTAACTTCGAAGATATTGCGGTTAACGCGTTAACCGGGGATCTGCCATTGTCCTTCTCCTCCGTCGGAGCTTTAACAGTCAACTTTCAAGAGAATCTCAGGCACTTGGTAAGCGAGAACCAGGCGCGAGTCGTTACGAATCCGCGTGTTGCCGTTATCAATGGACACAAGGGGACCATCTTGCAAAACGAGCAGTTCAACTTCACTTTGAATGATGTTGCGACAGGAGCGACGACAACCATTACCGAAACGCTTCAAAAGCTGGATGCCGTCACAGCTCTGACGGTCACACCCACAGTCATAAGTCCGAAACAAATCCATATTGCCGTCAATGCGACTTTATCCGTGTTCCTGTCAAACGCCATCGGTGGCAATGTTCAGGTCGACTTGCCGGATCAACGACAAAACGATCTGGCGACTTCCGTTGTGCTTTTCGATAACCAGACGTTGATCATTGGCGGCTTGGTCCGCGAGGATATGTTGGAAGAACGCGACAAATATCCGTTTCTGGCCAAAACGCCTGTGGTGGGCCATCTGTTCCGAGGAAAGACCGACGACAAACGGTTCATCGAGACGGTCATCTACATCACGCCGCACCTCGAACAATCGGACCGATACCAAGATGACTACATGAAAGAGGTCTTCCGGCAGACCGAACGGATGCAAGATCGTGGCGAGTTCATTCGCAACGAAAACCGAATCGACAAGTACCGTTTTGAGAGTCAATTCCGATTTAAAGAAACGCTCGATCACCAGCAGCATAAACGTCTGAAAAGTGAGAGAATCGACGACAAGCACTTGAGACACCAAGAAGGAACACTGCACCATCAGCACCACCCTTGAGTCCACGACAAGGCCGTGATACTGAACTGAGTCCTCAATCGCCGCGAATTCCCACATCATCCGCCAAATACATACCTGAAACATCACGAACGACGATCGTGTTTCACCTGGTAGCCTGGGGGCAAGTGTTGCCCACGTTCCAGGCGCGAATTAAATGAATCGCAGAACACGGAGAGAGTGGCACATCGGTCCAATCGTCCACGAAGTTAGCTGGCGTTGGGCAAATAATTGTTGCGATTTGCGTGATGACAAGAGTCACGATCGAAATGTCTATCGGTTATCTTTCGGCGCCCAAAAAAACCCGCATAAGCGGAGCAATCGTTAAAGTTTGCCATTTTCCATAGTCGATGAACGAAGTGGTACCGCGAGAGACATTCGCTTGCGCTCGTGGAGTTACTCGCCAAACGCAGCTGGCATGTCGAGTCGCAAAAGAAAGACAACACAATGCAAATTGCGATGCTTCATCGGATTGGGGCATGTTTGCTGATCGTGTCAATGATTGGATTGATTGCCAGCGCGATTGCCTCAGCCGGTGAACAGCACTGGCGCAGCCAAATCACACCACCAGTCCCACAGCGGCCTTCATCGACACCAGGGCTGTCGTCACAACAGCCAGTTCGCATAGCCCAGCACCAAAAAATCGTTCCAGCCGAGCAAATCCGGGGTATTGAAGGTCCAGATTTAATTGAGTCCGTAACGGTTGATCCATCCACCTCGGGCAGGCTGACCTCTCACAGTCGCCGCCACCAATGGAAGCACGGCGAGGTTCTGCCGTGCCCGATTGTGGAGTATAGCTTGACGGAGGACGAGGGTACGGGGAACGTGGCCGCGACAGAATTCGATTTCGATAAGATTCCCTTGAAGGACGTGATGGCCGAAATGCTAAGAAACTGGCCAGGCCACAGGTTCCGAATCACTGGCCAAAAAGACCTGCCGATCAAGGCGAGAATTCGTGCCAAATCGCTTAACAGCGCGATAAGTCAACTCGAAGATCAGACCAAGTTGCTGATCGTTCGTTTCGGCGATCTGTTCGTTGTTTATTCCGTCGGTGCGGAAGTCGAGTTGGACGGGCACCCGATCAATTACATCTACAAATGTCGTCAGGCAAAGGCATGGGATCTGATCGCAATCGTCGAAAAAGATAAAACGGTTGAACCTGAAGGGCTTCCCGGTGCTGTCGATCCTATTTCGACAGGTACCGGATATAAAATACCAGATCAGAAGCCCGTGACGCCAGAAGTAAGAAAATCAAAAAAAGGCTTATCATCACCACTCGGCGCGACGGAGTATCAGATTGTTCATCACTTCAATGGTGTGCTCTTGAGGGGCCAATACGCTGACGTTCGCAAAGCCGTTAGATTCCTGCGGACAATTGATCGACCGGTGCCAATCGTGTTTGTGGAGCTGTTGATCGTTCAGTACGTACACGAGGATGGCTATGCGTGGAATTACAATCTATTTGCTGGTCAGGTTGCAAAGGGGGCACCATTCACTAGCAAAGAGGATGGGCTCGGATTTGATAAACCGTCAAACGATCCCAATTTCTATGGCCCGCGTGAAAGCGGTTTTAACATTCAAGATCTCGCCATTAATGCGGCAACAGGTAGACTGCCATCCACCTTCTCCTCCGTCGGTACGCTAACGGTTAACTTCAGACAAAACCTCACTCACTTGATGAGCGAAAACCAGGCGCGCATCGTTACGAACCCGCATATTGCCGTCATCAACGGTCACAAGGGGACCGTTCTGCAAAATGAGAAGTTCAACTTTGTTACGACGGATGTCACGGAAGGAGTTTCTCAACTTCAAAGCCAAACTGTGCAGACGCTCAATGCGGCCACATTGTTAACTGTAACTCCGACACTGGTTGGTTCGGATCAAATCCATTTGGCCGTCAATGCAACTTTGTCCGCGTTCGAGGTGGGCGTCGCCGGTGGCACCATTCGGTCCGACGACTTCCTACCCGATCAGCGGGCGAATGATTTGGCGACTTCGGTGGTCCTTGCTGACCGCAAGACGCTGATCATCGGCGGTTTGGTTCGCGAGGAAATGTTAGAAGACCGCAAAAAGTATCCTTTCCTGGCCAAAACCCCGCTGATTGGCCATCTGTTTCGGGCGAAGACCGACAGCAAACGATTTATCGAGACCGTAATTTACATCACCCCGCACCTCCAACGCTCGGACGTCCCCGAAGATGAATACGAGAAACAGATCTTCGAGCAAACCGAAATGTTGCAGGGTCGTGGCGAATTCATTCGCGACAAAAACCGCTTCGACAAGTACCGATTTGAGAGTCAGTACCGCCATAAAGAGAGACTTGATCATGAACAGCACAAACGGCTGAAACAAGAGAAAGCTTTGGAAAAACACCATCCTCGATGCAACTGCCAAGAATGCCGTGAAGTGGGTAGTGTTTATGAACTACCACGGAAATAAAGGGGCAGCAAAACCTTCAGTTAACGTGGTTCGAGCGACGGACCTCTACTGATGACGGCCAGACGTTCACCGGCACCCAATCAACTGAGAACAACGCAAGAAACAGGAAACGTTTATTAATTGAGGGTCCTGGGGGGGCTGATCCCACGATGACTGCCCCACGATGACGCGGATAAATCCAAAGGGGTCCACAATTTCTCAGCTTCCAACGTCAAGAAATGTGGAAGGGGAACGGGTAAAGCTAATCGCGCCGCTACGCGGACGGTTCTTTATTGACTTGCAATTCGTACTCCCAAAACCCGTGTTCGGATCGGATTCGCGTCAGGTTGAAGCGACAGGCGAGCACTTCCGAATGCTGAAAGCCATCGGGGTCGACTTCCACGGCCCGGTAACCGGAGTCGCCCTGGCGGTTGATCTGGAAGACGATCGACTCGCCGCGAACGTCCACCAGCCAAAACTCCTGAACTCCAGCCTCATAGTATGCAGCCGGCAACCGCTTTGTGTCTTTTATTTCAGAGCTGTCACTGACAATCTCGACCACCAGATCAGCTGGGCCTTCCAATTCGACGTATCGACCAGGCTCGCCCGACGCCTTTGGTATCAGTCGTACGCGGTCGGACTTAATGGAATTGTGGGAAACAAAAACGATATCTGGTTCGGCTGAGAGTTCTGCCGTGGCAGAGGTGATACGTGTGCTGTCAACGAATAAGTGTCCCAGTCTTCGTTTTCTCACCTGGCCATGGAGTGCAGCAACAATATCAACTTTGGGCGTCCCGTGAGTGAACAAGTCTTCCGGTGACATATCAACCTCAATTCGACCTTGCACATAATCGATTCGGCCAGTCTCCGGGAACTGTTCGGAATGGGACCATTGGCGGAAGTCCTCAAGCGTCTGAAGACTCAGCGGCATTTCAAACGCGTTCTCAAAATTGACGATGGTCATCGGCCTGGCATTTTCTCCACAAACAAATTGCCCGATTCACTCCATTGTACGCCAAAGAACCGTTCGAATCCAAGCGAATCGAGACCTGCCGCGTACAACTAAACCCGATCCTGTCGTGGGAGGCAACAGAAAGTTGCTGGAAATTGTCCGCAGCGACATTAGACGGGCTCAAAAAGCGGGGGGAAGAGTTTTGGGGTCAGACCCTGTTTACAGGTATTCAGCGATCTGCTAGACTCTCGGCATGGCACGCCCCTTGAGAGTCCAGTTTGAAGGAGCTATCTATCATGCGATGGCTCGCGGAAATGGAAAGCAATTGCTCTTTCATGGCAACGACGACTACGAGCGCATGTTGTCCGGGTTGGAAAAGACGGTGCACAGGACGGGATGGGAAGTGTTTGCGTTTGTCTTGATGCCAAATCATCTTCATCTGTTCTTTCGGACTCCGCATGCCAATCTCTCGAAGGGTATGCAGTATTTGTTGAGCGGATATGCCAATTGGTACGCGAAGCGTCACGGGCGGCCTGGGCACCTGTTTCAAGGACGCTTTAAAGGCGAGCTGATCGAAGATGATTCCTATTTCTGGAACGTCAGTCGGTACCTGCATTTGAACCCCACGCGTGGCAAGCGACCACTGGTGGACCACCCGCGAGACTGGGCCTGGTCGAGCTATCGTGGTTACGCGCGAAGAACCGATCGACTGGACTGGATTGCCTACGAGCTGGTGTATCAAGCGTGGCAAGGGGAAGTGGGCGGAAAGCATCCCGAGGCCGCCTATCGAAGGTTTGTCGAATCAGGCTTAAACGATGCGCCGGCCAGCCCGTTTGCAGCGGCGCGAGACGGTTGGTTGTTGGGAAGCGATAAGTTTGTTGCTCGCGTCAAGCGACTTATTGAGAAGCCTCGGCAACCTGATCAAGTGCGTCAGGCGCGGCGGCTGCTGTTGACCAGCAAGGACGTGATCGATGCCGTAGCCAACTATTACGGCGTGGTGCCGGATGCGTACGCCGCGCGACGCTCTGACGCTACGGGACGGGATCTCGCCGCTTACTTGGCGCATCGGCGGACGACGGCGACGCTGCGTGACCTGTCTGGGCTGTTTGGCTTGACGCATCCCGATAGCGTCAGCAACCTGACGAGACGGGCCGAAAAGGCATTAGCCCGGTCGAAAAAACTACGCGCAGACTTGGCGAAGATCGAAAAGCAACTCAACATCTGAAAACAGGGTCTGACCCCAGACGATGGTTATACCGCCCCCTATTGATGTTCCTTTTTTTTAGCGCTTTTTGGGTTTCGATGTCCGGCGGCCGCGGTGGTCAAGGCTGCGGTACATTCCGCTTTCCTTGACCCACTCGTCAACGGCCTTGCGATCGTCGTCAGCGATTCCCTTCGATTTCCATCGCCCGTGTATTTTTCCGACGATAATCAATACGACCCATAGTGCTGCAATTACGCCGAGGACGATTAGAATAACTTTCATGGTTGTCGTTTAGTCTGTATTGCGTTTCTCAATAGATAGGCTGCCGAATCTATAGTCTCGCTGCAGGCCTTTCGGATTGCTCAAGCATTCCAATGAAAGTGTGTCCATCTTATAACCGTTTTTCAAGTTACAGCAAACAGGGTCATTTCAATCAATTCTCAAGGTCGAAATAGCGCCGATTTTCTAGCCGTAACTCCCTGTTTTCAATTTCTAACTTGATAAAATGCCGGGCAGACCCTGCCACGACATATTGGCATGGAATTCGTTTCGTCGCTGCTTTTGGAGAATGAAATATGCATTTCGCTGCTCACTCGAAAATAATTCTGATGTCCGTCTGTTTACTTTTTTTTATCCAAGCAGCAGCATTTAGCGATGATTGGTCGCAGTTTCGCGGGACGAACTTTGGAATTACCTCGAAGGCCCAACTGCCAGTTCGTTGGACTGCCGACAACGTCGTATGGAAGACCGCAATGCCGGGGCCCGGTGCCTCATGTCCGGTCACCTTTGGCGACCGTATCTACATGACCTGTTACTCCGGTTACGGTGTTGACCGGAAAAACCCTGGTGAACCAGACCAACTAAAACGGCATTTATTGTGCATTAACTCAAAGGATGGTTCAGTAATTTGGCAAAAGACGGTCGATGCCAAGAGCGCTAGGAACGTCTACAACCAATGGGCAGTCGCCTTGCACGGTTATGCATCGAGCACCCCCGCCGTTGATGAAAGCGGCGTCTACGTGTTCTTTGGAGCCACCGGATTGATCGCGTTTGACCACAATGGCCAGCAACGATGGACTGCGGATTGTGGGGATGGAGTAAACAGGTTTGGTTCGGGGAATTCTCCGCTACTGCACAACCATTTAGTGATCATCAACGCGAGCCCAGAAAGCGGCGACCTAATCGCATTTGATAAATCGAATGGGGACGAAGCATGGCGGCAATCCGGTATTCGGCGATCCTGGAATACACCCGCGATCTACAAAAACGCGACCGGCGCGACCGAATTGGCAGTCAGCATCGAACGAAAAATCTTGGCATACAACCCGGATAATGGCCAGCAGCTGTGGAGCTGCGCGGGAATCGATGATTACATCTGCCCCAGTATCGTTGTCAAAGATGGAATTGTTTTTGCAGCGGGCGCGCGCAAAAGCAAAATGGTGGCGGTGCGTTCAGGTGGCTCGGGCGACGTGTCGGCGAGCCACAAGCTGTGGGAACTTGACAAGGGATCCAACGTTAGCTCGCCGGTGATCCACGATGGCCATATCTACTGGGCAAAGGAACAAAACGGAATCGTCTATTGCGCCAACATCGAATCGGGCAAACTTGTTTATGAACAGAGGCTTGAACCAGCGTCAGGGTTGATTTACGCTTCGCCACTGCTTGCCGACGGTAACGTTTATTACGTCAGTCGCAAAAAAGGCACATATGTCGTGGCCGCAAAACCCAAATTTGAACTCGTCGCTCACAATATGATTGAAGGCGACGCAAGTATTTTCAACGCGAACCCAGTGCCCAGCGGAAACGGATTGCTGCTTCGAAGCGACAAATTCCTTTATCGCATCGGTAACGCTCAATAAGAGAGTCGTTAACAGTATAGTAGCCGGATTCGCGAAGAATTCGGGTGTTGCGGCTAATATTCCCAACGTCTCCGCGACTTCGGCTACCAAAAATCATCGAGGATAGTTGAATGAATCGGTACCTAATCATTTCTAGATGTTTCTGTGTGCTCTCATTAACGCTGTTAATGAGTTGTTTTGTCGGCTTATTGGTTGGGCAGGACATCCGCGATGCGACCAGCAGTCGCGGTATGGTCGTCGCTGTTTCACCAAAAGGCGCGGAGGCCGGCGCAAACGTGCTTGAGCAGGGAGGCAATGCTGTCGATGCGGCGATTGCAACCGCTTTTGCCATGTCGGTAACTCATCCTGCGGCGGGGAACATCGGCGGCGGTGGATTCATGCTGGTCTATCCAAGTGATGGGAGCCCCGCGGTGTTTATCGACTATCGAGAAAAGGCACCTCTGGCTTCGACGCGAGATATGTTTGTCGAGGGTGGCAGGCGCGACAACCATCGATATGTTGGGGTACCCGGTACCGTGCGCGGTTTGAAGTTAGCACATGAAATCTACGGTTCGATCGATTGGAACGAACTGGTGGAACCCGCAGTGCGATTGGCTCGGGATGGATTCACGATGCACGCGGGACTCGCGCGCTCGTTAAACGGGCAATTACGCCGGTCAAACAACGAAGAATTCAAACGCGTCTACCGTAAACCTGACGGATCGGCTTGGGAGGCGGGAGACCGGATTGTCTTGTCCGATCTGGCCGGGACGTTACAACGAATTGCCGAACAGGGAACGGATGGGTTTTACCGGGGCGAGACGGCACGGCTGCTGGCAGAGGAAATGGAAAGGTCGGGCGGTTATATCACGCGAGAGGACCTCAGGCGATATCGAGCGAGAATTCGCGTCCCGATTCATTTCACTTATCGTGGCTTTGACATTTACGGAGCGCCACCCCCAAGTAGCGGCGGAATCACGCTCGCTCAAATGTTTGGTATTGTCGAACAATTTGACGTCAAATCTCGGGGCCGCTGGTCGCCTCAAACTAACCACGTGATGATCGAGGCGATGCGTCGAGCGTACGCCAATCGCGCGAAATATCTGGGAGACTCCGACTTTGTGAGTATTCCAAAACATCTCACGACTAAGGAATTCGCGAAAGAATTGGCGTCAACCATCGATCCAAATCATGCAACGCCGAGCGAAAGTCTCGGGCCGGAAATTACCGAATCGGAGGAAGACCCCGAGACGACACACTTCTCGGTTATCGATAACACCGGCATGGCTGTATCCAACACATACACGCTCGAAGCTGGTTACGGTTCGGGCGTGGTTGTGACCGGCGCTGGTTTTTTGCTCAACAACGAAATGGGTGATTTCAACGGCCGGCCGGGCGTTACGAATCGACGCGGAGCGATTGGTACGCTGCCGAACCAGGTGGAACCCGAAAAGCGAATGCTCAGTTCTATGTCACCAACCATTGTCACCAAAGACGGAAAGGTGTATTTAGTGACGGGCAGCCCGGGCGGCCGAACGATCATTAATACGGTCTTCTGTGTAACATTCAATGTATTGGAATTCGGAATGAGCCTTCGCGAAGCGGTAGACGCTCCACGTACAGATCACGAGTGGTTTCCCGAACGAGTCAGATTGATGAAGTCGGACGATCCCAAACACGAAAAATTGGTGGATCAGTTGCGAGCAATGGGACATGACATGCAGCCATCGTCTGGCCAGGGTGATGCCAATTCGATTTTGGTCAAAGACGGCCAGTTCATAGGTGCGGCCGACGATCGATTCGGTGCTGCGATTGCGCCTGCGTCGATAGCAACCCCAGCTAAAGGTAGATAGGCCTGACATATTCGGCCAGTGATCAGCGCTTTGCAGAAAGTGACGGTATGAACCCCCCTAACCCCCCTTTGCAAAAGGGGGGAATTTCTGGCCGCCACTAAATTAGGCGGCATACATCTATAAATTAGGCGGCATACATCTAAATTAGGCGGCATACATTTGTAATCGCATTCCGATTTGGTCGCCGATTTCGCAGGTCGCTCCAAAATCGGGATGGCGGAACATGATCATGCCGTCGGAGCGAAGCGTTTGCTTCCAATTACGTCGCTGTGCACCTATCGGCAAGAGATCGACAATGCAAATGTGTTCGCCAAAATCGGCCAATAATCCTTCGAGACCCGTGATCCGCTGAATTCGGCCTTCTCCCTGTGCCCGCTTGAAGATATGTGCGCTATTGTACTTGCGTTCGACCGGCTGCGAAAAACGTCTGTGCAGTACGGCTTCGGCCCAGCCTTCAAACATGTCTATATCGCTGGCAAGGTTCATTAGATCGACAGTACTTGCACCGGGAGGGCGCGCAGCGATCTCGCCAAATACCGCTTCTCCATCGGGTTTGTGAAACCATTCCATATGCGTGAATCCAGTTTGGAAGTTAAGAGCCCTCAGCACAGATTGTCCCAACCGGCGACCTGATTCCAAATATTCATCATTGACGTTTCGGATGACTATGGTCTGAGGGCTGATCCATTGCAACGATCGCGCATTTAGTGGTCTCGGCCGGTACATCAGCATGTTAAAGAACTTGATTTCTCCGTCGACACAAACGGTGTCAAATGTATATTCATCTCCTTCGATAAACTCTTCGACACTAACCTGGCTGACGTGTCCAAGCCGCATTAAGACACTTTCGAGTTCTTCGGGATCGTTCACCCGGTAAGTGTCGGCCGAGCCGGCTCCGGCGATCGGTTTAACACAAATGGGATATCCAATCTCTTCGGCAGCCGCGCGGACACCGTCCTTAGTCTGGGTACTTGCATGACGCGGAGTTCGAATTCCGTGGCGATCAAGCACTTGTTTCATGATCTCTTTGTCACGAAACGGAATCGTTTGCTCCAAGTTCATGCCTGGCAAACCCAATTTTTCCCTGAGCTTGGCTGCCAGCGTCATAAAGGGTTCCCAAGTGCATTCAATTCGATCAATCCCGACCTTGCTGGCCAGCGACATAACTTGGTGAGTCACGGCGGCGTCATCGGTAAACGATGGCACTTGCACATAAGCGGAAAGTGCTTGTTTCGCGGTATCGGGCAGTGCACTTTCATGCTGGTCACCCAGTCCGATGACGTGGGCACCTTGTTTAGCCAGCCCCTGCGTGAAATAGGGTTGCTCGACAGGGAAACCGGGCGAAATCATCAAAACATTCATGTGTGGCCTGTTGGTAATTCAGATATTGGTCGAGTCCGATGAGCGTGCACCCGGATCTAGACGAGTTGCGGATCACCCAATTCCACTTGCACGCCGTTAATGATTTCGTGCAACGCCCGTTCAACAATTTCTGTATCGGGATGACGAACGATAATGTACCCATCGCCTTCGTAACTGCTAGAGGGTGTTTGACCGGATTTGGGTATGCTCGCTTCGACGATAACATCTCGAAATTGCCGAGCGATTTGATCGAGTCCATGCACATTGACAACTCGGCCCTGGCCCATGCCGCGGAGGTAGGCGGCGCCACACGCGTAATCGCGGGTCGGCGGATGAAATCGATCGTGAATCATCAACTCGGCCCAGGCGTGGTACAGATTAGCTCCATGCGCTTGCGACATAATGGTGACGATTTGGGCGCCCGGAGGCCGGGCCCCAACTTCCGAGAGGGCGATCGAACCGTTCGGGCGACGAAACCACTCCATATGACTTAGGCCGGTTTTCATACCCAGTGCCGTCAGTGCGGGAGCGGCGATCTTGCGAATCGCTTCGTAACGCGGACCCTCGGTAATTCTGGGAATCAAGACGCACCATTGAATCCAAGGTTGCTCGACCACTTCCAATGGCCCCGGAAGATAATGTGAGATCGAGTGCCATACAAGCGTTCCATTTACCATAACGCTGTCGAACGAGTGTTCCTCGCCCGTAATGAACTCTTCCAGCAGAATCGGGTTATGAGTGGACGGATAGAGGCTATTTAAACAATCCGCCAATTGGTCCTTGTTTTCACATCGAAATGTTCCCTTGGCTCCGGCGCCTGCGGGAGGTTTAACGACTACTGGAAATCCAGTTTCAGCTGCAAACGATATACCCTCATTCGTACCGGAAACGAGTTGGTGCCGGGCGCAGGGAAGTCCGGCACTCCTTAAAACAGTCTTCATCACCGACTTATCGCGAAAGTTATTCGCCGACTGTGCGCCCATGCCCTCGATACCGAGGTGGTCTCTAATTTCGCCGAGCGATACCTGAATTTGCTCGAGCATCCCCAGTATCCGGTCGGTGGTACCAAGTCGGCGTTGGATCGCCGTGACTCCTTCGAGCAGTTGCTGCGTCCCGATGCCTTCAACGCGGCAGTGTGCCACCAACCGCGACCGAATCCGCGCGTCGAGCTTGGATATCGGATCGCAGCTGACCAAGCCAATCTGTGCATCGGAGACGTGGGTGGCCGCCGAGATGAACCGCTCCGTTGTGTCCATGAAATAAGGTGCAACAAAGATGACGTTTTTCATAAACAAGAAACTCGACGTGTTTCAATTGAAATCGGTTGAATATCAACAATGCGACAGGTACAACTGGAAACCAGTGATGATTGAATTTAGTCAAAATGCCGCGAACTAAAATCCAAAATATGAATATTTGTTTTGTTACGCCCGAATTGACTCCTTACGCCAAAGTCGGTGGTTTAGCCGACGTCTCGACCGCGCTTCCAGCCGCGCTTGCTTCCCAGGGCGTTGATGTTCGCGTGTTTTTGCCATTTTACCGCGAAATCGAGATCGCGTCAGACGACTTGCAACGGCTGCCGGAGCTGAACGATGTGAAACTCGAATTTGGCGGTCGAGTGCTCAATTTTGACGGATATCTCGCGCCGTTCCCCGGCAATGACGGAATCAGTGAGGGTCCGCAACTGATTCTGGTTGATTGTCCGCAGCTGTATGATCGTCCGGGAATCTATGGCGAAGAACCGGATGAATTTCTCAGGTTCCTGTTTTTGTCCCGCGCGGCAATCGCATCATGTCAGCAACTTGGATGGAAACCCGATGTAATTCACTGTAACGACTGGCAAACCGCGATGATCCCGTTGTTATTGCGAACGTTGTACAAATGGGACAGCTTGTTTGAGACGACTCGCAGCGTTCTGACAATTCACAACATTGGACATCAAGGTGTGTTTAGTTCGTCCGTCCTACCATTTTTGAACCTCGGTGAAAACCAGCACTGGTTGCACCAAGATGATCTTCGAGACCAGATCGTTAACTATCTAAAAACAGGTATTATGTATGCCGATGCATTGACGGTTGTTAGTCCGACATACGCGCGCGAAATACAAACTACGGACTATGGAATGGGACTTGAGTCAATCTTGGCGTCGCGACATTCTGATATTTACGGAATCTTGAACGGGATTGACCCAGAGGAGTGGAACCCCGAAATCGACAGATTGATCCCGCATCAATTTTCCAGCAACAACTTGGATGGCAAAAGAAAAAACAAAGAGGAGTTGCTTTCTCAAATGGGTCTTCGATTTGACCCAACGGTGCCGGTTGCAGGAATCGTCAGCCGCTTGACGGCGCAGAAGGGTTTTGAACTGTTGTTCGACTCGATGCCGGAAATCCTATCGAATCGAACATGTCAGTTGGTTGTACTGGGTAGCGGTGCCGAGACCTATGTCGATTTTTTCACGAAGCTAAAACGAAGTTTTCCCGAACAGGTCGGATTTTATCACGGTTTTAGCAACGAATTAGCTCACCTGGTTGAAGCCGGAAGCGATATGTTCCTGATGCCTTCACGTTACGAACCGTGCGGCCTTAATCAAATGTACAGTCAAGCATATGGTACCGTTCCGATCGTCCGCAAAACCGGGGGCTTGGCCGATACCGTCGATCAATACGATCCAAGTACAGGCGAAGGCACCGGTTTCGTGTTCGAGCATTTTACGTCGGAGGGGTTTGGGTGGGCGCTGAACTTCGCGCTAAACGTGTTCGAACGTCCAGAGGAATGGAAACAAATCATGCGGAACGGAATGGCACGAGATTTTTCGTGGTCGGTTCAATCCGAGAATTACTTGAAGCTGTACAAGCACATTAGTCCGATCAAAAGTACTTCGTAAACGTCAACAACAAAAGATGTAGACATGCACGTGATTTTTGTGGAACCGGCGTTTCCGACAAATCAACGGGAATTCGTAAGGGCTTTGCGCGAAGTTGGCGCCTCGGTCATCGGGATCGGTGAATCCAGCCATGACGCTCTGGATGGGCAACTTCAGGATTGGCTGTTCGATTACATCCAAGTCCCGTCAGTCTGTGACGAGGCGGCGATGGCCCAAGCGGTAAAGTTCGTTCAAAGCAAGATTTGGGTCGATCGCATGGAGGCAACCATCGAGGCACACATTATGCCCACGGCGCGCGTGCGCGAAGCTTGTACCATTCCGGGACTTTCGGTCAACGCATCGTTTCTCTGTCGCGACAAACCCGCCATGAAAGAGGCTTTACGGCAAAACGACGTTGCCTGTGCGGAATCGATCGGCAGCGGAAATGCCGAAGAAATTCGCGAATTTGCGCACAGCGTTGGATATCCCTTGATTGTCAAACCGCGCACCGGTGCCGGAGCGGCAGGCACATCACGAGTTGAAAATGACGATCAGTTAAATCAAGTTTTGGCCGAATCCGGCGTTGGATCCGGTGGAGAAGTTGCCGTAGAAGAGTTTATCGAGGGTCATGAAGCGTTTTATGACACGATTACCGTCGGCGGCAATGTGATTCACGAGTTTATTTCTCACTACTATCCAAATGTACTGGACGCGATGCGGACCCGCTGGATTTCACCTCAATTTATTGCCACCAATCGAATCGATGATTCGTCGCATTACGAAGAAGTCAAGTCGATGGGTCGCAAGGTGATTCAGGCGCTGGGTATCGAGACGTCGGCGACGCACATGGAATGGTTTTTCGGTCCCAAGGGTCTGAAATTCTCGGAAATCGGTTGCCGACCGCCCGGCGTTCGCGCCTGGGATTTGTATGGTAGCGGAAACGATCTGGACATCTACAAAGAATGGGCGATGGCGATCGTGCACGGCAAACCATCACGCGGCGCGTCGCGCAGATTCAGCGCCGGGATCATTGCGCTCCGTCCGGATCGAGATGGTCAGATTCAAGGTTACGATGGACTCAGCAACGTGGATCGCCAGTACGGGGAATGGATAATCGATAGTCATCTGCCCCCGCCCGGGACGCCGACGCAGGGGGTCGAGGCCGGGTACATGGCAAACGCCTGGATTCGCATGAAGCATCCAGACTACGACACACTGAGAAATATGCTGAATCACATTGGCGAAACCGTGCAAGTCCGCGCAGGATGATCTCGAGAGTGATCGATATTGTTTCTGCGCTTACATCTCTCAATCTCTGAGATTATTGTTAGCTCTGTATTTATCGGGCTCAATCTGAATCCGAATCTCTTAGAAATGACTCAAGAATAACTTTCGGTTTGTGTCACGTAGATCATTCTTGAACAGGAGCAAACCCAGCGCGGCGAGCCGCAACCAAACATGGAACAGGAGATAACTGAGTC
>CAJHZH010000470.1_pt1 | contig 21770 bp, 19 predicted proteins | sample 9198951 | NCBI WGS metagenome assembly CAJHZH01 (sample SAMEA7708381, study PRJEB35096) | sediment metagenome | biome: marine neritic benthic zone biome [ENVO:01000025]; feature: sediment [ENVO:00002007]; material: shallow marine sediment [ENVO:03000034] sea grass bed [ENVO_01000059] ...
AACAAGTGTTGCCACAACAATGGCTGACCGGCGTTACCGATAGTTTCAGTACTGTTAACGACTAATCCTGCAGGTATGAAAAATCCGGTGCCCAAAAAGCGGTCGAGCAACTGCATTACTAATGCAACGGTCAGCACAGGCAATGCAAGTGCTTGCAAAATCGCGGTGATCAACATTCCCCAAATCGTCATGGGCAGACGAAACATCGTGAGGCCAGGCGCACGCATCTGAAAAATCGTCGTGATGTAATTCAGCGATCCCAATAGCGAGGCCACACCCACAAACAACAGTGACAACAACCACAAGGTCTGTCCCATCTGGCTGCCGGGCGCCGCGTTCCAAATTACACTTAACGGTGGATAGGCCGTCCATCCGGCTCCCGGACCAAACCCCGCAGTCATAAATGACAGGACTAAACAGACAAACGCGGGCCACATCAACCAATAACTAAACATATTCAAGGTCGGAAACGCCATGTCCCGTGCGCCGATCATCAACGGGATCAGGTAGTTTCCAAACGCTCCAAGCAATATTGGAATCACCACGAAAAAGATCATGATGGTTCCGTGCATGGTGAACAGCATCGTATAAAACTCGGGCGTTATTTGACCTCCTTCTGCGGCAAACAGCCACCGGCCAAAAATCGGCATGTCACTCCACGGCCACGCTAACTGCCAGCGAATGGCCATTGCGAGCAGCCCGCCCACAGCAAACCAAATCAGGGACGAAAACAAGAACTGCAGCCCAATGACTTTGTGGTCGCGGGAAAACACGTAATGACCAAGAAAACCACCACGGCCACCGTGGTCGAGTCGTTCGTGTAAATCGGAGCTTGAATGCTTTTCCTGAACCACTACCTAGGGCACTCCCGTTTGAGCCTCGATCAAGTAATAAAACTGCGCTCTTTCTAATTCTCTCAATCTGGAATCAAACGCCTGCCGCGACAGAGCGGTTATATTGGCCGTCATTCGATAGTGACCCGGCCCGCACAATTCCGTACAAATCACTTGCCACTGACCCGGCGAGTCAATCTTAAACCAGACTCGCGGACTCATCCCGGGTACGACATCCTGTTTCAACCTCAGCTCGTTGATGCAAAAGCTGTGGATCACGTCCTCGCTAGAGAGTTCCAATACGATAGTCTCGTCCACCGGTACGACTAAATTGGCCTCGGAGATGATGTCGTCTCGCGTGTCAAACAACATGTCGCGACCGGGGTAAATAAATCGCCAGCCGTATTGTCGCGCCTCGACTCGAGCCAGCGGTTGTAATTTTGGATCGCTTCCGTCGTCGGTAAAAATAACGGCCGGATGATTAACTTTGTTTTCCTCCCAAAACGGCAATTGATAAAACACAAGAAAAATCAAAACTCCAGCGGGAATAATGCTCCAAACGATCTCGAGTAAGTTGTTCTTGGAACGATTTGACGCTGCCCCATTTCGTGCGCCGCCAAAGCGCCAAAGCGCCATTGCCAAAAACAAACCCGTTCCAATAAAAACCACGCCGATAATCAAGTTGATCAGCACAAACAAGTGGTCGATCGAATTCGCGCGCGGTCCAATACTCTCGGGCAGCCATTTGTTTTGAAAAGGTCCGATGCCAAAAGCTGCGCCCAGCACAATTGCTGAACCTAAAACCGGGACCGAAAAAAACAACAGACTCCAAAGACGATTCACAATATAAACCTCAGTTACTCGTCCGTCTGTTCCAGGTGAGGCATATCTAACATGTAGGCGACAAGTGCCCAAATCTCATTTGCGGATAAATTTAGTCGATTGGCCGGCATCGACGTACCCTCGATCCCGTCGGCAATTCGGCGATAGATGTCATCCAATCGGTTGCCACCGCGAAAAATCCTATTCCGCAAATTGCGCGGTCGCAGTTTTCGAGGCGGAAAGGCACCGGCGTCAATAAACTCAGAGACTTCGGCCCGATTTTCCGGATTGACGTTTGCTCGCTTTAGCCATTCATTTGTCCAGTCATCAAAGTTCTCAGTTTGACCATCGCCAATCCCTGACTCGCCATGGCATTGAGCACAGTTGCCCCGCTGATAAAACAACTGTCGCCCAAGTATCGACAACGACTCCTGAGTTTCAAAAATAAGGTCCGGGAAATTAGGAACCTCCGTCGGTTTTGATTTTGCCCAACGATCCAAGACGGTTAAGAAAACGTCCTCAAGTATCAATGCCAGTTGATCCTGAAAAGCCGCCTCGTCAGTCGGACCCGAAATCAGTGTTTGGTTTTCAAATTCGGGTATGTTCTCAATTAGTTGCCGTTCGACTTGCCCGCGAATGCTCAAGTATTTGACGTAGTTTACCAGTGAGTCAATTTCTTGTTCGCCAAGTGTTGCGAACGATGGCATCGAGGTACCAGGTATGCCATTCAAAATGACGCGACGCAGGTCCTCATTGGTCGGCGGATGTCCCAGCCGTGTCGATTTGAACTTGAATTTTCCCAGTCTGAAGTCCCGCGGGTAAGGGTTTAAGAATGCTGCTGTGGGACCGGCCCCGTCTCCGGAAATGCCATGACACTGGGCGCAGTGCTCGCGGTACAGCCCTCTCGGTTGGCCTTCTCGATCACTGGAAACTGGTCCGGCCGCTGAATCCAACAGTTCCGCAGAAACTACCTGACTTGCAGCATCGCTGTCAGGAATGAAGTCTGGAAACCAAGGATCGTTTGGCGTGCCGAACATGGCTGTCATCACATTGCCCAGCTGGTTTTTGAACTCGTCCGAAACTCGTTCACCGTCGCTAAGCATCGTTTTCTCAATGGTTAGCATATGAACCGAATTCAATCGGAACGACGGCTCGGGACTGCAACCACACGTCACGATTACCAGCAGGATGGGCATTATTCGACCGCCGAGAATCAACGCTTTGCGAAGTAGTATCGAACGTGCTATCGAATTCATCAAACGGCCGGTCATATTTGCTTCAGTAACCTGTAATTTTGCAATTCAATTCCTTCAGCTGGACTAACAGAATAACGTGGCATCCACAAAAGATTAAGAAGCCATAACCTAGGATGGAGAATTTCGTCCACGTCGATTCGGCTGACAATGATTTGCAATGTGAACCACTTTACCCTGCGGCCGTCAATTGGCGAGAATCCATATTCAGCTGGATTCCCGGGTCAGACATCTATAATACCGCGAGTTAATCCGCCACGTAACGAAATTACCTATAGCTCGAAATTGGAAATCTCGCCACGTAGTTCCTGGACTTGTTTTTCATCAAACTCAATGTTGGGTCCTAGTGAGCGATTCGCACAACCACACGTCAGCGCGGCGAGAATACCAAATGCAACAAAACGTGAACAATACTTGCGAAGAAACAATCGATCGATCATGAGGCCAGTAAATCCAAATCTGATGCGGTTATCCCGAAGATTCTGTTATCGTTTTTTGAAATCGGTCGATTGAAATCTTAGTTCGCCCAAATCCAATGCCTCGTTTGGCTTGATCGTCACTTCGAATTCACCGCGCCGCCCCAAGAACGTTTCTCCATCTTTTTTCAATTCGCGCATGTAGCCAACACGTTTGTGCCAGAATTGAAACGTCCAATTGCCTTCCGGAATATTCTTGATGCTGAATTTTCCATCAGAGTCGGTGATCGCCACATAGGGTTCTTGGCGAACAATGATCAGTGCTTCCATCCAAGTATGAATGTCGCATTTAACCACACCGGGTATTCTGTCAGGCGTATCCAAAGTCAAATCAACCGTTGCGCCGGCACCAAGATTAATGTTTTCTTCATTGGCAAAGGTGGTTATGTGGCAATTGTGTCCAATGGCATCGTCGTTTTTGAGCTCGATTGGCTGACCAACTCGCAGAAAAACCGCCTGCGGTTCGAATCGGCATTTCTTGTTGTTGAGTACGATTTTTTTCGTTAGTCCCTCGTCGTAGGAGGGATGAACCTTAGGAGGATCGGCACCCCGCTTCAACAACATCATCACATAGACATGCTGCAGACCTCCATTTTCCCCAACCAAGATGGATCGGTCTGTAAAAGTTTCTCCGCGGGCTCGACAATAGTCGGCATCTTTGTCCAGTACCAAGTCGGCGGGTTTGGGAACCGTGCCGTCCACAATGATTCGTCCGGTAAAGTCTCCCCAGCCGTCGTCGCCGTTAAGACGGCCGGGATCCAGCGCGGTGTTGAAACTCAGAATGACGACTGGGATCGCCGACAACGATGATAAAAACATTTTGCTTAGTTTCATTTGGCAGTAAACTCGAGGAAATGACTTGAATTCGTCCCCGTCGAACAACGGACAGATGGAACCAGTATAGATAATTCGAGCGAAGTTCACTACTTGCAGCAACTTGATGACAACAACAGCCTCTTGTTTCCGAAAGGGAGATGGGCATCCATGCCTGTTTCCCATCTCGCCTTGCAACGTGATTGCTACCAACACCGCCAATAGCAATTTTGTTGAACCGGCGCTAAAATCTGACGGATGCTAAAAGGCTGACTATCCCCGATTTCGGCGACGAAACTTATGAAAGTACTAATAATTGGCAGCGGCGGACGCGAACATGCGCTAACGTGGAAAATTGCTCAAAGCAATCTCGTCGATCGAGTGTTTTGCGCGCCGGGCAACGCTGGCACAGCGGAAGATGTTGAAAATGTCGAGATTGAATCAAGCGACTTTTCGGGGTTAATTGAGTTTTCAAAGCAAAATCAGGTCGATCTGGTCGTGGTTGGGCCAGAACAACCGTTGTGCGATGGGATAGTTGACGCTTTAAACGACGAGAAAATCCGCGCGTTTGGCCCAACAAAATCCGCAGCTCAACTCGAAGGCAGCAAGATATTTTGCAAGAAGATTCTTCGGTCTGCCGATGTTCCGACAGCTGATTTTCAAGTGTTTCACGATCCCGATAGTGCCGAGCATTTTGTTAATCAGCGGTACGAGGAAACACCCAATGATGTGCCTTTGGTCGTCAAGGCTGATGGTTTGGCAGCCGGAAAGGGCGTAATCGTCTGTAGTTGCCGTGACGAAGTGATCCGTGCGATTGACCAGATTTCGCGGCAACTTCGATTTGGCGCAGCAGGAAATCAATTCGTAATCGAAGAGCGGTTGGTCGGGACCGAAGCAAGCGTCCTGGCGATTACTGACGGGCGAACGATTTTGACGTTGCCGGCGGCCCAAGATCACAAAGCTGCATTTGACGGAGATCTCGGTCCCAATACGGGCGGCATGGGAGCGTATTGTCCGACGCCGCTCGTCGACGACGCAACGTTTCGCTGGATTGAAGAAAATATTCTTGTGCCAACGGTTCATGCCATGAAGCGTTCGCGGAACCCTTTCCACGGGATTCTCTACGCCGGATTGATGGTAACGGCCCAAGGTCCAAGGGTTCTCGAATTCAATGTTCGATTCGGTGATCCAGAATGCCAGCCATTGTTGATGCGACTCCAATCGGATTTGTTCGAAGTAATCATGGCCGCGCTCGACGGAAAACTGGACACACTTTCGACGCTCCAGTGGGACCATCGTCCCTCGGTTTGCGTCGTGATGGCTTCCGACGGATACCCGGAGAGCTATCAGAAAGGTCACGTGATTCGCGGATTGGATGAAGCGTCGAAATTGTCTGACGTCAAGATATTTCACGCGGGCACAAAACTAGATGACGGCCAGGTTGTTACCTCCGGCGGCCGCGTCCTGGGGGTCACGGCTTTGGGCGAGTCGCTTGCCACCGCCAAGCTACAAGCGTACAAAGCTGTCAAATGCATTCGCTGGGATGGCGCATGGTGTCGAAAAGACATTGCTGACAAAGCGATGCAATCGCAATTGATCTGACCAGCGTGTCACATCCAATCGTCAAACAGATCATCGGCGTAATCTGGCGGAAAGATGTCCGACTCAGTGCCGGTGTCATCAACTTTTTTGTTGGCGTTTTCCAAGCGATCCGGTTTTTTGTTTTTTTTGTCTGAACGAAATTGGTCCAAAAAACGCTGTTCCATCAATTGGACATCGTCTTCATTGATTCCCAATTCTCTTAACCACCCTTCCACCTCTTGTTTGTTGAGCCGACGGTCGCGCATTTCCTGCGGCGCACTTTCTTGGGTTGGACCCAAGGTCGATAAGCTGATCAGACCTTCAAGCCACTGATCGCTGTCAATCGACCTTGCCCCACGTCGCCTGGCAGCCTGCTGAATCCAATGATCGCTTGAAACGACCAACAGTTGTTTCGGCGCCGAATGTTTTTTGATCAATAGCTCAATGAGTTGATCAGCATTTTCAAATTTTGTCGCGAATTCAATTCGAATTTCGCCGACATTGATGGAATCCTCATTACGATCCCTACTGGAATCAAATACGATCGTCGTTCGCCGTTGTTGTTCTGGATCCAGGGATCGATGTAGCAACCCGAAAAAGACATTTCGGGCGCGCCTGAGAGTTCCTGGTCCTACACCGCCCCGGATAAATCCACAGCTATGCAGCACGTTGTAGCCATCGACTAAGATGAATTCAGTCGCCATCAGATTCACTCTAAGTGATAAGAACGCATTTGCGCGTCTTATGCCCGAGTCCGCGGCAATTGTGAATCGATTATAGGTAATATGTTGTAGAAATGTCCAAGCTCAGCTTGCGAAACATAGATACACAATGCCCAGACCGAGTCGTATTAGATGGTGCTACACCAAGCGGTCAGCGTTTTTTTCGAATCAAAAGACCAGCACCGACCGCCAATGCGATCGCCCCGATTCCGAAAAATGTCGAAGGTTCCGGGACGCTTACAAACGTTTTCTTTGGTAATTCGACCGAATTTTCCAGAGACGCTTGGGAGATTTCAGACACAGTCGGTTCGCCAACTCTGCTGTTTTCAACCACATCCGCCATGCAAAGTTGGAACGAGAATAGTGCTGCAGAAACGAAAAATAAGAACCTGGCTGCCAACATCAACAATCCACAACACAAGACACAGATACCAATCTCAAGATGCAACCGCCAGTATATGCAAACGGCGATCCAAATAGTTCAAAAGAATCGAAAAATGGGGGATTTCACTCTATTTGCAACGAAATCGCACCAAATCATTCCTGATTATCGGAACAAAGGGGTACCGGAATCCAGCACCTCGGTACGAAAAGTTAAACATTAAATAAGCGGCGAGTACAAAAAACATCATCTCCCGAAACAATGGATTAGCGAGCGGCCGCGCAAGTCGGCTGTGGCGTGAATTCAAAATCGACTAAAAAACGTCTTGAACATCGGATACTTATGACAGTTTTGGAATGCGAAATTGCGCCATACCCGCCCGGTTTTGACCCGAACAAAAACGATTGCGACCGTCGGACCCGCATGCGAAAACACCGATCAACTCAAGTCGTTGCTCGAACTTGGTGTCGATGTGTTTCGTCTGAATATGGCACACGGCGATCGATCGCAACATCAACAATTGTTGGAAAACATTAGAAAGGCTTCACGCGATGCCGATTTGCCTGTGGGAACCCTAGTCGATCTCGCCGGTCCCAAAATTCGTTTAGGTCAATTGCATACTGATCCAATTCAGTTGGACGTGGATTCAGAAATCTGGTTTGTCAAAGGCGACGTCGCGCATGACGAACGTTCGTTTGTGTGCAGTTATGCGCCGCTTGTTGACGAAATCGAGATTGGCAATCAGATCGTTCTTTGTGATGGACTCGTTCGACTTAGTGTAGAGGAAAAACAAGACGAGCGAATCCGCTGTCGTGTCGTCGATGGAGGACAGGTGCGCTCGCGTCAAGGTGTGAATCTTCCGGGTGTTAATCTCGGCGTTCCGGCCCTGCTTGAGCGGGACAGGGAAAACGCCATTTGGGCAGCCAAACAGCAGGTACAGTTTATTGGTCTCAGTTTCGTACGTACCGCAGGCGAAATCCAGCAGCTAAAAGATTTGCTCGAGCAACAAGATAGCTCTGCTATGGTTGTTGCAAAAATTGAAAAACGAGAAGCGCTGGATCAACTCGAATCGATTGTACAAACAAGTGACGCGATCATGGTTGCTCGAGGAGACCTTGGCGTAGAAATCGAAATCGAAAAAACCCCATTGGCCCAAAAACGCATCATACGAATGTGCCAAAATGTGGGAAAACCGGTGATCGTCGCCACGCAAATGCTTGAAAGCATGATTCGCAATCGGCAACCCACTCGCGCTGAAGCAACGGATGTTGCCAACGCAATTCTCGACGGCGCAGATGCGTGTATGTTATCTGGCGAAACCGCTATCGGCGCGTATCCTGAACAGTCCGTTGCGGTAATGCAAAAAATCAAACATGAAACCGAACAGGCTTTGGCGGGCCGGCCTTCCCGAAGAGTTTCGCCGGACCGACTAGTTACACAGGGTGTCTCAGAGGCAGTCGTATTTGGTGCGGCATTAATCGCTCAGCGCGTTCAGGCCAAGCTGTTTGTTCTTGTTACATCTCAAAGTCATGTTGCACTCGCAAAATCGAAACAACGCAATTTCATACCTACGATCGGAATCACTGATCAGCCTGATCTGTTAAACCGAATGTGTCTGTTCTGGGGCATAACACCCGTTTATTTGTCACCGATCAACAGCCAGCAACTCCGCAGCTGGCTTGAACAATGGTCAAAGGAAAACGAGTTTGTCACTAGCGGCGATAAAGTCGTGTTCGTCATGGACACCGCCGAATGGCCCGGCGTACATGAAAGGGTGGTAGTCGCAGAAGTCGATTGACCAACCCCCCCGTTTTCAGCGAAAAGTAACCAGGACTGCGCACTTTTATTTGACCCAGCGCATCGTCGCGGCACCGCGCGCCTTTGCCTGCCTCCTGTGACGTCTAACCACATGCCCCGATAAACGAGTTACAGCCAAATCGACGCAAGACTCTGACGCTCTTTCTTTGTAATACTCCCACAAAAAAAACGGGCTCGTCCGATCCAATCGTCGGGCGAGCCCTTTTACCGTGAAAAAATGGCGCGTACTTGGTTTCAGTCGCTTATCGTGTCCGCCATACTCCGACGGAGTTGCCTAAGGTTCACGGTCGACATCCATGTCTTGTTTTCGCTTCCCCCGTGCTACTAATCGCGTGCACACTCTTTTAACGCGAACGTCGTGCCAATCAATCAAACAGCAACAAATTATCAAACTAATTTTTTAGCCGCTGCTATATCTGCGGTTGTACTTGAGAAATCGCATTCAAAACCGTTACCGACTAAACTTCCATGGGTAGAAATAGATGCGCCAGACGGTTCGATTTTGTAATATTTTCAATGATCGCCAACTTGTGATTCATCGTTGCTGTTGGCTAACTCCGTAAGCAAGCTTGTTGTGATCGCGTCGAACACAAGATTTTGCTGCTCGAATTCGCGGCTTTCCCCCTGACAAAGCAGTAACAGCACGAAATCAGTTGTTTCAATGACCCTGATTTTTGCGGTAATCAGAAAATCTAAACAATAAAAGAACGCATCGAAGCCACGTGCCTGCATATGGGCAATCGTTTCGGTGATGGGTGTGACTTCTAATGAATCGTACTGTTCATCCAGGGTATTGACGACGTTTTTGACCAAAGTCTCAGTTTCGACATCGCTAGGAAATGCATGCAACATCCAAAAAGCACCAGCCGGCGTTTCCAGTACAACTTCAATTGGGTCGGTGGAACTAATGTCCTGTCGCAGCTGCCAATTATCCGGATATTGAAACCGCAAACCGTAGTGGTCAAAAACTGCTGTCATTCGACCTGTCTCGAAATACAAAACTGATATCAATTGAATTTGCTTATTCTACTCCCCATAGAGCTATCTGCGAATCCGCCAAACATTACTGAATTTTCTACCAAAAACGGATCGATATATCAGTAAATGCGCAAACTTTGCTACAGTCGCGCATCTTCACCACGCATCAGATTTCCGCCCTTGCAAGGCGACGTCATTCGGGCTCCTGTCAACAGCACAGGAGGCGTTGATCTGTGATACCTTTTTTTGTTTCCTAATGAGCGCGCGAATCACGCAAAATTCGATTTGGTTGTTAGCCATCGTCCCCGTGTTGTTCACCACAGGTTGTCACTCTTTTCGTTCAGGCGCGGTCGAGAATCAGATCGCCAAAGCGCGTAACCTGACATTTCACGGCCTAAATGCGCTCCACCTCGGACGCACGGATCAGGCACAACAGCTTTTGGATCAGGCAGCCCATGTCTGTCCAACCGATCAGAGAATTCGGCAACACCTCGCTAGCGCCTTGGTGGATCAGGGGCAAATTGATCGAGCGATTGAGCAGTTGCACGTTGGCATCAGGCACGCACCGAGCGAACCTACGTTATACGTTGAACTCGGGGATCTATATCTCAAGAAGCATCAGCCGCACCTCGCATTGGAATCTGCAGATAAAGCGTTGGAACACAACCGCGGGCTCGCATCAGCCTGGCTGTTGAAAGGTCGCAGTCTTCGAGCACAAGACGACCCGGTAGGCGCGCTGAGCAGTTTTCATCGCGCCGCGAGTTTTTCTGATAACGCTTCCGAAATCCATCTTGAAATCGCGAAAACCTACAGCCTTTTGGGGAAACCTATGCGAGCTCTGACCTCGCTCGAGATCTGTGCTCAGCAGTTTGCTCCCGATCAAATTCCCGTTGAGGTGGTCCTATTAACCGGAAAAACACTTGCAGATTTGAAAAATTATCGACGGGCGATTGATATTCTCGCCGAGGGAGTTCGACGTCATGATGCGATTCCTGAAATGTGGATTGCATTAAGCCAATCTCAGTTGCGTTCGGGCGACCGATCCAGCGCGCGACTCACGGCCTTGTCCGCAGCCAAAAAATTCCCCTCCGATACGTCTGTCATCAGCTGGTCTACTGCTTTTACACAAACCACCGATCAGAAACTTCAAGCCGCCAACGACCTTCGTTAACAATTCACTTTATGCATCAGGTCAGTATCGGTAACCTGGCCCCTCTGTTTTGAAGGTAGCTAATGGCAAAAAGCCAAACACGACATTTCGAATCGCAACATGCTGGGAACAAAATGAACTATCGACTCGCCAAAAGATTGACAGGCTATTTCCTAACCTGACCGACCTGCGACCGATTGGCTCATACAATCGCGATGATCCGCATTACTTACACAACAATCGTCCGCAGACCTTTGTATGATCGTCCCACATTTTGACCCCGGCGCAAGTCGATCTTACTCTTGTTAAGACAGAACTTTGGGAGACTTTAATGAATACGACGACCGGAAACACGTTTGTCCCGTCGCAACCTGAAATTGGTTTTTCCGAACGTCGAGCCTCGATGTCGACCGGAACTACACCGCCAATTGAAAGACGACAATTCGGCAATAGCCACTTGGATATGAGCCCGGAAGCTCGCGAACTAGGTACAGCGATCGATCAATACAAACTGATGCACCGGCGTCGGTTCATCACCTATGAGGAAATGTTGGGCATCATTAAGTCTTTGGGATATCACAAATCCACTTAACGCTTCAACGACAATGAGGGTCCGCTGAGCAGCGGAGCGACCAGAGCGTCCAACGAGATCACACCGAACGTCTTGCCCTGATCGTCGACGACCCGCGCCATTTGTTCGCGAGCTCCTTGCAGCCTCATGATCGCCGATCCAATCAGGTCGTCGACAAGTACCTCAATCAATGGATTGATCGTGTGAACGATTGACTTCGTATTGGGCTGGACCATTAGCTCAACGGTCCTCAGATAACCCGATAGGTCCCCCGCGGCAGGATCGTAAACGGCAATCTCAGTCAAGCGAGATTTTTCAGCAACCGCCAGCGCGGATGCAACATCGGATTCCCGCGAAACCGTTACAAGTTTAGACAAGGGGGTGGCCGAATCCCGTACCGTTTTTGTGGCGGTAAGAAAGAAATTGTGTGCGAGGTATAGCTGAGTTGAATGGAGGATTCCGGCGTGCTGACCTTCGATCAAAACCTCACCAAGTTCTTTTTTGGCCAGAGCTAATCGTATTTTTTCGGGAGATTGGCCCAACAATCTTTCTAATAGGCGGCCCAATCCCCACAACACTGCCGAGATAGGTGCGAATAAGATTGCGAAAATGAAAAATAGGCTTCCACCCTTAAGCAGCAAACGGTTTGGCGCCTGGAAATACAAACTCTTGGGCATCAGTTCCCCGTAAACAAAGATCACCGGTGACAAACAGATCGATGCTGACATCTCCACCGCGGCACCCGATTCGAAAAGCGCTTTGGCACCCAAAACAATGGCCAGCGAAGTCAAATAATTCGCGGCATTGTTCCCGACCAAAGTGGTCGCAACAAATAGCGGTGGATGATTGCTGAAATACAACAACCGCTGACTGGTTCGATCTCCTTCAATTGCGTCCATGACCAAACGTACACGACTAGCACGATAGAAACCTGTTTCGCTTCCGCTGAAAAAGGCACTTAAGCCTAACCCGATCAAAAACAAAATGATGGCAATCCAGATCATGTCTCATTAACCGAATCAGCTTGAAATCGCATTTCCACTAACACCATATCGGAACTAGTCACTTCAATCACCCGAAAATGAAACGGTCCCCAATGACATTCGTCGCCCACTTGTACGACCTCTTGAGTCGTTTCCTGAATCACGCCTGCAATCGTCACACTTCGCGTCTCGGGTATCTCGACTCCAAAATACCGGCCTAGTCTCTTCAGGCTCAACATCCCCGAAACCACCCACAGACCCGGCTCGATTTTGTGTATCGGATTCAAATCGAGCAGCCGTTTGCTTCGACTAGGATCGTACGTAAAGACGCTTTCCAGTATGTCTTCAATCGATAGGACGCCGATGGTCTCGCCGAATTCATTAACCACAGCCGTTATCTCGCGGTCGGATTGACACATTTGTTCGAGTGCATCGGCGACCGTCGCCCGCCAAGGCAAATACAATACCGGCTGGGCATAGAAATCAACTGATCGCTTTGGCAACTGTGTGAGGCTGTCCAGACGCAGCGCCTTCTCAATCTCCTCACTGTCAGGTTCGGTAACCAGCAAATAGCCGCTCGGTGTTAAAGTGCCCTGCAAATCGGCAAGCTCTACCGGCGAACGAAACAAGCGAAATTGCGTTCGAGGTCGCATCCATTCATCAATTCGGATATCAGACAGCTGGACAATGTTTTGCAACACCGTCTGTTCTTCTTTGATCAATGATTCGTCTTGCCCGCTAATCTGAATGGCTCGTTCCAGGTCGGCGACTTCCAGGTAAGGTTCTGAGACAAATCCCGGAAACATCAAACGTCGAGAGACCAACGTCGCTCCACGCAAAAAGGGCATTAACGGATCCACCACACGGACCATTAACGACAGGGGGATACTTACGATTCGAGCAACCGCACGCGGATGAATTACGGCCAGGCTTTTGGGAAGCATTTCGCTGAAGAATATGATGGCGAGCAACGAGACCAAGGCAAAACCCACCGCCGGGGCGTTGCCGAATTGAGAAACCCGTTCGATTTTCAGCGCACAAATAGATGACACTGCAAAGTAGGCAATGTTGACCACCAAATTCAAGAATAAAACAACCGACAACAGGCGATCAGGATCGCGCAACAATTCGGCGGCGACCCGCTCCGCCGTTTTGCCGTGACGAAGCTGCGATCGTTCACGCGGCCGTAGAAAAAATAATCCGGCTTCGCTGGCGGAAAAAAATCCGGAGAGCAGGATGAGCACCATCATGGTGACCAACCATGGCGCGATTTCCCACAGGCTATTCATCCTCGGTAGTTTTTACCCGGCCCATTGAAATATTGAATTCTCCGATCGCCGGCATAATCATCGCCGTCGTCGTGAATCCGAACGTAAAAGCAACCACCAACAATACCGACAAATACCGACCTAGCAATAAGCTAGTAATCGAAAAGAACATGGCTAGCGGCAGTATCCCTGAGGCGAGCGCAAGCGCCGCCGACGGATTGCGGGACCCCAGCGCCATAAACAAACCAACTCCCCCGCCGACAATACAAGCCAGGAACGGTGTAATCTGCCCCTCGGCGTTACCAGCGAACGATACAATCATTACCATGGTCGTCACGATTCCCAAGAATAGGAAAAACACGGTACCCAAACTGACGCCGATCGCCTGACGACTGTTCGAATAAATCATGCCGCAGTGCAATCCCAACGTCGCTACAAATGCGTCCAGCACCAACAATCCCACGATCAAATAAGCGAGATACTCAAGCGACAAAATCCCGCCAATCCACAGGTACACGCACATTACGATTGGAAAGGCTACGGCGTCCCATGTCACGGCTAATACCCCACCGAGTTTGCCGAACAGAAACTCTTTCGGCGACAAATCTGAGACAAGTAGCAAGTCAAGTGTGCGTCCATCTCGCTCGTTCGTAACCGATGTGACTCCCAACGCGTTAATCATCACCAGGCTCAGCAAAAAAAACGGAGCCAGCGGCCTCGCACCCCCCGGTATCGACACCGCTGAAGCCGAAGAAGCCGCCAATATGCCTCCCGATTGCACCAGTGAAAACAGTGCATAAAAAACCAGTGCTGCCAATACCCAGTACGCAAGCCGGATCAAAACAATTTTTTTTCCATATGCCCAGGTACAGATCTCGCGCCACAAAACCGGATTGTCCCATACTCGACGGCTCTTTTGGTTAGCCGTTCGCACGCGCGCATCGACGTGTCCCGCACGTTGAGATTCGTCGCGAGCCGTCGCCGCCTTGATTCCCGTCCCGGTTTCCGCCTCGGTCTCCACCTCAGTTTCCTGGGGTTCGAGTTGATCGGCCCAAATCGAGTCTTCGGCCGGTTGATCCTGACCAACTTTGACATCACGACTTGGGTTCCAAATGCGAATTCGCGCAATCGCAATCGAATTCAAAAGCACTGCCAACATGGTCATGACCAAAAGATAGGGCACGATCTCGGTCGCCCACTGATTTGTTACCGATGGGCTGCTGGACGCCAAGATCGCGCGGATGGGGCTCGTCGCGCCCGCTATTTGAACTCCAGACAAGCTAAGGATTTGTCCATTCCATAATCCGATCGCCTCCGAAATTCCGCACCAAAAAAAGATAACCAGGGCAACCAGTGCCAGGGTCTGAAATGTTTTTTCCCGCCATAGCGCGATGGTTGATCCAAGGCTCCCGGCAACCAACGCCGTCACCGCGGTTGTTGCAAACGTCCAACCCACTTGCTCAAAGGCGATTCCGCCGAAAAGCACAATCAACATAAAAATAGGCAATGCCGTGATCAGCATGACCCCAATGTTCAACAGACTGGCGAAAAGTTTTCCCAGGACCAATTCGCTGTTTGTCAAACGAGTCATCAAAAGCAAGATCATGGTCTGTCGGTCTTTCTCAACCGACACATTACTCGCCGATTGCACGGCCGACATGAAAAGAATTAATACAAGCTGTAGCGGAGCCAGGATCTGAAACAGGATCGCGCCAAATCGCGCCATATCGCCGACGTTGCGGATGACTTGTGTACCCGCTAACACCATCCATGCCGTACACATTAACAACAACAATGAAATGGCATACGTCGTTCGAAAAATATAGTGCCGGCGTCGGCGCGGGGTTATAACGGCCTCTCGAGTGAATACCGGACCAACCAACAAGACCGCTCTCCCAACCGTTCGATACGCTTAGCTAAAAAAACTGTAAAGTACTACGTAACAATCAATACAGCTTTCGCGCATAGTTTGTTCAATTCGCATGACTTTACAATAGACGCACCATACGATTTGAATGCAATTCCCGCATTTCACAAAGGGGGCGTAGACGTGCCGCCGTGAAGTGTATTTTCTTCATTTAACGGGTCGCCGGAGGAGTCGCTGCTCGCGCAGTCGCCTTCGGTACGATTGATTTAGACCACAAATCGATATGCAAATCGTTAACGGCGTTGGTTTAGGCGAGCTTCATCGTACACACCACCACCGCTTTTGACCTTTTGCGCTCCGCTGGTAAAGATGGAAATAGTGAGTTTTGAAAGACGTATTGAATTTGGCGCCCGCCTTCATCTATGAATTCTCAAAACAATCAAGAACCACAGAATTTGATTTGGATTTCACGAAAAGACAAATTGCCCCAGCGTTGTTGCACGTGTGGTATGTACACCGACCGCACCGTGTCAACAACTCATGTGTCATATCATACGCAAACGGTACGGACCAATGACACAGCACATTTTTTGGTGGGGTGTCTTTTGCATTTGTTATTAGGTCCGCTTGGATGGTTGATCGCGCTGTTATTTCATGGTGGTGACGAAACCTCGAGCACCAAAACAAAGACGACAAAGCAGAAGCACAAGATAAGAATACCACAATGCCTGCTCTGCAGCGGTCATCAAAAGATTCAACCGCTGGATGTCTCGTCAGGTGGGCGCCGGTATGCCTTTGATGTCCATCCGGAATTCGTCAGACAATTCGAAATGGAAAATTCAAAAACAAATGATCGTCCACGATCTCTTAACCGATAACCTGCTTTTTGATCTTATCACACTGAAAGTTGCCAAGATTCCCATCAATTCGACGTATCCTAATTAGGCCGTTCCACTAAAATATTCTCAGAGTCGATTCGCTTGTCATTCCACCGACTCCAAGCTACAGGAATTAAGTTCTTCGATGTTGCGTTTGTTGAAATCATTTTCTGGTTTTTTTCTAATCCTGTTCGCCGCCGCGCTCGGCATTGCCCTGATTTGGTTGCCAAGTTGGATTATTGATCAATACAACACGATCAATGCATTGGGTTCGATTTGGGGAACCGTTTATCTGATTATCGTTGGCACCGGTTTCGTTTTGCTGCTTGGATCCTCCGCTTGGGTCGTCTGGCGTTTATGGGGCCGCTCCATTTCAAAACGACTCCGCCGCGCCCGTCGCGACAAGAACCCAAGTCAATTGTCGCGGGAACAAATTCAATACGAGATCGATGAGAATCTGCAAACGCTCGACAAGCTCGGTGGCGACTCACCCGACGGGCTCGCTTTGGAGCAAGAACTTCGTCCGCTGGTTGATTATGTTGAACAGAAGCGCGAACAACAGACTTTGGAAATCGTTGCTTTCGGCACAATCTCAGGGGGTAAATCTTCTGTTTTGAATTTGCTCGCCGGCCGCGATGTATTCGCAACCGAGGCCCGTGGGGGTACGACAATCACCCGGAACGAAATCCCCTGGCCAGACATGGATAAAGTTATCCTGGTCGATACGCCTGGATTGGGCGAAGTCGATGGAGCAGAACATATCAACGTTGCTGCCGAATCGGCCAAAGATGCGGATCTCATTTTGTTAGTCGTCGATGGTCCGCTCAGAGCCAGCGAACACAGTTTGCTAAAACAACTGGCCGAGATGGAAAAACGAGTATTGATCTGCCTTAACAAAACCGATTGGTTCACCGGCGAAGATCTCAGCAAACTGATGGGTCAAATACAGCGGCAAACCGCATCCGAAGTTGGAGCCGACGACATCGTCGCGATCCAGGCCGAAGTCGGACACAGGATTCGGCGACGAGTGCTCACGGACGGAACCGAGATCGATGAACAAATACCCGTCGAACCAGATATTGAACCGCTGGCCGACCGGCTGACAAAAGTGATTAATCACGAAGGCAAACGATTGCTGATGGCAAATTTGCTGCTGCAGTCTCGCGGCCTGGTTGAAAAAGCTAAATCGCAGGTGCAGGACTCGCTGGACCGGCAAGCTTGGAAAATAGTCGATCGATACATGTGGGGTGCCGGTGGAGCGGCCGCAATTGTACCCGGACCCTTTATCGACTTGGCCGTCGGGATAGGCATTAGTACAAAGATGATCGTCGATTTGGCGGAAGTTTATCAGCAAAAAGTCGATCTCGAGACCGCGTCGAGGTGGATCGGCGAAATGGGTAAAAACCTGGTCGGCGTGCTCGGTACCAACGCCGCCGCACCTGCCATAGCGTCCGTCGTGGGTTCCATGTTAAAAACGGTTCCCATTGCAGGCCAACTCGCCGGCGGTGCATTACAAGGTGCCGTTCAGGCTTTGATAACAAAATGGATTGGGGCCGTGTTTGTCGAATACTTCCGAAATGAGATGCAAACACCCGAAGGCGGCATGGCGGGGCTGGCCAGACGCCAATGGGAACAAGTGACGACCATCAAGGAATTGCGCAAACTCATCACTAGCGCACGACAGAAACTCATGGCCGATAACTAGGAGGCTGAATCCCAGCGGAATCTATTGAATACTCCGGTACAAACCGTCGAAGATCAACAGTACCAGGAAGCCGTTTCGTCGGTGCAGTCCACCTTGGCGCGCCTGCGTGGTTGTCCCGATCGAGAGCGTGCGCAGCTGCAAACGGACATAAATCAACTCAACGAAATGTACCAAAAGGTCACGACCGGTCGCGTCGAAATTGTGATCTTTGGTGAGATCAGCACTGGAAAATCGGCCCTCATCAACGCCCTGGTCGGTCGCGCGGTCGCGGAGGTCGACGTGCAGGGTGGTTGGACAAAAGAAGTTTGGGGGACCACTTGGGACGGTTGCGGATACCGCGTTCCAGGCCTGGATCGCAGTGAGGTCGTACTGGTCGATACACCCGGCATTAACGAAATCGGAGGCGCCGATCGCGCCGAACTTGCCGAAACGACCGCTCGCCGTGCTGACATGATCCTGTTTGTAACCGATTCTGACCTGAACGAAACAGAGTATTCGGCGCTTGTGGAACTCGCCTCGGTGCAAAAGCCCGTGGTCCTGGTTTTCAACAAAATCGATTTGTATACCGACACGCAGGAAGCGGAACTACTAAAAGTATTAAGCACGCACGTAGGCGACCTGATCCCGCCCGAAAACATCGTCAAAACGATGGCGGATCCCCGACCGATCGAGTATGTGATTCACCAGGGGGACGGTTCAACCAGTGTCGAGTGGAAAAAACCTGATCCAAATGTTCAATCGCTCAAGACGTTGATCCTGGAAACATTGGAACGCGAAGGTTTGGACTTGATCGCGCTTAATGCGGCGATGTATGCCGCCGATAAATCCGACAAGATTTCGACGCTTCGTGTAAAGATGAGAAATCGCCGCGCAGATCAAGTGATATGGACGCTCGCCACAACCAAGGCGATTGTCGTCGCAGCAAACCCGTTGCCGGCCGTAGATATCATCAGCGGACTCGCGGTCGACGCATTGATGATTTCATCGCTCTCCAAGGTTTACGGACTAAATTTTTCCATGGCCCAGGGCCGCGGTCTGGCCAAGGCAATCGCCAAGGGCGCGGGAATCTTGGCGCTCGGCGAGTTGCCTTCGATAGGAGCCAGTCTATTCAAGGCCGCTACGTTCACGCTCGGTACTGCCTTGACCATCCTGCCACAAGGTGCCGCAGCAGGTTTTAGCTCGTATATCATCGGCCAGGCGGCTAAACACTATTTTGAGCACGGTGGTTCCTGGGGGCCCGATTCACCCAAAACCATCGTCCGAAAAATCCTCGACGAAACCGACAAAGATTCGATTCTCAACACGTTGAAAGACGAAATCCGCCGCCGGCTGATTTGGAACCGACACGCGGAAACGGCGAGAAGTTCTAGTGGTTAGTTCTTGGTGTTTAGTTAGTTTTCAGTTTTTAGTTGTTAGTTTTTGGATGTCGGCTGGGAATTTCCCCCCTTTTACAATTCGGGGTTAGAGGGGTTAAATGTCCATGCGGGAAAGAACGATCCCGATTGCTAAACGCTGATCGCTGACAGCTGAACGTTTTCGATCCATCCGCAATCGACTAAAATTCGTAACGAACTAGAGAATCCCACCTAAACCGAACCGGGTATCCTGCGTGTTGGAACAAGCCAATCGATCGGTCCTATTTGTTTGCATGGGTAACTACTGTCGATCGCCTGCAGCCGAAGGTCTGCTTAGGCATTTTGCATCGCGTCATGGGCTTGAGTCTGCAATCGAAATCGACTCGGCTGGTACACATGGATTTCAGATCGGTAAACCACCTGATATCCGGATGCGAGCGGCGGCGGCAATTCGGGGTTATCATCTCGAAGGCCAATCGCGCCAGATAACGACTGACGATTTGACTCGATTTGATTTGGTAGTTGCAATGGACAAAGAAAACTTGTCGACTGTCCAGTCCCTTCACGACCAACCAAAATCGGAGTTCAAATTATTCAGCCACTTTTTAGAGTCCACTTGGCCGACCGACGTGCCCGACCCATACCAGGGCAGCAAACAGGACTTTGAAATCGTTCTCGACATGCTCGAGGCCGGCTGTCCAAACATCTTGAACTACCTATCCGCGCAACTCGAAACCAAATAGCTCGTAGCCGAACTCGCATAGAGTTCGGGCGCTACCAAACGCCTTGAACACGCGACTTAGTTGTATTCATAATCCATCCAACAACCAACTCACCAATGAATATCAACTCGCATTTATGCGCGACGACAGTTCCCCCCTTTTGCAAAGGGGGGTTAGGGGGGTTCGATAGAATTACGAAGTACAAAGGACAAAGTTCGAAACAATAACGGCATTTATTTGAATTTTGAATCATTCGAGGCTATGAAAATCCGTACGAGTTTTATCGCCGCCGCAACTGTTGCGTTGTCCGTTTCGAGCTTGTTTGCTCAGACCGCTACTGACCTCTCCACTCAGGATAATGTACAAAACTCCGGCGATTCCTCCTCAGACATCATTCGATTCGCAACATTTAACGTCTCACTCAATCGCAAAAATGCCGGGGATTTGATATCAGAACTCGATGCCGGAAATTCGCACAAGGCCAGGCAATTGGCCGAAGTGATTCAGCGTATCAGACCGCACGTTATCTTGCTCAACGAAATCGACTACGACCGTGGTGGCCGATCGGTTGAGCTGTTCCGCGATAAATACCTTGGCGTCTCACAAAACGGGCAGCCTGCGATCGGGTATCCGCACATGTTCGTCGGCCCCGTCAACACGGGCATCCCTTCGGGTTTGGATTTGAATAACGACGGAAAAACCGGCACACCAAACGACGCGTTTGGTTACGGATCGTTTCCGGGTCAATACGGTATGGCTGTTCTATCGAAGTTTCCAATTGATCAACGCAAAGTGCGAACTTTTCAAAAGTTCCTGTGGAAAGACATGCCAGGTGCGATGTTGCCACTCGACCCTGACACAGAAAAACCCTATTACAGCGAACAAGTGCTTACCAAGTTTAGGCTTTCGTCGAAAAGTCATTGGGATGTACCGATTCAAACGGGCGATCGCACCGTCCATTTCATCTGTGCACATCCAACACCGCCGGTATTTGATGGTTCCGAGGACCGCAACGGCAGGCGCAACCACGACGAAATCCGATTGATTGCCGACTATGTTGGTCGGCGCGGGCAAGGCAATTACATCTACGACGACGACCAGTGGCGAGGCGGGCTCGCGGAATCCGCATCATTTGTTATTGCCGGGGACATGAACGCCGATCCTAGCGACGGCGAGAATACGGACAATGCCGCGAAGCTATTAACCGAGCACACGCGAATCAACAGCGCGCCCGTTCCAACAAGCGCCGGAGCGATTGCCGCAGCCAAAAACAGTGGCCGAGCCAACGACAAGCACACCGGCGATCCGGCCGCCGACACCGGCGATTTCTCTGACGAGCGTGTCGGCAACCTCCGAGTCGATTACGTGTTGCCCAGCAAGGACTTGGAGGTAATTGACTGCGGAATATTCTGGCCCGCTCCCGATGATCCCAAATCTTCTCTCAATTCCGCCTCCGATCACCACCTTGTCTGGCTCGATATCAAGCTAGCCCGCTGACCATCCCCACAATTCTTTAACGTTGCAGTCGAGCAATATGACGTTCTGCCTGAATCAAGACGCAGAGAAGCCCGGCATTTTGATCCGAATATTGGT
>CAJHZH010000232.1_pt1 | contig 21719 bp, 18 predicted proteins | sample 9198951 | NCBI WGS metagenome assembly CAJHZH01 (sample SAMEA7708381, study PRJEB35096) | sediment metagenome | biome: marine neritic benthic zone biome [ENVO:01000025]; feature: sediment [ENVO:00002007]; material: shallow marine sediment [ENVO:03000034] sea grass bed [ENVO_01000059] ...
CGTCCCGTCGTGCCAACCGGACCTACGAATACGGTTGCAGGTACAGTGGGCTGAGCGGAATCCTGGCCTCTCCGAAACCCTTTGCAGCAAAAAACGTCGCTCGGCAATTCAAGTCCCGTCGGGCCGCCGGGACCTACAATGTCGACATTTCTACGATCGTTAATTAGGCTCTGAGGAATGGCGGACATTTTCTATTTCGAAACATTACAGGTGACTCATGTTGATGCGTAGATTGGTTTTCGTTTTGCTATGTGTTTGGACTACAAGCTGTTTGTTCGCAGACCCTGTCAAATTCGTTCGTTATCCAAATATTAGCAACGATGGGAAAATTGCGTTCAGCTACCACGGGGATATTTGGGTCGCCGATGCCGATGGTTCGGGTCCGCGGCGGCTGACGGCGCACGTCGCCCGCGATACGTTTCCTCGGTTCTCGCCGGATGGAAAGTGGATTGCCTTTAACTCCAATCGAATGGGCAATGACGATGTGTGGCGGGTCAGCGTCGATGGCGGTGCACCACAACAGATGACGTTTCACTCGACCGGCGATTCAGTTCAATATTGGACGCCTGATGGAAGTGGGATCGTGGTATCAACATCGCGCGGCGCCGCGCCGTGGGGTTCGCCGCTGCATATTGTGCCGCTCGACGGCGGTTTGCCGAAACCTATGAACATGGATCGAGCAGCCGCGGGAATGATTAGCCAAGACGGTCGCACGGTCGCGTTCAACCGGGGCGGCTTTCGATATTGGCGGAAACATTATCGCGGAAACAACAACACAGACATTTGGCTGCAAGATCTTGCGTCAAAAAAGATCACTCAGCTCACCGATTTGGACACAAAAAAGTTCCGCGAGCACACGCAGGACGCTTATCCGATGTGGGGTTCTGATGGGCAGATCTATTTCATGTCTGAACGCGACGGCACGTTTAACATCTGGAAAATTTCGCCGGAAGGTGGACAACCCGTTCAAGTTACTAATCACAAATCTGACGGTGTCCAATATCCTTCGATCAGTGCCGACGGCAAAACGATCGTTTACGAAAACGAATTTGAGATCTGGCGACTTGATGTCGATGGTGGCAATCCCCAAAAAATCCCGATCGAATTGAGTTTTGATCCCAAAGACAATTTGGTTGAAGTTGTCGAGTCTGATAGCGAAGTTGAGGGCTTTTCTGCTTCACCAGACGGTGAAATGGTCGCCGTCGGTTATCGCGGTGAGATTTTTCTAGTGCCCAGCGATCCCGAATTGAACGAAAAGGTTCGCGTGACTCGCTCCGAGTGGCGGGAACGAAACCCCAGTTTCTCACCGGACGGAAAAACGGTCGCGTACATGTCTGATCAATCCGGCGACGAAGAGATTTGGCTTTACGATATCGAGACGGCCAAGCATCGCAAATTGACCGAACAACCATCACTCAAAAGAGACGTAACCTGGTCACGAGATTCTAAACAAATTGCCTTGAACTCCGATAACAAGATCTTTCTTGCCGACGTAGCGTCGGGCGATTTGAACGAACTGGCCCACAATCCGGAAGATGGGTACCGAAACATCGAATTTTCGCACGACAGCAAGTGGTTGATTTACTCGCGGCGAGATGCCGACCTCGATTCTGATATTTACTTGTTCGATATCGAGAATCGCAAAGAGCTAAACATTACGGACAGTCGTTTTTACGAGTTTGACAAGTCGCTCACATCGAACAATCAATACGTGTTGTTTGAGTCAGACCGCAGCGGTTCCACTCATCTTTATGTCCTTTCACTGACCAAATTGACCGAAGATCCCGACGATCCGCTCGTCAAGAAACGAAAGAAAAAAGAAAAGTCCAAACAGAAAAAGGACAAACCAAAACAAAAGGAAGGAGACGAAGATAAATCGGGGGCCGAAGATCCTAACAAATCGGACGAGGAATCTGATGAAACCAAAGACGAGCCGAACACCGCGGACGAAGAAAAGAAAGAGGATCAGCCAAAGCCGCTCAAAATTGACTTGGAAGGCATACGCGATCGCGCACGGGTCCTCGTCGAGAGTTCGAAGTTCGGTTCATTGATTGGGACTTCTTTGGATGGCAAAAAGGCCTATTTCACCCATGACAATGCACTTTATTCTGTCGACGTTACCGGTGGTGAACCCAAAAAAATTACCGAGGGAAATTTCGGCCAGCTGGCGCTCACGCATGACGGCAAGATGTTTTTCTACCGCCAGGGATCAAATATCCACAAAATGTCGGTTTCCGGAGGAAACAAAAAGAAGATCGAGTTTCAAATTCGTTTTCACGTCGACAAGGTAAAGCAGTGGGAACAAATCTTTGAAGAAGCGTGGCGTGTGATGAAGTACCGCTTTTACGATGAAAACATGCATGGCTACGACTGGAATGCCATCAAACAGCGTTACAAACCGTTGCTCAAGTATGTCGGAGAAAACCAAGACCTTTACGATTTGTGCAATGAGATGATTGGTGAACTCAATGCGTCGCATACTGGCGTCAGCGGTCCCCCGTCACGGTCGATGGACTCGCTGTATACCACTCGCAACTTGGGTTTTGAAATGCAAACGGATGGCGAATACTATCGCGTCTCGCACATCTATCCAAAGGGTCCCGCCGACAAAGAATGGTTGGACCTATCGGTTGGTGACATCATTCTTTCCATCGAGGGGCAGACGATTCGCGGTGGAGACAACTACAACCCGATCCTGAATGACCTGCTGAACGAATACGTTGATCTACAGGTATCCACGCCTAGCAAAGCTGATTCAGGGCTGGCACTCGGTCCGGAAAGACATCTGCGGGTGCGGCATGTTGCGTCGGTGCGAAATCTGAAATACGACGCTTGGGTTGAACAAAACCGAAAATACGTCGAAGAACTATCAAAAGGCAAAATCGGCTATGTGCATATTCGCTCGATGAATTTTTCCTCGTTGACCAAATTCCAGAAGGAGATCGATCAGTTCTGGAACAAAAACGGCATGATCATCGACATCCGGTACAACGGTGGAGGCAACATCGACCAGCAATTAATCGATATCCTTGAGCGAAAACCATACGAATATTGGAATTCTCGCGGACGGGGCCGTGCACGGGGGCGGCGGCCCCGGCAGGCCATTGCCGGTCCAAAAGTGATGTTGATCAATTGGCGGTCGGCATCGGACAGCGAGGTTACGCCGCAAGCGTTCCGCGATCTTCAGCTCGGACGGATTGTCGGCAACCCGACCTACGGTGCGGTAATCGCGACTGGAAGTTACCGACTGATGGGTGGCGCGCGGATGCGGACACCCGGTGCATTAGTCGTGACCTACGACCCAACCAAACCTAACAATTATGGAATCAACTTGGAAAACTTCGGCGTCGCGCCTGATGTGTGGGTCGAAAACACACCCGATGACGAATTGGCTGGGTTGGACCGCGAACTCAAGACCGCTGTGGACGAAGCGCTAAAAATGCTGTCCGAAGGAACCTGGCAGTTTGGCGAGGATGACTGAATCAGCCACTTCGCCTGAGAGGTCGATAAAAAAGCCCGGCATTTCGTGTTGCCATATCGAAAACAGATTATGCAACTATTCTCAAAAAAATGCCGGGCTTTTCCAATGCACTTGTCGCTGACTGATTGAAGCCGGAAAAAATCGTTGGCGTAACAGTGCCAAACGATCAACAATTGTCGAAGTTGCACCCTGTTCTTATGTGCAGTAACTTAGTCGTAGTTACGGAACGGAATCGAGGCAGCGAAATCTCCGTAACACAAAATCTACAGTGAAAATTCGATGCACGAATTGCAAGCGCCGAAGGATGAAATAGCGCAGTTGCTTCGTTTTGTATGCGAAAACGAAGCTTCGGACCTCCACCTCAAGGTTGGCTACCCGCCCTTTGTTCGAATTGGTGGTCATTTGCGGAAGGTCGAGTCCGTTCCGATGCCGGACTCACATTTCATCGAGGACATGATGGCCACCGTCATTCCGCAAGAGCGCATGCCGGAGTATGAAAAACACGGTGGACTGGACTTTGCCGTTCGAACGGAAGACGGCAATCGTTTTCGAATTAACGTCTATCGGTCCGGTGGAGAAATGCATGCAGCACTGCGGCGCGTTCAAAATGAGATCGCCGACTTCAATGGATTGAATCTGCCCCAGATTTACCACGACTTGATAGCAAAAACGCATGTCGGATTGATCCTGGTGAGCGGAGTAACGGGAAGCGGAAAGAGCTCGACGCTTGCCGCAATGGTTGATCACATCAACCATACCCGTGGCATGCATATCATTACGGTTGAGGACCCGGTCGAATATTCTTTTCGGGCCAACAAGTCGATTATTTCGCAACGTGAAATTGGAATCGACGTTCCCAACTTTCCCGACGCCTTGCGGTCCGTTGTTCGCCAGGATCCCGATTGTATATTGATTGGAGAATTGCGCGACAAGGAAACCATGCTGGCAGCACTTCAGGCTGCAGAAACCGGTCACTTGGTCTTAGCGTCTATCCATAGTAGCGATGTCCCACAAACTTTTGCGCGGATACTCGAGTTCTATCCCCGTGAAGACCATCCGTTCATCCGATCTTCGCTGGCCAACAGCTTGAAAGGCATTATGAGTCAACGGTTGTTGCCTGGGCTCGAGCCAAATTCGCGATTTCCTGCCACCGAGGTGCTGTTAGGCAATTCGCTGGTAAAGGAAAAAATCATGCACGAGGAAGACGAAGACATCCCCGCGATTCTTTCGGCCTGCCATGAAGAAGGCATGCGGACTTATACGTATTCACTCTGTGAAATGATTAGGAACGATATTATCTCGCGTGCCGATGGTCTTGACTACGCGCCAAACCGCGAGGCGCTCGTGTCGATGCTAAAGGGCATAACCACCGGCGAAGGTCTGATCGGTCGCTTGCGAAAGTAGTCACAAAGACGTTACGGCGAGCTGCCCGCTTGCCATGCGCGTGGATAGTCCACAGGCTGGCAGCTTATGTCTGCGCCCCGCTGCTTATGTCTGCGCCCCGCTGCTTATGTCTGCGCCCCGCTGCTTATGTCTACGCCCCGCAGCTTGTGTCTACGAACCGACAGCTTGTGTCTACAAAATCATTTGCGCAAACATTGATTGATCTTTGTGCGACTCGGATTATTAGCTTTGGAGCGTCGAATCATTCGCTCGATGCGATTTTTTGAAATTGACCGCTTGCGCGGATTTGTCTTTACAGAATTACAAGCTTCAGATTCACCTTGACTGCGTTCGATGCTTTCTGTGAAGAATATTCTGTCTTTTGCTCCATGCGCAGATCGAGAATACCATGAAAACTGCTCAGGCCGTATGTGCTTCATGTTTGTTGTCACTGACATTGGTTGTCACTGTCGGCGCTGATGTTGTCGTTGAACCCTTCAGCTATCCAATTCAAAACGATTCGACTGGTTTCATGTTTAGTGGCGAGACAATCTATCGCATAACGGACACAGGGAACTACGGGGGTGGCGGCGATCTAACGATTCTGACGTATTCCGAAGGGTTTTCGTCTGGTGCGGGAATTGCCGATGAAGCGGGTGATATGGTGGCATTTTTTGATACAAGCTCACAAACCGGGTTTGGTATTGGCGAGCAGCTTTTGGTTGGGGTCTTTGACGTGCCTGGTTTTGGTGACACTCCGCCAGGTGGACCGTTTGGAACCTTCTTTTCATCCCCGCAAGATCTGAGGGTTGCATTCGGCAGCGTGGATATTCGCCGATCGGCTGGCAGTAACGCGACCTTCTTCCGCTATCTGGCCATTGATAATTCCGGCAATGAATTCGCGACCAACATGCAGTCTTTGACGGGATCATTTCAATCTTATGGATACACGACCGGCGATTTCGTCGTTCCAGTACAAGGTTCCACGTTTGATGAAACACAAGTGGTCGGTGTCGGAATTGAGTTTTTTGCTGATGCTGACGGGGCGGGAAATCTAGACGGTCTGCAGTTTCGCATCGACGACTTTAACTTGACACAGATTCCCGAACCGGCAACGATTCCCATCCTTCTATTTGCAGCGATCGGAATGGCCGCGAAAAGGCGCCGCTCAAACATCTAATCCGTTCGGCGGCCAATATCATTTCTTGTCGCTGGGCGGGGGTAGCTCTTCACGGCTGGAAGACGTGGCCGACCGGACCGACTCAGTGAACTTTCGAAGATCCTCATGAGTTTGTTTGAAGCCGGGCAAATTAGTTACCAAATGATAATCTGCCCGCCCTGCGGTTCGGTCAAATCGGTCGAGCATCTTTTTCAGACTTTGTTCGTCCTTTGCGGTGATCGCGCCCGCAAGATTGGCGTCGGTTGAATCGTCAAATACAAATGTGGGCAGTCGCAGGAACTTCTGCCACGCTTCGGCATTGGAATACCTCGCCAACGATCGCTCGAGAGCCTGCGATTTAGCGGCCAACACGCGTCGCTGTTGCACGAGACTCCGCGGTTGATTGTTCCGATTCGGTTCCAACACCGAATGGAACCCCGGTGGATCCGGCGGGACCGGCTTGGCAGTTTCTGATGGGCCTACGATCGACGGCGAATTGGCCGCCGGCGCAGTCACCGGCACGCCACTCGGTTGTGGATTGGAATAAACCGGCACACCCTGGGCGGGATAGCCGCGGACGTATCGTCGAGGAAAGGGCTGATAGTAGCCTGGTGGTGAGTAGACATTCACAAACGGAGCGCGAACATGGGTGTTGCCCCAGGGGTCGACATTGACTCGAACGAACGGAGCGCGAACGGATACGTTTCCACCGCCGTCGAAAATACGGATTAATTGACCCTCAGCCGATTGGGCAATGAGAATTCCAAACAATCCGGCAGACAAAACAACAACAAATATCTTGTTCATGACGTCGATCCAAGGGTCCGTTTAGATTTCAAAATCGGCCGCACCTATTCCAATTCAGTTTGACCGTTCGAAGGTGCGGTGCCACTGGCGTTGATACAGTATGGCGGAATATTGAGTCGTCGGCAAATGGCGAAAACACACCGGGGCCGTTTCGCTAGTCCAATAAGCCAAAATTTGTGAAAACAACTTTCGTGAATTGGAACGATCCGTGATTTATTGCAATCCGCGCGGTGTCATAGTATGCTGCTTTACGTTTGAAACGCCGATTTGAATTGCAACTCTTGATGTACTAATGAAACCTATCTCCGCATTTTCGGTCCTATTCGCGGTCGTTATCTCTGTTTTGTGCACCGGCCAAAGCTTGGCTCAGGGTATCAATCCCAGTTTTGTGCGAATTGCCGATACCACTAATACCATCAATCCGGGAACCGGAACGAACTTTACATCTTTCGGTGCCATCGCGAACGACAATGGCAACGTGTCGTTTAACGGTATCAGCAACACGTACCAGGGGATTATTGAAGACCAGGGCGGTACACTTAATGTTTTGGTAGATACAAACACCGCCGTGCCTAATGGGGTAGGTAACTACACGTCGTTTGGTGGTTTGTGGTCCGACAACGGCGAACACGCGATATCTGGAATTGATGCTTCTACCACTGACATCGGCATTTATCGACTCAGCGGAGGTTTATTGTCGACGGTCGCTAATTACTCGACGACCATACCAGGTAGCTCCAATACATTCGGGTGGCTTACTAGCCCCACAATTAGTTCGGGGAACATTGGACGGATCGCTAACTACTGTGGCCGACAATACGATGACCATCCCCGGCACTTCTGATATTTTTGCGGGCTTCGGCCAGGTCTTGTTAGACGACGGAGACGTCGCTTTTACGGGTGGCGGGACCACGACGCCAAACAGCTTGTTTTTTTGGCAAAACAACCAACTTGATCTAATCATTTCTGAAGGTGACATGCTCGACGGTCGTGAAATCTCAATTATTCTACTCGGGGCCGACGGGCTATCCGATGATTCGGTCGCATTCCGGGCATTTTTCACCGATGGCAGTCAGGGCGTTTACCTCGGTAACATGAACGTGATTCCAGAGCCATCAAGCGCAATCGCCGTGTCTGGTTTTTTGCTCGGCAGTTGGATCGGACTTCGTCGCCGACGTCGCGCCTAATCAATATCATCGGCTACTAGCATTTGATCGTTTTGCGTTTTTTGCCCGCACGTCCGCTGCTTTCCATTTTTTCAATGTAGTCCAATGCAAGGGGAACTTTGCAAGCGGTGTCACCCATATCCACCTCGACTTTGCCCAGTTTTTTCGCCGTAGCCTTGGCCTGTTTCGCAAGCGGTTTGACATAGCCACCCACGGCGATCACGAATCCATTCATGGTGTAGCGCACCCGATTCGGCGCTTTGTCAATGTCGTCAACGACCTGTTTTAATAGCGATTTGATTTCCGCCATGTCCAATTCGTCATCCGGGGTGGTCGTGACGATACCGGCGTAGGTGCACCAACCACTGGCGGCGACGGACTCTTTCTTAGATTTGATCCATTTCATTGCCAATTCGCGCGCGTATGGACTCTCGGTCGCAACCCAGGGAACGGTGTATTCGGAGATCATTTGCCAATCGGCGTTCTTAACCCACGTATCGATTTGTTTTTTGGTCATCTTCCCGCCATCGGCCACGATGCCGGCCAAGTACATTGCGTCCATGTTGCCTGTATCGTACAGCTCGCACGCCAAGTCTTGATTGCCTTTGATTTTCTTGGCAATCGTCTTCAGGTCGGCAACTCGCACTCCAAAGATGTTGTCGGTCGCACCGTGTCGCAAGAATGTTTTCCGCGTTTGTTCGTTACCCTTCTTTTTTAGTTCAGTCATGACCTGCGATACGTTATTCATAAATACTCCTTTGAGTCATTGTGTTGCAGATAAGGAAATACAGCTGTTTATGGTATGGGCTCCCCGTTTTGCCGAGTGTTTACCAGGAGGCACGCCAAAACGACGTATTTCTCAAACCACATGTTGTTTTTTTTCAACATTCGAACGCGTTTGCTCCCGCTTTTGTAACTGGTACATATTTTGCGAGCAAAATGGATTCGGAATCAAATTCATCGATTGAAGTTTAGGTAAAACATGACCGCTTGCAACAACATGCATTTTCAATGGCTTCTATTTTTGTTTGTGTTGATTGCGATGGCAATCATGCAGGTATCGTCGGTTGACGCGTTTGATGGCAAATACAAATCCCGCCACAAGCATCACCGGCATGGCCATCATGGCGGCAAAAACTTCTTGGGTATTTCGCCCTACGGCATTACCTACGGCTATTACGGCAAGGACATTGGAATTGAAATCGGGCCGTTATTTGGAAAGGGATTCGGCCACCACAGTTACTATGATGTGACCCCCAATTACGTTCCCCACTACCAAGCTCCGTACCCTGGTCCACCCGTTTACGGATCAACGTACGGGTATTCGGACTATGGCCCCGAATCATCCATCCTGCCAGCCGCACCCAGCGCTGCCACTCCGCAACCAAACCGTAGTGATCGATCGACGGTTATCCCAACCAACCAAAATGCATCCTCTTACCAAATTGAGGCCGAACAGGCGTTTCGCCAACAACGGTACGATCAAGCCTTAAGACTTGCTCGACACACGTCGGTTGAGGATGGCGACAACGGTTTTGTATTCTTGTTTGGCTCGCAAGCTGCTTTTGCAGTCGCACAATATCAGTCAGCCTACGCTGCGTTAGAATCTGCCATTGATATGCTCGATCAAAATCAATGGGGCTTCGTCGTCAAAAACTATCACCGGCTGTATACCGGCGACGACTATGTGAGCCAGATGGAAGCACTAGTGCAATATGCGGACGCTAATCCAAACGTGAGCTACCCATTGACGCTACGCGGGTACCATTATGCATTTCTCGGCTACCCAGACGATGCGCGAAAGCATTTCAAAAAGGCACTTGAACTCAATGCAAATGACGAGGTCGCGCGGAAGTTGCTCGCGGGTCTGGGTGAGGAACTTCCCGCGCCAGCTCCAGTTCCAACTGACAAAACGCAACCGCCGCGGGCCGCGGATCTAAATGCACCGCGTTAAGAAAGCCCGGCATTTCCTTCAGAAATTCTCACAATCGGTACCCGGCGCGAAAATGCCGGGCTTATTTTGCGGCGAGTACGGTATTGCCTCGTGTGCATTCTTAGACTCAATGGATTAAAACAGTGGACTGAACACGCTGACTCCATTCGAGTATCGATTCATGAACAAAACCTTTATCAGCCTTTCCCAAATTGCGGCATTTTTTGTTTTGCCGAGTCATGGTATCTGCCAAGAAGATGCCACAATCAAATCGCTTGAAGAGATTGCTGGACTACCTCGTCGAATTGCTTTCGGTTCATGCGCCAGTGAGAACAAACCGCAGCCCGTTTTGGATACTGTCAGAGCTCGTGAGCCAGACGTGTTCATTTATCTCGGCGACAACATTTACGGTGATACTCGCGACATGGATGTGCTGAAATCGAAATATGACAAACTGGGCTCCAAGCCAGAGTTCAAGCGGCTTCGCAAAAACATTCCAATCCTCTCGATCTGGGACGATCACGACTTCGGCGAGAACGATGCTGGAAAAGAATATCCACACAAGGCCGAATCAAAACAAATCTTCATGGATTTTTGGCGGGTACCGGACAACAGCCCACGCCGCGGGCACGATGGAATCTATGGCTCCCATCGATTTATCGCTGATGACCGCGTATTACAAATAATTCTTCTTGATACTCGCACGTTTCGTGATCCGCTCAAACGAAACAACAGGCCTCCCGCTGCAGGATTTAAAAACGACTATCAACCCGACTCGGATGACAGCAAAACATTACTTGGTGCGGTTCAATGGCGATGGCTTGAAGAACAATTTCGACAAGCGGCGGACGTTCGCATCGTGTGTAGCTCAATTCAATTCGGGCACGAATACAACGGATGGGAATCGTGGACGAATTTGCCAAACGAACAGCAACGCATGGTTGACCTGATCAAAAACACGAAGGCTGGCGGCATTATCTTCATCTCGGGTGACGTCCATTGGGGCGAGATTTCTAAACGTGAATTTGCGGGTTGCTATCCGTTGTACGATATTACTTCAAGCGGATTGACCGAGGAGTGGTATAACGTCGAACCCAACAAGTATCGCGTTGGTGACGCAGTCCGTGAAAATCACTTCGGATTGATCGAAATCGATTGGAAACAAACCGATCCGGAAATCACTTTCGGAATCATCAATGTTGCGAATAAACTCCGCACTAACCATCAAATAGAATTGAGCGAAATTGGATTTTGATTCTTCGAGCACTGGGGAGACAATTCCGATCCGCGAACTGCGGTGCATACAAAAACCAACTAAGTATTATTTCTCGCTCTTTACCGATGTTGTCTTGAGCCGGGTATATGGCTGAAAAGCCGCTACCAGCGATGTTTTGCCGGAGTTAATTCAGAACGCAATTAACTTTGGCTTGGACAGCGATGTTGCCTGAACGTACTATTTATTTAAAGCGTAAGTATTGAGCCGACCCTCGTGTCGAAAGAAGAGATCTTTTCAGGGGAACTTGACGTTAGTGTCAAACAAGGTAATTCTGGAGATTTACTTAATCTTGACACTGTATGGTACAGGGATAGAATCCACGACGACGTAAGCCCCAGCGACTGTATCCATTAGATGGCGATGGAGAAGGTATCGCCATTGAGTAAGTGCGAATCTCATGAAATGCCAAAAGTGTGAAAAACCCGCCACATTTCATATCACCGATTTGACCGGTGAGCAGCTTTTGGCGTTACATCTGTGTCCGGAATGCGCTAAGGAATACTTGCAGCCGGAACAACAAACCAGCGAAGTGCCAACCATCACAGGCGTTATTGCCAAACAGCTCAAGATTGGTCAAACCGCGGAACAACTTGCCGAACTTGACGAGAAACAATGTCCGGTATGTGGAATTTCGTTCTATGAATTTCGTCAAGGTGGACGACTTGGATGTCCACACGACTACGTGTTTTTCGGTGCCGAGCTAGAACCTTTACTAAACAACGTACATGGTCACACGCATCATGTGGGCAAACGACCACAACGCGGCGAAAGTGACACACAATCCCAAACTGAGTTGATTCAGTTGCGACGCGAGATGAAAGAAGCCGTCGAAAAAGAAAACTACGAAGCGGCATCGAAACTGAGAGACAAAATCAAGTCCATTGAAGAGGAAAATCAAACGTGATTCTCGATGAGCTTGCAAGTCGATGCGGTGAATGGCTTCGTGGAAGCGGGCCGGAGTCCGATATTGTCATGAGCAGCCGAATTCGGCTGGCCCGTAATTTAGCTGATTATCCATTTATCAAACGTTGTACCGATTTTGACCGAGCACGAATCGAATCAACCGTCCGAGAACGGTTGGCAGGCAATGAAAACCTCAGCGACCTGACCTTCATCAATGTTGCCGACCTGGAATTGCTCGATCGACAGTTTCTGGTTGAACGTCAATTGATCAGTCGTGAACACGCCGATGCCGATGGAGCTAGGGCCGTAGCCATCGACAACCAGGAAAAAATCAGTTTGATGATTAACGAAGAAGATCATCTTCGCGTTCAGGTCATGAAGAGCGGTTTGGATCTTGACAATGCCTGGATGCAAATCAATGAAGTCGACGACCAAATTGAACAACATATCAGCTATGCAGTACATCAAGACTTGGGTTACCTGACCGCTTGCCCGACGAACGTGGGAACCGGGATGCGGGTCAGCGTGATGGTTCACTTGCCCGCCTTGGTCATTACCAATCAGATTGAAAAAGTATTTAATAGCTTGCAAAAAATAGGCTTGGCCGTACGCGGATTGTACGGCGAGGGCTCGCAAGCTATGGGCGATTTCTATCAGATCAGCAACCAGGTCACCCTGGGACGATCAGAAGAAAAACTGGTTAGCCACGTTGGGGACATTGTACCGACGGTGATCAGTTATGAGCGCAAGGCAAGGGACTTGTTGGTCCGCGATGGCCAGCACGATTTGTTCGACCAGGTCAGTCGCGCGTATGGAACACTGCAAAATGCCAAACAGATATCAAGCGAAGAGACGATGCATTTATTGTCGAAAGTGCGAATGGGGATCAATCTTGGGTTGATCGGAGACCTGGAAATCCCAACCGTCAACAAATTGTTTATACATACCCAGCCAGCCCATTTGCAAAAACTCCGCGGGGGCGAGCTCGATTCGGCCAATCGGAATCGCGAAAGGGCCAACTACCTGCATCGCCACTTGCGCCAAAACGGCAATGCAGAAAACAACTGAACGCTTCGCATTTTCGACGAACAGACATAAACTTTTAAATATCAGAAGCCCGGCTTTTTTGAAAAGCCGGGCTTCTTCGGTCTAGAAGAAAATTTAGGTCCGTTGAGGATCTGGGGAAACTTCGGTTAAACTTTATCGTTTGGGTTCTTTTCGGGGTGCACTATCTGGTGACCTTGCTTCGATTTACATTTTAGACTTTCATAAATCATGTCCGTAACCAATATTGATCTTGAATCTTCGATTCGGCAGGCCAAAGAAAAACTTGATCAGCATGCCGTTGAAATCGTCCAATGGCATTTCAACGAACAAACTGGCTGTCCGTTCTGGTTAGAGAAAAAATCAGAACTGGGATTTGATCCTGTCGCAGAAATTAAAAGTTATCAGGACTTGAATAAGTTCCCCAACTTCGAAGACGAGTGGCTGCGCGGGGGGCCCGTGGAACGATGGAGACCCAAAGCTTTTGACGATCGCCCGACCTACGTCTTTGAAACCGGTGGAACGACGGGAATTCCCAAGAGCCGGGTCGTGATAGACGATTTCCGAATCGACTACGAAATGTTTAGCGAGACGCTACCGGACGAGTATTTTCCTCGCAACTCAAATTGGCTGATGCTCGGCCCTTCCGGACCACGGCGGTTGCGATTGGCTGTAGAACACCTGTGCCAATATCGCGGCGGTATTTGTTTTTGTATCGACCTCGATCCGAGATGGGTCATCAAGCTTATTAAGAAAGGTTGGATGGATCATTTGGAGGAATACAAAAAGCACTGCATCGATCAAGCCATCACCGTGCTTACTGCTGGACACGACATCAAGTGCCTGTTTGCTACCCCAAAATTGCTCGATTCGCTCTGCCTTTCCCTCGAGGAGCGTGGAACGAACCTGAAAGAAATTGGCGTGACCGGCATCTTTTCCGGTGGAACCGAATTCACGCCGCAATGGACTCGTTATGCCGTCGAAGAATTGCTCGGCGGCCCTGCCGAGGAAGGTGGCATCTATATCACTCCAACTTACGGAAACACCTTGATGGGACTTGCCTGCAGCAAGCCAGTTTGTGCGGAAGACAAGTACAAGATTTCGTACTACGCGCCCCAGCCGAGGGCCGTAACCGAAGTCGTATCCTTTGATGACACCAACCAGGTGGTGGGCTATGGCGAGACCGGACGCGTCAAGTTGACAACCTTGACCAAAGAGTTTTTCGTACCCGGATTCCTTGAACGTGATGAAGGCGAGCGAGAGCCTCCGTTTGAAACCTATCCGTGGGATGGGGTCAGCGGCGTACGTCCTTACCACAAGTTGCAGTCGTCAACGACCGTCGGCGTATACTAAGAGAACCGAATAGTTTGTTAATAATCATAAGCACCAAAAAACAATACCATGATCAACATTCCAGTAATTCGATGGGGGAAGCCCTACGAATCATTAGAAATCGATGAGGTCGTGCACTTCGCAACTGGCGAGCCGATCGCCAAGGTTGGCCAGGCCAACGGCGGCATCATCAAACGCGACATGCGAAATGCTCACAAGGCTCGCCAGGCCTTGCAGGAATTTCGCTGCGAAGAATTGATTCAGCGAATGGCAGCGGCGGCCGATCTTTTCGAGAACGAAACATTGCCGATGGGTGACGGTACACAATCGCCGAGCGAGTTCGTTTATCAGCAATCGGCCTCGACCGGTTTGCCTGAACACATGTGCCAAAAGAATTTGGAAAAAAACTGTTTTGTGCTACGCAACATGGGAGAGATTCTTGATGCGCTCACGCGTGGCCTGGATCTTGAAATTCTCTCGCAAGGCTTTGGAACCGAGACGCGGGGCGTCGTCGTGAGCTACCAGGTTCAGACGCCGGCCCTTTCCGCAGTCCTGCCATCAAATTCACCAGGTGTGCATACGCTATGGTTGCCTGCCATCTCGTTGCAACTCGGTTTGGCGCTCAAACCTGGTCCGCAGGAACCGTGGACACCGTACCGTATGATGGCTGCGATGGTCGGAGCCGGAATACCGCCAGAAGCATTTGCACTGTACCCCGGTGGCGCTGAGGCTGGCGCCGCGGTGGTCGAGGCAGCGGATCGGGTGATGATTTTCGGGGGTAAACAAACGGTCGATCAATATCGGGGCAATCCGCGCGTGCAAGCCCATGGACCGGGGTTTTCGAAAATACTTATCGGCGAAGACACGATAGATCGATGGGAAGAATTTCTTGATCTGATGGTGGAAAGCGTCTACATCAACAGTGGCCGAAGCTGTATCAACTGCAGCGGGATTTGGGCTCCGCGATATACAAACGAAATCGCCCAAGCAATCGCTGAACGGATCGGACCGGTCGAAGTTAAACCACCGTCGGATCCTGAAGCCGGTTTGGCGGCATTTACAGTTCCCGGTATGGCCGCGGCAGTTTGGAACATGATCGAAAATGATCTTGAGGAAAATGGCGTCACGGATTTGACTGCCGGCTACGGTCCGCGATTAATCGAACAAGAACATTGTGCGTACCTGCGTCCTATGGTCGTTCACGTGGATTCGCCCGAACGCACCGTCGCATCAAAGGAGTACATGTTTCCGTTCGTCTCAGTGGTCGAGTGCCCACAGGACCAGATGATTGACCGGATTGGCGAGACACTTGTTGGAACGGCACTAACCGACGACGACCGATGGATTCGAAAGCTGGGTGACGCCACCAATATTGATCGCTTGAATATTGGCCCCATCCCCACGAACCGCCTCAATTGGCTGCAACCCCACGAAGGCAACCTCATCGACTTCTTGTTCCGGTCTCGGGCCTATCAAACAACACGTCAAACAGCGGCAATTGCATGAGCGGCACTCGAGCGCTGGAAACCAATACCATCGTCAACCGCGACTCGACGATGATTCCATTTGATTTCAAGCTACGCACACGCGTGGTTTTCGGCAACGATTCAATCGACCGGCTTGGTGAGCTAGCAAAATCACTCGGCGCGCGTCGAGTATTGGTCGTATCCGATCCGGGTATCGTCGCCGCTGGGCATGTCAGGCACGGTCTCGATTCGCTTGCATCAGCCGGTCTCGAAACGCAATTGTTCGGCGAAGCCCATGAAAATCCGACTACTGTCGACGTTGACAACGGTCTGCAAATTGCGCGTGAATTTAAACCAGATTTGCTGGTTGGACTGGGCGGCGGCAGCTCGATGGATTGCGCCAAAGGAGTCAACTTTCTTTATTCTGGTGGTGGTCAAATGCGCGACTATTGGGGCGTCGACAAGGCGACCAAACCGATGTTGCCAATGATTGCCGTGCCAACGACTGCGGGAACTGGCAGTGAATTGCAATCGTTCGCTTTGATCTCCGACGCCGAAACGCAAGTCAAGATGGCGTGCGGTGACAAGAAAGCGTCGTGCGCCATCGCCATTCTCGATCCCAAACTTACGCTGACCAAACCATTCGAGGTGACGGCACTGACTGGGATCGATGCGATTTCACACGCGTTGGAAACGTACGTGACCAAACCCCGCAATCCGATTTCATTGCTTTACAGTCGCGAATCATGGCGCTTGATCTCGTCGAGTTTTCGGCACGTGATCGATAACCCCAATCATCTCGAATCCCGCGCTGCGATGTCATTGGGCGCCGCCTATGCCGGACTGGCAATCGAACATTCGATGCTCGGCGCCAGCCATGCGCTGGCTAATCCACTGACGGCGATGTATGGAATGGCCCACGGACAAGCGGTCGGTGTGATGTTGCCACACGTGATTCGTTACAACGGTGAAGAATTTGACGATTGGTACAGTGAATTGTTGCAGGCATCCCACGGGGCGGACGATTTGCCGCTTGCCAGCGCGGGCAGCCAAGGACTGGCCGATTTTGCCGAAAAACTCGTCGAGGCCGCCGGATTGGAAACGGGCTTGCAAGGATGTGGCGTACAGCGGGAACAGATTCCCACGCTTGCCGAAGCGGCCGCAAAACAATGGACCGGCCAATTTAACCCCCGACCGGTGAACTCAGAGATATTGGCACAGCTATATGAACAGGCATTTTAATCTATCGAATCAAGGGATCGCGTTGTCTTTGGCCGTCTTGTTGTTTTGCTCGTGCGGTGAACAAACCGCATCGAGCGGAATACAGGTCAAACAGACGACCGGATCAGCCAGCCAATTCCAATCGCAGACCGAGCAGGTTCAAAAGACGACACCTCAAAAAAAGACCGAACTCACGGATCGCGCCGAGGAAGAACAAGCGGAATCCGTTTGGTCCATGTTTCGTGGCGATCCGCTCGGCACGGGGTATACCGAGCATGCATTGCCTGGCGAACTTTCGATTCTTTGGGAGTTCAAGGTCGAACGGGGCGCGTTCGAAAGCACCGCCGCGATTGTCGATGGCGTTGCATATGCTGGCGATTTGGACGGCAGCTTGTTCGCGCTTGATCTGAACACGGGTGAAAAAAAATGGGAATTCAAAGTCGAAAATATGATGGGGTATGTCGCCTCGCCCTCAGTGCGTGACGGTCGTATCTACATCGGCAACATTGATGGGATGTTCTTTTGTGTCGACATGGACGGAAAAGAACTGTGGCGTCACGAATCGTTGGCCGAAATTGATTCGAGCGCGAATTTCTACAAAGACAATGTGATTTACGGTTCTCAGGACGCAACGCTTTATTGCTTGAATCAGAAATCGGGCAAACTGGTTTGGAAGCACGAAATTGATGATCAAATTCGTTGCTCGCCGACGATTGTTGAAAACCGGGCGTTTGTCGCTGGCTGTGACGGGCGATTACATATCATCGATTTGGATTCCGGCTCTGCGGTTGCCGCAGTTGAAATTGATTCGCCGACTGGTGTTACACCGGCAGTTATGGGGGACGCAGCCTATTTTGGTACCGAGCAAGCTGGTTTTTTCTCGGTTGACTGGAAAAAGCATCAAGTCAATTGGCGTTTTGACGACCCCGATGGCGTCACCTCGACTCGCAGTAACCCGGCCGTCACCAAGGGGCACGTTATCTTTGGAGCGCGGAACCGACACGTTCGATCGCTGAATCCCGATAACGGTGAGATCAATTGGTCCTTTGAAGCTCGCGGTCCCGTTGATTCATCACCTGTAATTGCTGACCAGCGAGTCTACGTCGGTGCGGACGATGGTCGTTTGTATACACTGGATCTGGCGACAGGCAAATTGATATCTGAGATTGAATTGAACGGCAAAATCATTGGCTCGCCCGCGGTGGCATCAGGCCGATTGATCGTTGCGACGAGCCGCGGCGTGGTTTATTGTTTAGGAAAGAAGTAAAAACGACGTCGAAATTGTGTAGCATGACTGAATCGACAAAAACCGAAGTTGGCAGCTATTTCATCTCGAATTATCCACCGTATTCTCAGTGGAAATCCGAGGCATTGGATGTTGTACGATCCGTGATGAGCCAGCCACCGAATCAAGTTCCGCTCGGACTCTATTTGCACATTCCATTTTGTCGAAAGCGATGCAAGTTTTGTTACTTCAAGGTATTTACTGACGTTAACGCTGCCGACATCGAACGCTACGTTTCGGCACTTTCACGCGAGATCGAACTGGTCAGACATCTACGGGTGATGGGCGATCGACCGTTCCGATTTGTTTACTTTGGAGGCGGGACACCTTCGTATTTGAGTGCCAAACAGTTGACGTCGCTCGTCGATCGATTGCGGGCCAACATCAACTGGGACAAAGCGGAGGAGGTGACGTTTGAATGCGAGCCAGGCACGCTACAAGAACGTAAAGTCCACACACTCAAAGACCTTGGGGTGACTCGATTGAGTCTTGGTATCGAGAACTTTACCGACGAAATCCTTAGTGAAAATGGCAGGGCACATCTGTCGAAAGAGGTTTATCGAGCCTGGGATTGGATCGTGGCGGCCGAATTTCCCAACGTGAACATCGATTTAATCTCGGGTATGGTAGGCGAAACTTGGGAGAACTGGAAATACAACATTCGACAGGCGTTAGAACTGTCACCCGATAGTGTGACGATATATCAAATGGAGTTGCCGTTTAACACGGTCTACTCCAAAGACATATTAGGCAACAAAATCGAAACGCCTGTCGCCGATTGGCCGACCAAACGCGATTGGCTGAATTACGCATACGACGAGTTTCTGGCAGCCGGTTATCACATTAGTAGCGCCTACACGGTCGTGAAGGATCCGTCAAAGGTCAATTTCAGCTACCGAGACAACTTGTGGCAGGGGTCAGACCTGCTGGCAACCGGAATTGCAAGTTTCGGTCACATATCGGGAGTGCACTACCAAAACAAAGCCGCGATGGATGAATATGAATTGGATTTGCTTGATAAAGGTGAATTACCACTAGGCCGGGCAATGAAACCTACGCGGCATCAGCTGTTGATCCGCGAAATGATTCTCTTGCTAAAACGCGGGTATCTCGATCGAAGTTATTTTCTGGCAAAATTTGATACCGACATCGTCGAACACTGGCGGGACGCGTGGCTAGAGCACACCCGAGACGGCTATGTCACGATTAACGACGATCGCATCGAACTAACCCGCGAGGGGCTACTGCGCGCAGATGGATTGTTACCCGTGTTCTTTGAACCCGAACATCAAGGGGTTCGGTATACCTAAAGGAAGTACGAAGAGCGAAGTACAAAGGACGAAAACCTCCATTCTTATGTTTCGCAGCTAACGCTCGTGCTTGTCTATGACTGAACATCTAACTTTCATGATGGGAGAATTTTCGGCTGAGTTCCCCACCGATCGGCAATATGCCAACAATCACATGTGGGCCCGAGCGTTGGAAAACGGGAATGGCTTGAGATTCGGCTTCACCGCCTACGCAGTCCGTTTGCTGCAGGATGTTTACTTTCTCGATTGGTTGATCGATGCACCAGCCGAGCTGTCTGAAAAACAGGAAATCGGTTCAATCGAAAGCAAGAAGGCCGAAAGTGCACTGTACGCCCCCATTCCGGGTCAGCTGATACGATTCAACGAGCAATTGATGGCGGATCCATCGGCCATCAATGTCGACAAATACGAAAACGGCTGGTTGTTCGAAATCGAAATGAATTCTGTATCGCTTATGTCAGCACAACAATACGTCGAACACCTCGATCAAGTCTGGGAGAAAACCCAACGCACCATAAAAGGCCAGTTGAACCAATAATTCATTCCCCCTTTCGCAGGGTTAGCAGGTTCCTACACATTTGCAGATCACTCAATGCCGCGAACCCAACAGTGAACGAAATTACATTCTGCATTCCAAGCAATACACTGCACAACCTCGCACAAATCTTTCTGCTACAATAATTGCTCAGAACATTCCATTGATAAAATACCAAACATGGCAAAACGACTTTCTGTAATTGTCTCGCAGGGCCACAGCAATAACCCAGCAAAACGGCAGCTGGAAGAAGATATTGTTGCGGGGCTATTGTTCGAGCCCGGCGTTGACGTCACCGTCGTACCCAACTTGTACGACCTCAAGCCAGATAGTACAGGCATGTTGGCGCTTCAGGGTGTTTCGGGTGATATGGTCGTGTGCAGTTGGATGTTCGAGCGGGCAGCACACTGGATCCTCGATCGCAACCAAATCTCAGGACAGGTTGGCACCACTCTCCTCAAAAACGAAGATGAGGATGACGATGAAGAGGAAATCGAAGAAGAATCCAAGTCGCGAGTCGTCGATCAGCGTGAGATTCCAAACCGTAGAATATACTGCCTGGACCTGAAGACGACCAACGACGCGAATCAATTCATTGACGAGATCAAACGGATCCATTCCGAGCTGAATGTGTCGGTCGTCAACCTGAGTTTAGCAGGACCGGCGAAAGCGCCAACAATTGAGCAAATGAATCGGTTTGAGAATCCGACCAATACCACAAGCCTCGCGTCGAGCGGGAACGGATCCTTGAATACCGCTGACAACGGACCATTGGATGGTAATGCGATCGCGGGCTCAGATGTAAACGGCGCGGTCAATCGAATCGAAGAGTCGGCAACGCGGCGTTGGTACCCGGTGATCGATTACAGCCGTTGCACCAATTGTCTCGAGTGCATCGATTTTTGTTTGTTCGGCGTTTACGGTGTCGACAGAATTGACACGATCCTTGTCGAGCAGCCCGATAATTGTCGCAAGGGTTGTCCAGCGTGCAGCCGGGTTTGTCCCGAGAACGCCATCATCTTTCCTCAACACAAGACGCCTGCAATCGCCGGGTCCGCCGAAGTCGGCGCGAGCCTGAAAATCGACTTGTCGCAACTTTTCGGCGCGCCGGATCAAAGCAAATCGGCCGAAGAGATTGCGGCCCAAGAACGCGACGAGCAGCTATTGCTTGCCGGCCGTGATGCCGTCGGTATGAGTGTTGGTATGCCAAAGCGGCAAGCTGACAAATCAGACGCCGGCCGCGACGAACTGGACGACCTCGTGGACCAGCTAGATCGGCTGGATATCTAATATCGCCCCGAATTGGGGTGGGCTCAAATCTTCGATACATCGCCCACTATTTGCGCAGGCCCCTTCCATCTTTGGTTCTGCAAAAAACATCGAGAAAAATTCTAAATCGTGTATTGACCGGTTCGCGA
>CAJHZH010000598.1_pt1 | contig 21390 bp, 19 predicted proteins | sample 9198951 | NCBI WGS metagenome assembly CAJHZH01 (sample SAMEA7708381, study PRJEB35096) | sediment metagenome | biome: marine neritic benthic zone biome [ENVO:01000025]; feature: sediment [ENVO:00002007]; material: shallow marine sediment [ENVO:03000034] sea grass bed [ENVO_01000059] ...
GACCGACCGACGGCATATGAATTGGTACGATTGACACATGTCGCAGCTCCGCGGCTCATTTAGAATTACCCCATTGTCGCCGAGCTGCTAAAAGTAAAACTGGCAACGAAACCAGTATAAGTCGTTGCTGTTGCTGACTTGCCCGGTTGCTTCGTTGACCAATACGGGAGAAGCGTATGCCGCATGCTGCCAGTCGAAAACGAATTTCGTGTAGCGGTTCAAATACCAATTCACGCCAATGTCAGTCATCGAGACTTCATTAGTCCAGTCGGCAGGATCGGCGAGGTCGCCATCGAAGACTTCATCACCCAGATAAAAGTAGCTATACCGAACAAACGGTTCAAACGCTCCCCGCTGCGAAAATCCGCATCGTGGATCGAACGGCCGTAATGGTTGCACCACCTCCCGGTCGCTTACCTGCTCCCCCGTTACGAAAGAAGATTTTGCGCAACAAGTTTTGCCTGAACCTGGGCAACCGCTCGGCCAACTCCTCGGCAAGCTTTTTTTGCAGCCGCAACAAAACGGCCTTTTCGTCGACGATGACATCAAGAGGAAAATCGTCTTCGGTGACAAGCATTAATGCGCCAATTTGGTCCCCAGCGGCGACATATCGCAGGGTTCGCCGGCTGCCATCGGGCGCCTTGAGCGTTACTCTCAGCCTACCTTCAACGACGATATAAATTGCGTCAATCGTCTGGCCGGCCAGGTGAACCGTTTCCCCTGCGCCCGCGTGAACCACGTCAACTTTGGCGGCAATTTCCTCAATTTCATCTGGCGACAATCCCTGGCATGCGTCGTGAATACGAAGCAGGGCGAGATGTTTGGGACCCAGTTTTCGATCATTGACTTCCGGTTTCATAAGCCCAAGATAGAAAGTTTCCTAAAGGATCGATAGTTGGCATGTGCCAACCGAGGCTGGGATTTTCCGAACTATCGGTTGAGTTCATCGTGGCGGCAAGTTTCAATTTCACCTCGGCAAACTTTACAAAAGATCGACCGAAACTGTCAGACAGAAACCGAAGATGAAAAGTCGGCAGTCGAACTTCAGTCTCTTTACGAGTTTTCGAAGGAGTCACCGCCCTGATTAAATTTTGAACTTATCGCCATATTATGGGTTGCAACACCGATCGGCACGCAGCTTGCTTATGTTTGCTTCTCAAAGCCCCCTGGTCGGTAACTTTCACGCTTTGTCTGAAAGTGCAGGGATGAAAATGGGCATGTGCGCTTATTGTGTGCAAAACTAGCACAAGGGCGCGCAATTTTGCTAAATTGATCTATAACAAAAAAGTGAAAATATTCAGAACAAGGAGATTGCAAATGGCAACCAACACACAAATCGCTCAAACCGATTGGCAGGATTTTTTTGTGATGTTTTCGAACGGTAATCGTGGACGAGTGGTCAGCCTCGAAGTCTTCGACGCCGACTCCGGAACAACTGGCCAAGCTCGGCAAGGTCCGTTGATGGCGATTGATTATGATCCCGTCGGCAAAGGCAATGACATTGTCGTCACAACCGGTGTCGACGAAATTGAATACTCGCACACTATTCCGGCGCCCGTCGAGGTGTGGCAGGAACAGCTCGACGACGGCCAAGCCGCCGCGCTCGAGATCATCGATCAAAACAACGTGAAGACCGTTGTGAGTTTTTGAAAATCGAGCTAATCCGTGAAACGGCAGTTTGCCCACCGCGTTGAAGCCGTAGCCAAAACACAACAAGAACGTGTCGCTTACATATTCGATCGATGTTTTTTTCAAAATTCAGCCTCCAGAGAGTCTGTTATCAGTGAAATCGTGGATCAGTGGTTGTTCTGTCCGTTTAACTGCCTGGACGCCGATAACCACGGATTTCCCATCCGGCGTGCCGCAACCAAAACATGGAACAGTAGAAAACTGAGTCAACTGAGAAACAGAAAGGAATAGATTCCATTCAAGACGATTTAAACCAAGATTTGCTCGTCAGCGCTAGCTGACAGGCTCAGCTTACTGAACTCTGTTTTCTCTGTTCTCTCCTGTTCAGATTCCTTGTTTTCTTACGAAGATTTTCACTGTTAGTAGCACAAATTACGCGGATAACAAAATAATTGCCCTGCGTTTGCGATCCAATTTCATCGACAACGAGCATAGTCCGAGAGACATAATCGGAATCTTCACTAGCGTCGATTGGCTTTGATTAGTGGCTGTCCTTCCTCGCGAAGGTCGAAATTATCCTGGCGGGATCATTCAGGAATTAAGCTGTTCCATACGGTGTTGGATTTCCCGTGATGATTGCTATCCAGCAGAGCTTTTCGTGCAGGAACCTCAACATTCACGCGGTTTTTCCTAAAATCGGCCTATAAAAACGTGCGGCGGCTCACATAGATCATCGATTTTCGAACGATTATATGTATACTTTATTCAAATTCCAAAATCGCGCACTCGCCCAATACCCTCATCACAGGAGCAAGTTTGAGCCAAATGGATTCGGGCTCAGCCACCTACAAAACACTATTCTCAACTCTTGTCTAACACGCGAAAGGAGCTGCCTATGACTGGAGTTAACGGAGCCTGGGCGATTAAGTCGGTCCAGGTTGACGCCGAAAAGGTGGACAATGAAGGTTTCGAGCACCTGCATGTGACTCCAAACCAGATTACCATCGAACCGGCAGGGATTGAATTCGCCGTGAATCAAGCAACTTCGCGGAGTGCAATCCTGGAATCTCGGTCACAGATTTTCTTTGCCGAGTATTTTAAGCGTGATGACGAGCTAACGCTCGAATTGTCACGACCCGCGTTTGACGAAAAAGTTCGCTTGAACGCATGTATGGTTTGAATCGATTTCGGTATTATTATTTTTGCTAACTGACAGTCATCGAATCATACAAAAAAGCAGCCCGGGAAACCTGGCTGCTTTTTTTTTCGCACAATCAAAGGCGGGCTTGATTTTTTCAAAATGAATTGGATAAACACTTAAAAAGTCGATTATTGTACAAAGCCGGGCTTTTCGGAGGATGCTACCGAACGCTGCAACTTCAAAACTTGCACTTCGCGCTTTAACGGTGCGGGTTAATCACTGTTCCCAAAACGCGTTCGAGCTTTCTTGATCCGTTCTTGAATTTCATCAACGACGCCAGCAAGTTCGGTAACGTCACTTGCCAACAAATGCGGCCGGAGCGTGTCAATCAATTGGGGCAGCGGTGGATTGCTGTGTTCGATCAAACTGGCAATGTCATTTTCGTAAATTCTCGCCTTGGATAGGTTTCCTTGCCGGTAAAGCGTGGGAAGCGCAAATAACTTTAGCAATAGTATTCCTTCGACAGTTGCACACGGAATGTTACGGCCTATGAACTGTTGCCTTTGTGTATATTGGTCGCGAACCAGTTTAAACAGTTTGTTATCGGCGAACAGCAAATCAATTTGTAGTTCTCCTAGCTTGGCTCTTCCAAATTCTTCCTTGACTTCTGTCACCGTTAATTCGGGAAGGTTGTCCAGAGAATCACGGGCGATAATCAGATCAACATCTTGAGTATTTCGGCCCTCGACATATACCAGCATAGCAATGCCACCGACTAGCACGTACTCGACTTTGCGATCATCAAGTAATTGAAATAACCGCGAAATCGATTTGAATATTTCGTCTGTATTCATATTTGCAACGCGATCGGAGTTCTTGGGATCGAACAAGATACCATTGGTGATGACTTGACCAATGTCAACGATATTGTGTTTCATCAGTGACCCCTCGTGGCAGTAACCCAATTTTATCATATGATCCTGTACGAATGTAATGATGACACAACCGGGATGTTCGCATGATTCGGTCAGAGAGCCCTTCTCAATTGGTACGCGAATCCTGTGTTGCCGTACGTGGCTAAATATGCACCAATGACGCATGAATCTGTTGCATCAAACACTAGGAGAGCTGAGATGCGCACACCCAGCCCTTTTTTGTTGTTGGTTCTGTTGGCCGGATGTTTGCCGCCGCCGCAAGCACCTCAAAAAGCCGCCGAAGACTCTCAAACCGGGGACAACGGAACCACCGAACGCGTTTCGGCAAAAGCCGGCGTCGGGAAGGAGGGGCAAAAGCTGAAGGGTCGAGACGGACCGTTACTAACTCCGGTCAACGCCTATTTTTCGGCGAAGCAGAAAGTGGTTTTCGACATTCAGATTCCTAAAGCGATGGGGCTGTACGAGGCTCTTAACGGACACGCGCCCAAGTCTCATCGCGAATTCATGCGAGGAATTGTTATCGACAACATGATCAAGTTGCCCCCGTTACCCGACGGCCACCGGTACATCTACGATCCGGATAAAGGCGAGCTTATGGTGGAACGTCCGAAGTCAGAAAAGTAGCACACTCAACGCATCAAAACGTTTTCGTTTTTGAGCAATTGATCCGGCGGCGAATCGGGTATCCGCAAGTCGGTCATCAAAGGAAGGTGATCCGAGGCTGACTTTGCCAGTCGCGTGCTGATCACTTGGCAGTTTTTTACTTGCAAACCGCCACTTACAAAAATGTGATCGAGGCGGGCAACCGGTCGCGGGCTGAAGTACGTGCCGGCAGGCCGGATTTGTTCGTCAAATGATTCAACATCCCAGAGGACTTGATTTATCGCCTTGTAGGCCGGGTTGTTTGGCCGGGCGTTAAAATCACCGCACAAGACGATTGGGCCATGTTGCGACGCGGGCTTGATCCACTGGTCGACCAACTCTGTCGCTTGCAACAATTGCTCTTTGGGGTAAAGACTCAAATGTGCGGTGATCAGCTGCAATGAGATTCGTTCTTCAACGTCGATTTCAACCCACAAGGCCCCGCGCCTCGAACGGCCTTCTTTATAGTGGTGTAAGCCCCTTCCCCGAGATTTGCGCATAGGAAATCGGGTTAAGATCGAGTTTCCGAATCTCTCTTCCTCGATGTGCCACGCTGGATGAAAATGGAATTCCATTTCCAGGTGCTTGGCAATTTCATGAGCCTGATCAAGGTTTCCCGACCGTTCGCGAAATACATCCAACTCCTGAAGGCAGATGATATTGGCGCCCGTTTGAGAGATTACCCTGGCAATTCGCTCGGGCGACAATTGGCCATCCATACCGACACATGCGTGCACATTATAAGTCAAAACACGGAGCTGTCGTTTTGGCGGCTCCCATCGCGATTGGAACGGCTTGGTCATGCGATCGCGGTGCAAAAACCGTTGCGCCGCCACGCGCAGATCCATTGGCCGTAAATATCGCTTGATGCTCGGCACGATCGGAGCATCGCAAGGCATCAGTGCAAATCCTTTGGTTTCCTCGATTCCCGGTCCCGTGTGGGCTCCGTTTTGCAAAACAAAGCTGGTCGATTGAATTCGGTGTGTCCAGCCAAGAAGCAAGATGTCTCCGGCATCCGAATGTTGGCACAATCGGATGAGGTCCTCGGTTACATCGTCGAGAAACGGGTGATCGGCACCGAAAACCTGAATTGCGTCGCTCGGCAAATTGTACTCGCCCTGCGCCGTAATAACGGTCGCTTGATTCTTTGGCTGTGCGAAAACCGCCATGGGTACATGCTGGTCTCGAACAAGTCGTCTGGCAATTTCGTGTCGACGCTGCTTGAGTTCCGAATTGAGAAAGTAGACGAGACCCATCGATCCAGACGTAACCGTTTGGATCACGGGCGAGCGCGATCGCGTGTCATAGTCCTGCTCGCCAATCAAGAATCGCACCAGCCATCCAAACCCCAGCCAGTTAGCTCGGCTGGGTATTCGGGCCAGTTTTTTGTCCGCGATTGACGATGCAGCTTCAATCTCACCGGCGGTTTCAGCAACAACTTGCTGAATCAACTTTCCCTGTTTGAGTTGATAAGGGGATGTTGTTTGCTGACCGTGGTCCGAGTAAACCCAAAAGTCGTACTCTCGACCGGCACCTCGATGGGCCGCCTTCCACAAACGGCGAATCGAGCTATCAATGCCTCGCAACGACCAATGCGCATATCGCGATCCGGGGCCACGCCGTTGAGCTTGCTCGTCGTAGCCGAGCAGATTCAAGTGGATAATCGGCAGTCCCCGCGCCGCATCGTTACCCGCGCCGATGGTGGAGAGTTCGCGGAGCAGGACGACAACTACGACCCGTGCCGGGATCATAATCAGCTCCTGCCAGAACCGTCGTCCCAACGATACACCCTTTACGAAATCTATCGTTGCCAGAATGAACTCGATCATCATCAGGGCCAACGTGCGAATTAGCAGACCCAAATGCAAAACCAGGACCAACACCAAGCGAAACGGGCTGATCGTTTCGATAAATTCGTCCCAACCAAAACTCGAAGCACAATAGTGCACTTCGTTCGCCCCGCCGCTGTAGATGTTGCAGTACGAGCTGCCATCGATCAGCAGCCCCTCGCCTTGACTTTCCAGTTTGGCTTGAACGTCCGACGCAATATCCCTTGCGAACATCCGTTCCAGTTTTCCGGTTTGATGATCGCGGAATCCAAACGCCGGAACAACGCTCCGAACGCCGTAGAATAGTTCACCTTGAACGGCGGATGTGCTGGACGGTAGACCAGAGTAAAAAGAATGTGTCTCGTAATGTTCTTTTTCCAGCAGCGATTTGAGAAATGGCATTCGACCGGTTTTGAGCGCATATTCAAGCTGCGTTCGCGATAGACCGTCAATTTGGACCATTACCAGTCCGCGATCGGTTGGTCTGGCACGAGTGGGCGGCAATCTCAATAATCGCACAGCCCATTCCGGCCGGCTGATTGCACGACGGATCTTCTTCCAGAGACTGGTGACGGTGGTAATTCGAAGTGGGTCGCGCACGATATGATCTTTTGTGACTACTGCCTGGCAGCCACCTGGCCGATTAGTTCACTGGTTTGCCGGAGATTTCACGTTTCAATTTGACGAACGGGTTCCAAGTCGGAAGAATATCATCGATTCTGTTGTAATAGAACGAATACAAAATGACAATTCGCGCCGCTGAATCGCAGAGAGCGATTTCAGTGTGGAACGAGTCTCCGACTCGTGGATTAACGACTGGGACAGTCGTTCCACAATTAAAATGCCTGCTATCCGCCGTATTCGCGGCGTAAAGCGGCAGAACTGAGAATAGCAAATGATCCAAGCGAGATTGGTGCAGGAGACTAGTCACCTGGCCAAGGAATTGGCCAGGCAACTGGAAAAGCACCGCACAAGAATTGTTTTTGCCGAAAGTTGCACCGCGGGATTAGTTTCGGCGGTCCTTGGACAAGTCCCCGGAATTTCAAATTGGATGTGCGGGTCGGCGGTCACTTACCGTGGCACGGTTAAACAGGATTGGTTGAACATTCCGGAGGAATTGATTGAAACCTATACCGCTGTCAGCCCACAAGTCACTCAGAAGATGGCTGAATCGGTGCTTTCAAAGACCCCCGAAGCAAGTTTTTCGGTTGCCATCACGGGCCACCTCGAGCCGCAACCGGATCAGCCAGGGCTACTGGCCTATGTTGGTCTGGGAATCCGATTGGACAATCGTTTGATGGTTTCGCAACCGGTTTGTTACCCTCTCAGGTACCGATCGCGAATCAATCGGCAATGGGAAGCCGCTCGGGCCGCGCTGCACACGGCCATTGAACACTTGCGGTTTCCAGTCTCTGAAGGCGAGACCCGAATTGACTGGTACAAAGTTTTGTGCGAACCGATAAATTATCATTGGAACCCATGGATTTGATGTGTGCGGATGTAGGTTGGATTGTCATCCGACATTGGCGATCGGCGGAAAAGATTCCAGCGTACTTAACCCAAGCAGAACGGGGACTGGCTCAACGCGGGCTTGTTGGCAATACTAAAAAGCAAAATACGAGGCGTCGTGCCTGACCCTGTTGCGCAGCATTACGTTGCAGGTCCAGTGAAATGGATTCCAGCGGAGGAAAAATGACCAATTCAAACTTAATAAACAAACTTGAAGAGTTGCACCAGGAGTTGGCGTCGATTCGAAGCGAACTGGAATCGGAAGAAGTCGACGAGCAAACAGTCGAGGCACTTGGACAGTTGGTCAGTGACGTCTCAACATTGGTTGATCGGGCCAACGCAACCGCCGAATCAACGGTGGAGGAATCGGAAGAAGACGGGCATCAACACGTCTCCGATCAAATCCGCAAACTCGAATCGGACCACCCCCGAGTCACGAGGTTTCTGTCTGAGCTGACAGACCTATTAGGCATGATCGGGATCTAATAAGTCAGTGAAAAAGTAACCCGAAAATCGAGGAACACTTATCTGCGCTAATCCGCACTAATCGTGTCTTCCTATTAGCGAGGATAAGTGAAGATAAGCGTTCCCGAATTCCTTGATTCTGCATTAGAAGCGAGCGGAGGGCACGGGGCTCGAACCGGCAACCGGTTTCCCGGCACCTCATTTCCAATAGATAGGATCCGTTCGATTAGAGTTCGCCTTGGGTCTGAATTGCGGATTAGCGTATTAAACAAACTCGCGGATATCTCAACGATCCCAACGATTTCCGCCATGGCTTTCTGACCCTCTCACTTTTGCTGTTTTACGAGAGACAGATCATCCTTTATTTTGTTGTAGAAATGATTGAGGTGAGGGGGGCGACCTCCGACTTTTTCCTGAACGTCATCAGTCATTTGGGTCAATCGTTCGGCGTCGTCGTGATGAACAAAGGCTGCGATCCAGGTCGCAATCAAAAGCGGTTTCCCTATTCTTCGGTCGTCGACCGGAGTCGTTTGGGCAAGATCTTTAGCCCGCTCCATGGCTGTTTGCAGCAAGTACGAAGCTCCGGACGGGCTCAGCAGTCTTGCTTTGATACCGGAGTCGTTGGCAAAACACTCCAGTTCACCCTTGATGCAACGCTCTATCAACGAAACCAATCGTTGGTGTTCAGTGGACTCCATCGAAAGTGGACTTATTTTTGGCTCAATTTCTGCACACAGCGAGTCGAAGAGATGTGTGGCGTTTCCAAACGTATGCTTTTCCTGCGAGGCGATTAGGATCGCCAGGCTTTGTGCGGTATCTTCGGGGATCTCGATTCCCTCTTCGACCAGACGGCCAGTGATATCCAGCAACTCGTTGATTCGCGAAACTTCGTCAGCGCGAGACCATGGGCTGCGGAATTTTGCAAATGAATCAATCAGCTCAATCGGCATCTGCTGAACTCCGAGATTTCCCTGCAACTCATTGAGAAACTCAGGATTCCTTAGCAGTCCGCAACATCCCCTGTTTCCAACAAGGTATTCGAAGAGACGACTGCGAGCATCTGGATCGTTTTTTAGATCTATCTGCTGCATCAGCCCAATCCGATCCGGCGCAAACCCCAGCCACTTCCGGAGCAAATTTCTGACTTTCGCGTCCGTGCGAATCATCTCGTCTTCGGCAACTCGATCGACTCTGCTTGTTACCAGCTTCGAGACGGCGGCGCGGGCATCGGGGTTCCAATCGGGCCCAAAATCGCCCAGCTCGAACAGCACCAATCCGACACGCGAAAGTTCTCCCGGGGTTGGGCGAACCTTAAGTGGGCAAAATACGTCGTAGTCAGCCTGGTTGATTCGTGCGAGCAGACGAGTGCCATTGATCTCGAGAAACTGCTTTTTCCACACCTCAACCAGGCCCGAAGCTTCCGCATTGGTTAGGCCGCCGCGTGAAGTCAGTATTTCGTAAAGCGCATCAATCGTCTCATTTTCCTCCATCCATTTCGACTCAATCGAACTGAATTCGATTTGGTCGAGTAATGACTTCCGAACAGAGCCACGAGCTGCATCATGCGCTGTGACTAATTTTTCATCGCCGAGCCGATAGATTGAGCGAAATCGTCCGTCCTTGACCTGTATGAGGAGTGCCTGGCATGGATCGCCGAAGCGTGATTCTTGCCTCTGGTCGTGGTGATAATTGATGCGTCGCCAGGTGACGGATAACTTTTTCCCGGTTTTATCAACGGTTACGGGACTTTCAGAAACGGTCGGGCCATCGTAGTACAAGAAGCGTTCGGTTTGCTGGCCATTGTTAACCCATGAACTCTTGACCATTCTAAGTTCGGACCACCATTTGAATTTTTCATCAACGGAAACCGGAGTTTGCCATTCAGTTGGCAATTCCGGCGCAATTTGCAGGTTGAACCACGAGAATCCAATTCCCTTGATTGCATTTCCCGTAGAGCCCATTCCGCCGGAAGTATTTCCGAATTTGGTATCCGGTTTGAACCAGGAGTATGGCGGCTGGATGTCGTCGGGCATGAAACGGTCGAATCTGGACTCAGACTCGTTGGCCAGTGAGGATTCGAAGGGATGCAATTGAATGGACCGGAGTCCACGCTCATCCCGCCCTGAGACTTCGGTGTCTACATAAAAATCGGAGGGTTTCGGATAGGAAAACCAGACTTGGCCACCAGTGATGTCAACTGAAAGGTCGATTGCTACAGGAGCATCAGTCGTGAAATGCAGGATAGGCTTTGTAACAAACCTGATCTCGTTAAGCCTGGTCTTTTTCAGTTCATCAACAAGGTTGGGAGTGTGAAAAACAAAATCCGGAATTTCGTCAACGACTGATTTGACCAGTTGGAATTTGTTGTCCAGGCCGCCCACCCAGACTCCCCATTCAGCCAAACGTAGTCCTGGTGCATCGGCATTCCAATTAACAATAGCCCGCGCTGCCGCTTGTCGTTCAGCGATCGATTCAGCATGTTGCATGCGATGAATCAACTTGCGTCGCAGTTCCGAATCATCGGTGAGCCTGGCTTTCAACAGGTCCGTCCACTGGTCGTTAGTTCGTTTCAAATTTTGCCCGCGGTAGAGGGCCATGTTTATCCCGACGTTAGGGTGGCCGGTCAGGCTTCCAGTTCGGAATTCGCCGGTTTCCTTTTCCTTGTAAAAACTAATTCCACCCATTCCTGCGATTCCAAGACTAATTTCAGGATCGTCGAGTAGCGACTTGAAAAGCGGCAGCAATTCGACGTCACGATACATTGCCAGTATGTAGATCGCGACCAATCTCGTTTCCAGTTCCTCACCTTTGTTACTGGCCAGAGATTCAAATATTTTTCGGGCGTCCGTGGGATAACGACCGATCAGGAAATTCAAGCACAGGTCTCTTTCCTTGCTCTCACCAAAAACCCTCATTCCCTGAACCAGCATCTCAAGGAACTGTTCCTTGCTGTCGAAGTAGGTATGCGGCTTGCGCGAGTGGTCAATTTCCTTGCGTTCGATTTTTTCGAAGAATTCGCTCAACTGGATCAGTTGACCCTGGCAGCAGGCGGACGCCAGGAAGCTGGCGAAAACAAATACCGTCATGGCAATTGCGGCCGGTGGATATTTGGTCAAAACAGCTCTCATGACAAGTGCCTTCTGGATATGACAAAAGGAAACACCCATTTATCAGATTATCGCAAGCCTATCTTGTTGGTCGAGTGTGAATCAGGGTTTTCAATAAAGACAACCGTAAAACTACGAGCAGCGCCGCCCTGAGTACTCTCTGCAAATGGTTGATAAGCGTCCGTACTTCACTACGATCATGAAGCAAACATTACAAATGAAGGAATGGCATGGCAACTCACCTACAAATCATCGTTGCATTGACCTACTACCCTAAGGCCAATGGCATTGGTGAGGCCGTGACTATGCCGACATCAGGTAATGAACAGCTATGTTCCAGAGGTCCGGTTTCCGGCATTTAGATCGCCATCGTAAACTAACTGCTGGTGGAATTGGCGAGGGACGGGTCCGATCAAATGCTGAGGAAGCCCGCCCAATACACCGCGAACGATCCCACAAATCCGAGCGGGAACCCGATCCAGAGGACGCCAAGCGCGCACTCGCGCCCGCTTGAAAAGCAATGCGATCCCCTCGCCCGCGAGGGGAGCCAGGGCGATGAGCCACATCCACCAAAGGTAAGCTCAGCGGATTCCTGGAACACCATGAAGGGCCACAAGAAGAAGAAGGGCACCGAGCCGATCAGGTAAAACGGGAAGAGTGGCACCCCCGCGAGCAACCACTCCGCGGGCGTGGCGACCATGCACGCCGCAATACCGAGGAGATAGGCGCCAGATATTTCGAGATAGCGCGCAGGATCCTTGTGAAATTCCTCGAACGGGGCGCTGGCTTTACGTCGGTCATGTTGCCTTTCTTGTACTCCGGTGCTGTTTGCTCAGTTGCAGTTTCGAGCAGTCACTTGCAGGAGGCGCGTCGCACGATGGCGACGCAATCGTGGGCAACGACTGCCATGTGGTCATCGTCAAATGGGCATGAATTTGCGAATGCGTCGAGTTTGAGCGCGCCATCGGCATCAAGAGCAATCTTCTTGATCCGCATTATCTTTTCAGCGACCCGCAGACTCCTTGATGGCAATCGTTTGCTCAAAAATATCGACTCGGCAACCGTTGCAACTTGTTGTCGTCGATTCGAAGCGAACTGGAATCGGAAGAAGTCGACGAGCAAACAGTCGAGGCACTTGGACAGTTGGTCAGTGACGTCTCAACATTGGTTGATCGGGCCAACGCAACCGCCGAATCAACGGCGGAGGAATCGGAAGAAGACGGGCATCAACACGTCTCCGATCAAATTCGCAAACTCGAATCGGACCATCCCCGAGTCACGAGGTTCTGTCTGAACTGACCGACCTGTTGGGGATGATTGGTATCTAGAGAGTCCAGTAATAGTTGCTGGCGGGATAACAGAACACTTATCTGCGCTAATCCGCACTAATCGTGTCTTTCTATTAGCGAAGATAAGTGAAGATCAGCGTTCCCGAATCCTTGATTCTCAATTCCTTGATTCTGCATCAGAAGCCAGCGGAGGGCACGGGGCTCGAACCCGCAACCGGTTTCCCGGCACCTCATTTCCAATGAGGCCGCTAACCATTCGCTTACCCTCCGAACAAGGAGAAATTTAGACGCCGCTCTACACTATCAGGTTCGCATGGGTGGATCAACATTGGTGGCCGCTAATGGGGTCGCCAATGCGTGAATTATGGAAACGCGCTCAGACGCATTGCTTGCCGTGTTTTTGGCGCACGAACTCTCGGCGAGTCTATAAGCCGCGCTAATGGGAGTTCGGCTACACGCGTTTAGCTGTCCACCGCCATTTTGCCGCTGATCAATTGAATGAACTCGGCGTTGGTATTGAAACGACTGAGCTGCTTAATCAGCTGTTCCATCGCGTCGACATGATGCATCGACGTTAGCGTGCGGCGGAGCATCGTGACCGCATGAAGCGTCTCGGGCGAAAGCAACAGCTCTTCGCGACGGGTTCCGGATTGAGAAATGTCAATCGAGGGCCAAACACGCCGGTCAGCGAGTTTGCGATCAAGCACCAGTTCCATGTTCCCGGTACCCTTGAACTCTTGGAAAATCAGTTCGTCCATGCGGCTGTTGGTATCGACCAGCGCCGTGCCGACGATCGTCAGCGATCCGCCTTCTTCAAACGCGCGAGCCGATGCAAACAGTTTTTTGGGAATGTCCATCGCTTTGATGTCCACACCGCCTGACATGGTGCGGCCGGTGTTGCCAACCCATTTGTTAAATGCGCGGGCCAAACGCGTAATCGAGTCCATCAACAAAAATACATCCTGTCCCATTTCAGCCAATCGCTTGCATCGTTCGACGACAAGCTGTGATATTCGCACGTGACTTTCAACGTCTTCGTCGAGACTGCTAGCGATGACTTCACCGTTGACATTGCGACGCATATCGGTGACTTCTTCTGGTCGTTCATCAACCAACAGCACGATCAATTTGGTATCGGGATAATTGGTCGAGATGCCGTGACTGATATGCTGCAGCATGATAGTTTTGCCGGTTCGAGGCGGAGCGACAATCAACGCTCGCTGTCCTTTCCCCAGAGGCGTCAGCAAGTCCATGACGCGAGTAGTCAGCGGCTCAGCGCCGGTCTCCATTTGAAACCACTGTTCAGGATTGATCGGTGTTTTGGAATCGAAGGTTTTTACTTCTGGATATTCCTCGGGAACCATTCCGTCGATGTCGGTAATTTTTCGCAGCCGCGGACCCTGCTGGCGTCGGGCACTTTGGACGAGTCCTTTGATCATCAGCCCTGGTCGCAGAGAGAATTTTTCGATCATCGTCCCTGGGACAAACGGGTCTGTGCGTTCACGGGAATAGTTATTCTCCGGACTACGGAGAAACCCATATCCGTTTGGGTGCATTTCCAAAAGACCTTCGTATTCGGTCAATTCCGATTCGTCGACTTCGGTCAGTTCGGCTTCTTCGTTCTGAGCGCGGCGTGCGTTGTAGCCAGAACGATAGTTGCTGCCTCGCCGGCGGCGACTGGTACTTGGACGACCGTTGCGATTGCCTGAAGATCGTCCACTAGCGTTTCGAGAACGCGGGCGTTTTTTTGCCATGAAAGACTACCTTGTGAAAAAGTGCATCATCAAATCATGTTCCAAGTAGATGGTTTTGGAGATGCAACTAAAAATTGGCATGAATTGAAATAGTTGTGATGGCGGCCCCCAGAAGCTGGCCAATCCATTTGTTCCTTGCTGTTTAGTCGTTTTTTGAGGATTGCACGACCGATCAATAAGCCCCAAAGGGTCGGAATCGGCCATTACGAAACGAATCTAGCGTGCCAAATCACCCGCATTCAGTGGTTGTTGCGAGCGAGATTCCTTAAATGTTTTGAAGTACCTGAATCGAGAATTCAGTGCACCTCGATGGAAATGGATGTTGGTAAAATCAACGATTTGAAATTAAGGCAAGCGTAAATTTCAGGCTCATCAGATCGTCATTGCCCGCAACTACTTAAATTCACACGGAACTGACGACGCATTTCGCAGCCGATGAAAACAGGATCGAACGAGTTCCTTACTCCATTGGATCGATCGCTGACGCCGCCTGAGCGTCAATGTTTACCGCCCTCAGATGTTCGCTGTTCCTGCGAAACAAATATAGCTCTCGTCGGTAAACCCAAGACAAAGCTTGCCTAAAGCATGACTAAGATTGTCTACGCGAAGTGTTATCGATTATATCGCCGATGTCAAGCATAATCCAGTAAATATTCTTGTGAAATCCTTCTATTTTCACCATTTTGGCAACTGAGCTCGGGCTGCGCCGCAAAACCCTCAAAAACCCCCCGATTTGTCTCAACCCACCGACTTATCCTATCCGATAAGTCGAACGTGGTTGCGTTTCTTTCGTGCTTCCGAATTACCCCCTGCACAAAACCAAAGTGACACAATGACTCGTCCGCTGATTTTGCTGTTAATCGTCTTTGTCAGCAGCCAGGCACTCAATGCTCAAGATTTTGTCCAATGGCGATACGATCTCGAGCAGGCAAAAAAGATTGCCAGCGATGAAGACAAGTTGGTCCTGATGCATTTCACGGCCACCTGGTGTGCGCCGTGCAAAGAACTCGAACGCTTTGTTTTCGCAAACCCGATCGCAATTCGAAAGATATCAGATCAAGTGGTTCCTTTGAAAATCGACGTGGACATACACACTCAGATTGCTTCCGAATACGAGATTCGCAGTGTCCCCACCGATATCATTATGACACCCGCTGGGCACGTAATTCTTAAGCGCGAAAGCCCAAGATCGACAGATCGATTCATCGAGATGATCGAGTTGGCTGTACAACGGAGCGGTTCGTTGACAAATGAGATGATCGAAAATTCGGCTGTGCTCAAAAACATGCTCGCCAAAAAGAAACAAGATTCTACCGAAAAGCAGTCGGGCGAGTTCCAGTTTGTTAGCGCGCAGCAAGACCGATCGAATGTCATACGACCGCAGTCTGGCGGACAGTTTAATCCAACAAATTTTAAGCCTAAGTTCCCGAATAGTACGCCCTGGTCTTCACCAAAAACTCCAGCGGTCGGCCCAGTCAATTCCCCTGCCACTCCCGCAGACCAGATTGAAATACCAACCACGGAAGATTTACAAAAGACAACTCTTTCAAAACCAGGCTTGCCATTTGGCGGAATCACCAAGAACAAGAATGACTTTTTGCCTCCCGCCAAAAATGCGATCGAAACACCCAAACAGCCGAATACCGTTGTCGCCAAGGAACGGGCCGCCCAAGATGCAGTAGGATCGGAATCAGCGCTAGTTCAATTCAATTCCTATGTCGGTCGATCGAAGCGATCTTCTCGAATTTCCACTTCGGCTAAAAAACCAGTCATCGGGCTCGATGGCTATTGTGCAGTTACCTTGATTCGCGATCAGAAATGGGTCAAAGGCGACAAGCAATGGGGCTGTTTTCACCGGGGAAAACTCTACTTGTTTACCTCACAGAAAAAGCGAAATGAATTTCAGGCGACTCCCGACATGTTCAGCCCGCTTTTGGGTGGTTCCGATCCCGTCGAATACCATGACAACGGCAAATTGATTGATGGTAAGCGATCCTTCGGGGTCTTTTATGGTGACGATGAGGGCCCGCAACTCATTGTACTTTTTAAGGACCAAGCCAATCGCAACAAGTTTGAATCACAACCTGGCAGGTACTTGAAGACGGTACGGCAAGCCATGTCAACGCTGGACAAGGATACCTTGCTCCGTTAGCCGCGTCTTATTCTAGCGCGGCGAGCGGATGCAAATCAGCAAAGGGGTGCAATCAACATTTGGCGGTCAAGAACGTGTTCTAGTTCGACGACGGCTGGTCGCTGGCGTCGCGGATTTGTTCGGCGAACTTGATTTGTGCATCATCGGTCAGAAACTTCGACGACATTTGCGACAATTCGTCGAACATCGCCACGATGAATTCATTTTCACGCTCGTCATTTGATTCGAGCTTCTTTTTCTCAATGCCGAGCATGACGTTAAAGGTTCTGGAATCTTCGATGCCACGTAATTCCCGGAGTTGCTGGCCAGCGGCTTTAAAATCCTTTTTGTCGATCAACCGCGCGATCCGCGCTTCGATGATCTGTCGTTTAGCCAGATTGTCCATCAATTTGTTTTGTAGTCCGCGAACGATTCCCTCGGCGTACAGCCGTTTTTTGTCGTTAGGCATTCGCGCCGTTTCAATTGCATGCAATCCGGGAACTACCGGAACTCGTGCCAATCGTCGCTCGCCACTTTTTACGAGAAGGATTCTGATCCCGTACTCACTTGGCGGGACCTCAATTTCGCCTCGCCAATTGGTTTTTCCCAAAAACTCATTTCCTTCACCCTCCGCCATTCCCGGTCTTCGAGAAAAAACTTCCAGGTCCGGCAGCGGTTGCTGAGAAGAATCGTTCGAAACCAAACGCAAAACCGAAGATCGATTTGGGGCGCGAACGCAAAGGCCCAGTCGCTCGGTCCGGCCACCGGTACGGCCGCCTAATGGGGCGCGAAGCATGGCGTGCGTTTCGCAATTCAGGTGCGGTCCTTCGCGGTCGACAACGGAAAGGAATGTCCACTCGACCGGTTTGATTCCGCCCTTTTCAACGTTGCCTCTTCGGTTCTTTCGGATGATCACGGGCAGCAGAATTTCTTCGTCGCCGATATAAACGGGAGAATCGACATTGGGCTTCATCGTCCAATTGCCTTCGGCATCTTCTTCGGCCCGGTGAACGATTCCCGATGCTCGCACACGCACTCTGACGTCCTTATTATCAACCCGTTCGATTCGAGCAATTGGCATGAACGCCGTGGCTATGGCATCAAAAACAATTTTGCTGACGGACGCGTAGTCACTGACGCGTCGGATCCGAGCGCCCCAAATCTCCGTTTTCAAGTCAAGCTCTTGTACGGTAATGTTGACTTCGCCGTGAGTATCGGTGAGAGCTACGACGATCAGTTTATCGGCGTCAGCCGTCAAGTCATTGGCCTGAAGTTTTTCCTTTAGCTTGTCGATGTAGTGCGGTTGATCGACGCCCCAAAGGATCCGCCGGCTCCAGGGTCTCTCGGCACCGATCACCGTAACCGACCAACCGCTTGGGTCCGCCAAAACCGATTGGTGTTTGACTTCGCTAAGCACGCGAGGCTCGATGGCCTTGAGTTTGTACGAATTGTCATGTGCGACCCACACAACAACCTTGTAGGGATGATATTCCCAGGCGACGGTCGCAGGCGCAACGGAATTGTCTTGCCCGTAACTCATGCCCGTTACGATCACAACGCAGGCCAGCCAACAAAAAACTTTAGTCAATCGCGACAGACATAATCTCCGCAATTCGAACTCTGGAAGATGTGACGAGTATGGCCGAGCGCGATACAAAAAAATCATTTTTGGGACACCTGTGCTTGATTCCCCGTGATTCTCCATCGGTCGACGTTTTGATAAAGATAGATGAGTTGGTCACCGATATTAAACACGTTGTTGCGATAAGCGAAATGCTCGACAATTTGCCACAACGGCAGCACAGTCAAGTTGTTAGATGACTGTTCGTGTATTCGCCTGAGTGAGCGCGAAACCTCGGCCCACGTGTAGGATGCATCGAGTTGACGCAACGCCAGTTCAATGGTTGGATCGACCATTTGCACTAAACCTCCCCTCCCGAACAGGCTGTTGGCATCGACGAGCGGTTCCTGAATCTGAATTTCACAAAATAACAGGTCGTAATCATCATCGTCTGGCTTCGTAACTCCGACCGGTAGCACTCGTAGCTGCGTGTCGATCCCCGCCAAACGCCATTGCTGAGCAATCGTCTGGCAAATGGCTGTTATCAAGTCTGTGTCGGGATGGGCCAAAACGATGGTTGGCAACTCCACATGCGGATTTTCTTCCTCAGCCTTTTCTCGTCGAATGCGTTCTTCGCTTAGAAATTGTTGGGTGAGTACCATTGCCAACTGGACATTGAACTGCCGGGGCTCGACCCCAAAGTTATAGGCATAGGCAAATTGGTCAGCCGCATCGGTGCCTGGAGGAAACGGACCACTGACGATTTGGAATCCATCCATGTCTGTACCGCCAGTTATCAGTTGCTGGACGATCAATTCACGATTGATCCCCGAATGAAGCGCCCGCCGGAAGTGGTCGCTCTTCATGAACTCGTTTCGAGGGTTCGGAATCAACAGGTGCATTGTGGGGACAATATAGGGTTTCACGTCGATCATTGGGTTTTTTCTTAGCCGATGGACGTCGGCTGGAAAAACTCGATCGACCACATCAAGTTCACCGCGTATCAACGCATCGGTGGCTTCCGAAGTGTTTTTATACTGTCGTTCGATAATCCGTGGAAACTGAAGCCCCTGAGGACGCGTGTAGGCAGAATTAACCTCAAACACGTTTTCGTTTCCATTTGAAGCAATTTGCTCATAAACTCCGTTGTCTTCAGCTCCGCGCTTATCCGATTTCGCAAAATACGGGATGGGAAACAAGGCTTCGGGTCGAACATGAGGATGGCGGAGTTTGAATAGCACCGATTTCTCATCTTCGATCTCAATGGTCGTTACAAGCCGTTCCCACGGAATGTAATAGTCAGGTGATTTGGGATCTGCTAATTCCCCGAGCCGTTTTGCAATTTCATACGTGGTTAGCGCGGGTACTCCAAACTGTTCTGTTGGATTCAGTCGAAAGCGATATTCAACTCCGAGATCATCCACCCTTTGAAATCGACCGCTCGGGAAAATATATCGGCCGCCCTCATCACCTGGCCCGTCGTATTCCATTAAATAGCGTGAAGTCAGTCTGCCGACTCGTCGCGCCGCCCAATTATCAATGCGTCGCGCATCTTTGTCGTTGGCCGGCTGGGCGACCCCGACGTAAATATACGGAAATCGATTCATGACTAAGTCGGAAGTAGCTTTTGCCTGGGGCAAATCCGGATTCATATACAACAATTTGCGGACTGATTTATGAATCGCATCACCGTCGTCTTGATCGAGCAACGTTCTCAAACGTTCCAACTCACTCAACGAACGTTGTTTCATGTCTTCATTCCACGCCTCGACGATCGTCGACATCTGTGACCCGTATTCCTGCTCGATATAGCGAAGTATCTCGCGGGCCTTTTCGAATTCACTATTTTTGATTTGCTGTTCGACGAACAGATCGATGCAAAACGTGATTTTGTCCAGCACCGTATCTTCGCCTGCGCGAAACCTGCGGTTGCGCCGAAATAATTCTTCGAACGCAGCGAGCGCTTCTGAATAATTGCCCTGCTCCAAGTTGAACTGTCCGTCCCCGTAAAGGCACTGATCCATCAACTGACGAAGCTCTGCCGTATCACCCGTCTGAGTATTCTCTTTTAAGAATATCAGGGTCTTGAAAGCCGTCGCATAGTCTTTGGCTTCCATCGCTTTGCGACTTTCGTCGAGCACCATTTCAGAATAACGCTCGACCTTGACTAAATTTGACCAGGGCACGGAAAAAACCCGATCCGGATGTTCCGGCATGGTAAATACCAGCCGACCTTGCATCGTGTTAGGATCGATCGGCGTGTTGGCCGTGACTCCGTCAAATTCAATGGGATGAATATCCAGGACTCGATTTCCATTGAAATTATCGAAATGAAGTCGATCAAAGGGCTCGCGATCAATGATTGCCGTATTCTCTTCAAGCGGTTCTGTGTCTTGTGCAGACAATGCCGGGGATAAAACAATCAGCGCGATGCTACTCAAAGCCATCACGTTCACTATCTGGGAACACCAAGCGGTGCAAGAGACTGCGAGTATCCGTTGATCGCCCAAACGTCTTTTTTGCCGAATATTCACTTGGTCGATTCACCTATCAATATGAAATTGATCCGCCCCAGCCCTAAGGCTCACTTGGTCAGTCAATTATTCCGAGGAGATTTCATGTAACGTGCCATCGGCGCCCGAAATGAACACTCGACCACCCAGACGTCTGGGTGGCGACGAAATTGGTTGCCCTATATTACTTTTAAGTACTGTCTCACCTGACTGGCCATTAAGTCGCCAGATGTCACCTGATTGAAAGGCGATCACAATTTCGGCACCGATCAGTTCCGGATTGCCTGCGATCTTGTCCGCCGGTAATTCCACTTTCCATTGTTCTTCGAGCCCGGTGTTGTAACAGATTAAATTGCCATCCTCGAGCATCACGACGAACGAGCTATCATCTATCTTGACGGGACCAGCCACAAATCCACCGGGCAACTCAACCGACTTGCCAAACTCGATTTCAATACCGGCGGGAATCTCGACGATCTTGTCAGAAAGGTTGTCCTGGCAGACTGCAAATACAGTTTCACCGACCAGCAGCAATCTTGATCGAACGGTACCCGGGAATTGGGATTCGGCGATTTTTTGGAGCGATGTATCGGCGTCCGCTGCAACCAAGAAAAACCGGCCGGTTTTATCAGCAATCATGAATTCTTGACCATCGGCAATAATCGCTGGCTCGAGCCAATCGACATCCACGCCTGGTTTCAGAGGTGGTTGAAACGGCGCACCGACCAGCGAGCCATTTCGCGGGTTGATGCGCACAACTTGGCCTTTTTTTGATGGAACAAGCAATGAGTTCCCAAACATAATCGGTTGGCAACTTGGTCGATCCGCTGGCGATTCCAATTCCGACAGTTTGTTGGCTGGGCTTTTTGTTCATCAATCGACAAA
>CAJHZH010000569.1_pt1 | contig 21277 bp, 16 predicted proteins | sample 9198951 | NCBI WGS metagenome assembly CAJHZH01 (sample SAMEA7708381, study PRJEB35096) | sediment metagenome | biome: marine neritic benthic zone biome [ENVO:01000025]; feature: sediment [ENVO:00002007]; material: shallow marine sediment [ENVO:03000034] sea grass bed [ENVO_01000059] ...
CGCGAGCGTCAATCCTTAATGACTGCCGCCCAGCCAAATCGTATTCCGATGTCGTGGTACGTCCCAGCGGATCTATAACCTCCCGCGAGAATCACCTATTTACATTCAAACTTCAAAACCTGCATTTCGGACTTGGCCGAAAGCCTTCCCATCGAGCGGTTTATCGTGTTCGGGACGATGAAGTGATCATTTACGGCATTCGGCACGTTGCTCAGCAAGACTTCGCTCTGAACGACGTGTAGGTCCAACCAATCTCATTCTGCCGGAAATCTTCGGTTATTGCCTAGCAATCAATCGAACGACTTCATGAGGGGCGGCAATTCACTTTTGTCTCCCGTCTACCACCGCCGAAAATAGTGCTGGACAAAAGACGTTATCGTGCGTTACTTCCAGAGGTGGGCGAGGGCGCAAAAGTCAATCTTGAGAGATACGATGTACCATGCAGATGTTTGACGTTAGCGTAAAGAAACGTCTTGACAAAATGGCTGCGCGGATAGCCGATTATGTTCATGCTATGGCAAGTAAAGATGGAAGCTGGCGAAATACTGAGGCGGGACACCATTGACGATGGAGGAATGTGAAACGACAAGAAAACACTCTGCCGGCCGTGGTATCGCTAAGCATCGACGATGGAATTCCAGCACTGGTTTCAAACGCCGGTGATGCGGCACGTTTCGCGTATGATGAATTCCTTATCGCACGAATCAGAAACCCGCATACAAGAAAGGCCTATCGTCACGCTGTGCATAAATTTCTGTCGTGGTGTCACCAGAAGGGCATGGATCTTTGCCGGATAGCGCCCGGTGACGTGGGAACCTATCTTGATTCGTTGGAATACGGGCCACCGACAAAGAAACTGCATTTGTCTGCATTGCGCCACTTCTTCGACGAACTCGTGTTTCGTCACGTGGTCGTATTGAATCCATGTGCTTCGGTGCGGACGGAGCGGTATCAAGTCGTCGAAGGCAAGACCCCAGAGATTGCCGTGGCGGATGCACGCCGGCTGTTGGCCAGCATTGACACGTCAACAGTTGTCGGGCTGCGAGATAAAACGATCATCGGCATCCTGATCTACACGGCGGCTCGTGTTGGCGCTGTGGCCAAACTTGGACGCGGAGATTTCCATTACCGCACGGGCCAGTACTGTCTCAGGTTCTTTGAAAAGAACGGCAAATCCCGACAAATTCCAGTGCGCCACGATCTTGAGAAGGTGATGCTGGCCTACATTGCCGAATCAGGCATGGCAGAACGCGCGCATAAGTCGCCACTATTTCTGACAGCGCTCGGCCGCACTAAGAAGCTCAGTGAACGCGCAATGACCGTGAACGACTTGGGCCGAATGGTGAAGCGTCGAATGCGAGATATCGGCCTCTCGCAGAGGCTTTCTGCGCATTCGTTTCGCGTGATGACCGTGACGGACTTGCTGCAACAAGGTGTGCCATTAGACGACGGGCAGTCATACTACCTCCCTTCGCAGTTGTACACGGGCTTATTGACGTGCAGTTCAGCCGGGCTTCAGTAATTCAAAACGTAGGCGGGTGACTTGGAAAGTCGGTCCCGCGAGCGGATGTACGTCAGCGTTGTTCGTGGGTCAGCATGGCCTGCGAAGTCTTGTAAGTCAATGATATCGGCTCGACGTTCCCGAGCAGTCGTGAGCGCCGTAACGCGCAGTGAATGAACAGTTACGCCCGCATCAAGCTTCAGGCGTGCGGCATAGCGTCGCACAAGCTGCTCAACAGCTCGGACGGATAATGACTTTGCCTGAAAACCATCTCGACCATTTCCGCGTGGAGTGAGTGCTGGGCGGAACAGCGGTCCGGCCCGATCGGGTGCTATGTCCGCCACGGCCAACCAAGCTGTAAGACGTTCGACGGCCTCCAGGTGTAATGGCACGATCCGCTCTTTCCCTCCTTTGCCGTAAATCAGGAGGACGCGATGCTCACCAGTTGTTTTGAAATCACCAACGCTGAGTTTAACAAGTTCCCCGACACGGCAGGCTGAGTAGGCAAGCGCGCCCAAAATTGCTCGATCACGAATACCGGCGGGACAGAGTTCGTTCGGCGCATCGAGCAATCGGCGGCAGTCACGTGGCGATAGCCCCACTGTCTTACCGTCACGAGGAACGGCCGGGGCCTTTACAAACTTGCCATGTGCAGGATTGGCGCCTGTGTAGCCATAGATTTGAAGATAGGAGAACAACGACCGCAACGCAGTCAGCTTGCGCCGAATCGTGCTGTTTGCGGCGCCCTTCATCCTGAGCTCATCGCGCCAGGCAGCGACGTGATTAGGCCGAACTGAAGTCAGCTGCTCGACATGAGTTCGGGGGATACCGTGGAATTCCAGAAATTGGCTCAGGTCTCTCGCGTATCCCTCGCGGGTGTGCGCCGAAGGCGTTTTTCCCAACCAGCTTTGCAAAGCGTCCTGCAAGCGACTTCGCGTACTCTGCTGCGGAACGGGCGTGTGGCCGGCAAATGCCGGCGGCAACGGTTCAGCAACCGGAACAAATGAATTTGATGAAACTCCTTGGTTTTGACGATCCGTTGTCACTCGAGCAGTCGGTTTTGATTCGCATATCCCACTTTATCTGCAGCATATCAGCGCTTCAGATCGGCGCGCAATGGCAGAATTTTTGACAAGCGACGCGCAACCGTTCGGCAAGTTCTTGAGCAAACTCATGTCCATATTTTTCGAGAATTCACAGTTGCCGACTGTGCCAATCAGGTGCAAGCTCCCGTGTAGAGACGTTTTGTCAAGAAGAATCTTTTAGCACGGATGGAGCAACTGCTTGAGGTATCAACCTGTTGTTAGCATTACCGAACGTAAACAATAGACCGGCTCTAACGGAGGCTTGTCTACAGATCGCTCGACAAGCGAGAATACGATACCGGATTAATGTGAAAGCGTGGGAGATTCTGTGACAAGAATTGCAGTAACTGCAGCTAGCGGTCAGCTTGGTTCAGAAATTGTCAAAGCCACGATCGAGGCTGTTGGTAAGGACTGTGTGATCGGGCTGGCCCGAACGCCCGGCAAATCGGCGGCGCTTAATATCGAAGTCCGGCCCGGCGACTACAACTCGCCGAGTGACCTGGAGAAATCGCTTCAGGGAATCGACACTCTGTTGGTCGTTTCCGGAATGGATGCCCCGGAAAAACGCATCGATCAGCACCGTAATGTGATCGAAGCAGCCAAGAAAGCTGGGGTGGGCAAGATCGTCTACACCAGTGTTCAAGGTGCTGAGGAAAATACTGCGTTCTCTCCGATCGTTCAGAGTAACCGTCAAACGGAAGAGGACCTCCGCAATAGCGGTCTCCATTGGGTCATCGGTCGTAACGGCATCTACATCGAGCCCGATGTTGAGTACGTCGAGACGTACAAACAACGTGGCGAGATTGCGAATTGTGCCGGCGATGGAAAATGCGGCTACACGACGCGTCCAGAACTGGCTTACGCATACGCGCGAATGCTGACAGAATCAAAACACAACAGTCAAATCTACAACCTGCACGGCGAGCCGATCACGCAGCAGCAATTGGCCGACTATCTGAACGCAGCCTTCGGCACTGATCTGAAGTATCGCGCAATGTCCGTAGCGGAATATCGCGAGGAACGAATCGCAGAACTTGGCCCTTTTCTGGGCAATGTGATCGCCGGAATCTATGAAGGCATCCGCAACGGTGCCGCGAACAACGAAAGCCACTTTGCTATAGCAGCTGGTCGCGATCACCAGAGTTGGCAACAGTATTTCGACGGGCTGAAGAACGACGCAAGTTAGCTGCTATAATCACGTTTGCTGTGCGACTTCACACTCGACCCAAGAGAATCCAAGATGGCGTGGCGAAACTTTTCAATGATATATCTGCTCCTGGCGACTCCTCTAATCGCCCAAGACGACACCGCAACGCAAAGGCTGACTGAGCAATCAAAACAGTTTGAGGAACAGATCGTTCAGGTAGCCGACAACGTCTACACCGCCGTCGGCTTCAGCGTTTCGAATGTCTCGATGATCGTTGGTGAAGACGGACTTGTCGTTGTGGATACCGGTATGGTGGGTGAGGCGGCTGAAAAGATCGCCAAGGAGTTTCGTAAACTCAGTGACAAACCGGTCAAAGCAATTATCTATACACACTCGCACGGAGACCACACTGGCGGAGCGCCGGCGTTTCTCGGTACGGAGCGTCCGCAAATCTGGGCACACAAAAACTTTGGCAGCGAAGCTCGTCCGTGGAAAGCCGGAGGGCGTGGGCTTGAGTCGGAAAATACCGGGGCGCGAGATTCCCGTGGCACAACATGTGGCACAGAGACCGAGGATCTCAATACAATTTTGGCGATATTCCATCGAATGGATGCCAACCAACGAAAGAAGCTTTTGACGCTCGCAAAACGGCTTCTTGATAATTCGGTTTAGTTGGGTTTTGGTGACTTTATGCCAAGAGTGCCAAAGTGGCCCACAGAATTTGGCATCCTTAATTAGTGACCGATGCCAATTTTTCCTAACCACTTCAAAAATTCCTTTTTGAAGTGCGGGATGACAACCTGTTTGCTCACAATAATCAGATAACGTTTCACTGTATTGACCTAGGATGATCCAGGACAGATTTTCGTGCGATTTGGCATTCGTCAGGAAAAGCGTCGGACGATGTTCGACAGAGTCGAACAAGCAGACCAATGATCTGTAGAGAAAATAACCGCCAGGTATGACGCCGTTTTTTTTGGGGACTCCTACCTTGTTTTGGTGCCATCCCGGACCAGAAAACTTGAACCACGCCCCCCACCTTAGATATCCGGATTCCGTGGAAGTATCTTCGGTCTGCCATTTGTTGATTTAAGTTGAATGGAAATCCTTATTGAATGGGCGCAAAGTCATCTTTATGTTGCGTGCCGCGCGCGACCCAATTACAGCCTATTAGTAATTAAGGCTCTTTGTTGGCAACCGAATTAATGAGTCCTGACTCCTAAGATCTGACCCGCACAGCATATCGTTTGCATGCATGCTATCGCACGATGTTAATTCTTGTTGCCGAACATCGAATTCGTTTGACATTTGCCGCTGCCAGTCAAACAATCGTTGTTTGAGGCGGCGTTTTCTTTGGCAGCACTTCTTACCGACGTGTCGCGCACAGGCGCTTGCGCTTGGCAACGCGTCAATGCAATGAACCCGAGAACGCATAGTACAAAAGGAGTGAGCAATGCCAGTCACGCATTACGTTTGGGATGAACTCAGCGACAACGTGTTGAAGGAAGTTAATGATACAGTCGCAACTGTCGCCGAATACACGAATGAACCAGGCCAATTCGGCGAATTGATCTCACAGCGTCGAGATTCGACTGACAATTATTTCCATTTCGACGCTCAAGGATCGACAAGGCAATTAACGTCCGATGACGAAACAGAAACTGATAGCTACAGCTATTCAGCGTTTGGTGAGACAGTTGCAATTTCAGGCTCAACTGATAATCCGTATCGATACAATGGTGCGGTCGGATACTATACGGATCAAGAAACAAACGTGACCTATGTACGGATGAGGATGTATCAGCCAACTGTTGGGAGATGGTTATCAGAGGATGCATTGGGTGTTAATACGTACAGACCCAATCCATACGCGTACGCTGATAATCAGCCCTTGAACATGACCGATCCATCTGGATTACTTGCAGTTTGGTTAGCTGGTGGAACGTCAAATACGCGAGACCAGGTACGAAAAACGACCTGCCGGATTATCAATTTCGAGTTCAGTATACGGAGGGATATTCAAATGGCTTCATAATGGCACAACTGGAATATGAAACCAAGCATATGGTGGGAACTCCTGCGGACACGAATTGTCGACTCGAAACTGATAAATGGACTCGTTGCGAGTGGTTTCAGTTGGACGGTGGGGGCACAACACCTACGCGAAGCGTACCTATCATCAGGCGAGGAAGTTGGACTACGGGAACAGTTGATATTCACTTGATTTCTGCAAGTTTGGCACCTGCAAATTTGTGCGAGCTGTATCTGACAGCTAAGATCAAGTATGGAAACGCTTTTTTGTTAGGGCCAAGGATACCCAGATAAGAACAAATTGGTTCGGCTCATGTCATGAATCTGCATGGGTGCACGGAAAAGGGCCGTGGGGAACGGACGCCTGGGTACCGGAACCAAATACGTATGAAGAACTATCGCTATTTTCCCCCCCTAGTAACATTTATTTGGGTAGTAGTACTAAAAACTGGGGCTATGAATATGAATACCGAAAAGGAGACGGGTGTTGTTGCGGTGTAGCCACTATCAAGGACGACGTATCGTTTACCGGAATAAAGGGTGTGTAATGACCTATTTTTTTTGCGTGGTATTTGGTTGTATATCCTGTGCTGGCCGTATTCAAGGCGAATCGAACTGGATCCTTTCTAAATCGCTCTCGGTTGCTGAGGGACGTATTTTTCAAGTCACATCATCGCCGGACGGTCAATGGGTTGCCATTAGCTCAAAAACCGACATACCGTCCATTTGGGATGTAAGAAGTGGAAAACTAGTCGTTGAGGCAAAGTTCAAGGTTCGCAACTTGCAAACCTGTTTTTTTTCACCCAATGCTAAGCAAGTTGCCTCAGGTTGTGGAACGGATTCGAAGACTTTTGTTTGGAACACTGACACCGGAGAATTGATGTATTCCATGCGCGGAAGCGCTGGGCGTTTCTCCGATGATGGTCGACTGTTATTTTTGGAACACGTGCAAAATGGACCATCGATATGCTCCATCTATGACGCTAGTAGTGGTGAAGAGTTCAAAGTTTACGGCGATCTCGCCGCTTTTCGAAAAGAAAAGGCATCTGGCAAGCGAGTTGGCCAGTATGCGCGCATTCTTTGCGAAGGATATGCAGACGAGACACTTATCGACGCAAAAACAGAACAAACCGTTAAAGTGTTTGGGCCATTGACTTTTGATTTTGAAAAGGCTGGCGCGAGATCATTTGATCAAAGGTATTCTGTCAAGCTCCATTTAATCGATGATTCAAGAAATCCAGAGATCGTTGATGCAAGTGGTAAAGTCGTGGAGCTTGGGCCGATGATCAATGTAACAAAGTTTTCGCCGGCTGAACTGACTTTGGCCGCAACGGCGACCAATATGCCATCCAAATGTGTGGAGTTGTGGAGCATCAAGACTCAGAAAAAGTTCAAAGAACTTTGTACTAAGGTCGGTTCTATCTCGGACTTCGCTTGGGTAATGAACGGTGAAGGACTAGTAGTGGTAACCGATCAAGGTCAACTAATGATTTGGACAAAGCAATGATCTTTGCCTAGCGGTGTCATTGATCGGGTCAAAACCGGCCAGGTGTGATCGGGTTGGTACCGGCCAGTTAGGTGAGTGGAATTCTATTGTTATTACGTGTTGGTGATCGAGTTACAAGTGTTTGTTCGCATGTGGTTTGAACTTGGCTTATTGAGACTGGGTGCTGTGGCGAGTCCGAAATCGGGGGTGCTGCAGGTCGCCTCGGTCAGGAAACGTGCGTTAAACTCGAAATTTGGGCCTCGGATTTCCGCGCGATCGGGAGAGTCTCAATAAGCGGTTTGTTTTCTATGGGTTTGTGTGTTTGGTTCGGTGTACGACCCGGTGATCGGGTTTGGCCGGTTTTGAAATGATCGGATTGATCGAATAGGATGTTTGGTGCCTGGTGAAACGGAGTTGGGCTCTGCTGAGGAGCAACCTGACAAGGGATAATCAGGCCAACGAAAGAAAAACGCTTCGTGTTGCGTCCTGGGTATTCGATGCCGAGGGCGTTTTTTGTGAACATTCCAAACATTCTTTTGTTGCCATACCTTAAAAAACCTATTACTTTGGGCTCGATAGCCGGTGATCGGGTTTGACCGGTTTTGAAGTGGCTCCAGCCAATCTTCCCCTGAGTCGATAACTTTTGCCGGTGATCTGGATCAGCTCGGCGTCTTGCAGGAAGCGATCGAGGATCGCTTGTTTCTCCGATTCTTCCAGCCAGTGATCGCGTGGCACCAGGGCATTGTGTTCGTTCACTTTGCCGTACCGCCCTTTCCAATCATAAAACTTGCTCGAAGACAAGCCGATCCAAGTCACAATTGATTTGGAAGCGACCTCGGTTCGTTCTTTCCAGTATCGGACATAGTCGACGATTTCGTCGCGCACGTCGTGGGGAACCCAGCGTCCGTTTAGAGATCCCCAAGTTCTTTTTTTAACTTCACGTGATCTTCAAGCAGTTCCGCGACTACCTCGTTTTTTTGCGTGAGTTTGGCTTCCAGTTGCGCGATCTTGCGGTCTTTGGCATCTTCGCTGCGCTTGGACTGGCCATCGCGGCGAAAGGCAACCGCACCGTTTTCAAACAGCTGCTTCTGCCACTGGTAAAACTGGGTCGGATGAATTTTGAACTCATCGCACAAATCCGACACCGAATCCTTGTCGATCAGATGCCGTTTGACGATCGCTACTTTCTGCTCATCCGTAAAATGACGTCGTTGTCGAGTACTCATGAAATCCTCCAAAGTCAGTTATACTAACGCCAACTTCAGAAAACTCCAGTTCCGACTGAGGCAGCACAAACGTCATCTAACGAAACCGAAACAGATAGCTACTCGTATTCAGCTTTTGGTGAGCCGGTTACAAGCTCGGGTACGACTGAGAATCCGTTTCGATATCAAGGCGCCGTCGGATATTACACTTACCCTGAAACCGGCGACGTTTACGTTCGGAGACGAACATATCTTCCGGCCACAGGGAGATGGGCGTCGAAAGACCCGCTTTTGTTTGTTGACGGCGCGAATCTGTATAAAGCCTATTTCGTTTTGAATGACATTGACCCCAGTGGACTGGCGTTACGGTACGGTGGGCTGGTTGCTTGCGACGAAGGTAGACAACTTGATCATTGTGGCGCAGCAGAATGGACTATTAGATGGGAAGCCGCTGACGAATTGAAAACTAAGCACTGGTGTTTTGTGATTCAACGCTTGAAAGTGGATGTCAACGTATTTGACTGCCCATCTGGATTCCGCAAAAAGAGAAAAATAACCCTAGATGATCCTTGTGAGAGTGTTCCGGGAGAAACTGTGAATTATTTTCCAAAGGAGTATTGGGAAGCTTGGCCGGTGGACCGTGGTAAAGTCAAAGAAGGACCAGTTAAGCCACCAAGGTATCCGCCAGAGGGTCCAGGTAAAGACATATATCGAACGCTTAGTGAAGGCGACAATACGTGGGGGTCGATTCAAATTTTGGGTCGTGCGAAGATTGTTTGCCTTGGAAATGTCGCTGAGTATCTAAAGTATTTTAAGAATTGGGATAATTGCCCCAAACCAGTTGTGGGGAATCTTTCGAGCACTACAGTTACACCAATTGGTTGGACTGATAACAATACTTTGAAACACGACTACAGAATTGAATGGAATTGTTGTTGTGGATGTATGTGTCCCGTGCTTACGACAAGTCTGACTTGGTTTCAGCAATGTAAATGAAAATGAGTATGATTAATCCGATGACGATTTTTGGCGCTTGTTTAGTTTTGTTTGCGGTGGAGTCGACGTTGGTTTCGCAGGACCTTGAGGCTGGTCGCCAGTTTCTTAGGTCGTCAGATTCATATATCCGTATGGGTTATCTTGCAAAGATCAGCGCTCAAGTCGGTGCAGAGCACAATGTTAACGTTGAAGATCGACTAAACCTTTCCACGGAAATATTGCAAAAATGGGACAAGATACAACGATACAATCTGGCTGCCGGGTTCATTACTTTTTGGAACGCGGACATTGACGATAATCGAATAAAACGTGTCAACGCACAAATCCTAGAAAAGTTGTCGCGCTCACAAGTGAAAGAGCGTTCAAATCCGCATTTTGGCGGAATTCCTCGAGACGAATATGTCAAACCCGATTTATTGCCGACCTTCTTGTTTTGCATGGCGGCCCGCAACCATCCGAAAATGCGCAGTCACATCGCTGACGCCGTTGAGTTCGCGATCAGATGCAAAAAAAGTACTACTGACAACGAGCATGAATTCTTTGATTTTTATGCTGATGCGCCAAAAAGAGATTCTTCCGAATTGAATAGCTTATTTTATTCAACAATTATGGCGGTATGCCTGATAACGGAATTTGGAACCGAAGAAAACAAACTATCGATCGAAAACTTGAAGCAACGACTGACTGCCAGCGCAAAGGAGCGAATCCGGAACGGCAAACTCTCGTACCACGATTTCTATGTATTGAGCATTGCAATCTCATCCAAGACGCTGAATCTAGCTAAATCGGACATCGCCAAACTAAAAGAACATTTTGCGGGTCAGCAAAAAGAGGATGGCAGTTGGCAGGGCGACACATTTCTTGATAAGGTTCCGCAGGATGCAACATCACTATGTCTCATGGCATTCAAGAATTTGGCCGACCTGGATTAGTCACCCTAAGAAGTCCGATTCTGGTTCTCGAAGCGCGGCAAAATCTGATGGACTTGCCTTGATCAGCGGCCGATTGTTGCGCTCCGGTAAAGGTCATTGTCCTTCGGCGCGGCGCCTCCAACCCACACCAAAAGCCTACGGCACCGAAGGATGGCAGTAATCTAGGCCGAGGACTGTGCGTTTGCGGCCGAATCGACGCACGCCGTGATACCTGTAACTGAGGACAGTAGCTCCGGCGTAAGCTGTTGCAACCAGCCAACGGTGTTTTTGATGGTATCGATCACCGCGTACTGAGGTTCCCACCCCATCTCAATCAGCATCCCCGCATCAGGAAACTTGTCTGGAGCATCCGCATACGTGCTACCGTAGATCGTTCGAGGATCCACAAGGGTCTTTCCGGCACGACTGCATGTGACGCGGAGTACGAGATCGGCAAGCCGGCTAATGGATACGCGCGTATCGGGGTTGCCGACGTTGTAGATTTCACCGCTTGTACCTTTGGATGCTGCAACCAGAATACCGCTGGCAACGTCGCGAGCGTCCGTAAAGGCTCTTAACTGCGACCCGTCGCCAAACACCGTGAGGGGTATTCCCGCAAGCGCTTGACCAAGAAATCTGGGCAGCACAAAACCTCCGCTGCCCATTTGCCGCACGCCAGCCACATTAAACGGTCGAGCCGACACCACATCCAAACCGTGCACTTGCGACAAGTTTTGCAAGGCGACTTCGGCCGCCAGTTTTCCAGCAGCGTATTCCTGACGAGCCGTCGCTGGACCTCGGATCACGCGCGGACACGTTTCAGAGCACGTTCCGTCAAGTCCCCCGCCATAAACCTCGGAGGTTGAGACGTTAACAAGTCGGGCACCGCGCTGAAAAGCGATTTCAGCGACCTTGTAAGTATCGTCAACTATTCGGCGGACGATCTGCCCGGCCACTTTGAGGACTCCTGCAGGGCCAACTGGTGAAGCCAGGTGAAAGATCGTTTTGAAGTCACAGTCGGCACGGTAGTCGGCGATGGACGAGAGTTTAAGCTCAAGTGTGCCTGGCCCGGAAATGTCGTCGACGATCATGTCCACAGGCAACACGTTGGTCGAGAGATTGTCGACCACGGTGACATGGTTGTCGGATGAGCTAAGCAACTGCTCAACCACGTGGCTACCGATGAACCCAAGTCCGCCAGTCACCAAAAACCTCGTCACAGTTGTCTCCTATTGTTAGAACCTAACGATGTCGTGGTCAGAACGGTCAAAGCCTGGATAGGGCTGTTGCCTGACACGCGGATCGATAAACACCGTAAATCGCGGATCGTCAAACGGACGAGACAACGACTCTTGTCCTGCATCACCACCCCATTTGCGAGTGTAGTACTGGCGATTGCGGGCATAGGTGGTTTGATTCTGTACTGCCAACTCCGGTTGTTTCAGTGATGCGCTACCTTGGTGCTTAATCCGCGTGTCCTGACATACAAAGGGTACAAGTTCGGCGAGCGCGGCTCGACGGCGAAAGTCCGAGTCTTCGCAGTAGATGGGAAAGAAGTTTTCGTCGAACATACCCAGCACATCGAGCGCTCGACGGTTGTAAACAAAACAGCCGTACTCGGACGAATCCCATTTGTGCTCTGAGTCATGAAAACAGTTGCCCATTACCAGGAAGTGTTCGCCACGGCGGATCCCTTCATCCACCAAACGCTCAAAGTCGCCGGGTGAGAACAACACGTCTTCGTTTACAACAACGACCGAGTCAGCGCCTTGTTCGAAGCCCCACAGGATGCCTTCATTCCAGCTCTTGGCCAGTCCTCGATTGGTACCGTAGTCAAGAAACGTTACCGTTGAACGTTCGCCTAAATGTTCCAGTTCACGTTGTTTTTCGGGAAATCTTGAATGTGAGAACACACAGCACTGCACATCATGCCCACAATCGACCAGCGCCGAATCGATCATCCGCTCAGTGGCACCGGGCAGGTTGTAGCCGATCGTGATTAACGCTACCTGACACTTTGATTTGCGTGGTCTAGCTGTCGGTTTTGATGGACTGTTGGTCGTCACGTCACTTTCTGGCGCTAACAACTCAGCGGCGGCGTTTTTGGACTCGCGGCCGGCCATAGCTCGCCGCCGGAAATGCAACGACATTGGTGATGTTGCACTCGGGTCGTCGAATCGACTGGTGGTGAGCTGCATTGTCACTTCAGTTGCAGGTTTTGGTTGGGCTTTTATCAGCGGACCGATCTGGTGTGCTGCGCTATCAGTCAAAACAGTGCTAGGCTCAAGCCAGAAAAACCAATCTGTTTTTACGTAGTCGCTTGGATCGCCGTCCTTAATTTCTTTCCCGTCTTCTAAACGAATAACTCTAGCGCCGTATTCTCTAGCTACAGCGGTTGTGCGGTCGTTCGATTGATTATCGAAGACGACGGTCTCGTCAACAAATGGAGAAACAGCCGACAAACACTCGGCGATCGTATCTTCGTCGTTTGACGTACCGATACACGCAGTCACTTGCCTGCAGATCAATGGCGACACATGACTAACTTCAGCGAGCTGCAGCTCCGGGTTCGCCAGGTTGGCATTTTCGACAATTCGCTGCCGCATCAATTTAAATGAGTCCTGCCAACGGAAGTGTGTAGCAACGTATTTGGCGGCGCGCAGACCAGTTTTGGCCACATCCTCTTGATGCTCGAACGCATACCGCATCATTTCTCGTAGCGCTGTTATACTAACGTCCAATTCCAGCGCGGGACCGACTAACGGCCAATCGTGAGTTGTGTCGACTTTGTGGCTGTCCAGCAACAATCCTGTTTCGTCCGAAACAAAATCATCTGATGCGCCACCGCGCGGGACGATTGCAGGAATACCACAGGCCATGGATTCGAGGATCGGCAATCCAAATCCCTCGCCTCGGTACGGCATCACAAGGCAATTGCAAGCGGTGTATAGGCTTGCCAGCTGTCCTGGCGTCCACGATTCATCGATATAGCTAATCTCTGGCACATTCGGATCATCGCGTGCATTAATAGTTTCCTGCTTGAGATTTCCAAACCGATAAAACGATTCAGTACCGAGGTCTTTGACCACCAAACAAACATCGTCGTCAGGCGAAAACTCTGTTGTGTATGCCTCAAGTAATCGATCGTAACCCTTGCGGGGAATCGTTCCACCAACAAACACGAATCGAAACGTTTTTTCCGTCAGTAGAAATCGGCTTGGTACATTTGGTGAGAACGTATCGTTATCAAAACCCCATGGAATGATAAAGATCTTTTCAGCGTCGATGCCGCTGTTGATGTATACGCTTCGAACGTAGTTGGAAGGCGCCCAAATCTCGTGCACGTGATTTTGCAGCGGCTCAATCCAATCCTTCGGCAAATGCCCAAACTCCCACGGCTGAATGTGAATCCAGCGTCCACAATCCAGCTGACTCCAATTGGGCGGGAACGCATGGCGAACGACGACATGTGCACCCTCTTCAAAATCTCGTTCAAAGCGCGCTTTGAATTGACTTAAATGTCTGCACTGGGAATCGTCGGTCGGATTATGAACGTGTCGATAAAGTGAAATGGCAATTTGCTCATCATCAAAAAACATCTTTGCAAGTTGTTCGTTAATATTGGAAAAACTATGGCCGGCAAAAAACTCACCTTCCCACACCAACCGAACCTGAGATTTGTCAGGTTCATCCAAATCTGGTTTGACAAAGCGTTGTTCAGCGGCATCAATCGCCCGATCAAATCGAGTTTTTCCAGCATCAATGTCGTGGTTCGCGCAAATGTGGTTGCGAGCTTTGGATGCGATTCGTTTTCGAAAATCGGTATCTTCATGAACTTGTTTCATCACTTGCACCAAACATTCTATGTCTGGTTCGTACCATTGGTGACCAGCGTAAACCGGAATCTCTTTTTCAGCGTCGTTGGGAACATCCACGAGTTCCGCCGGAATCAAAACGCTATTTTTGTCGTTCGTAAAGTCGACATTGCCCGATGCCGCCGTTCCGATCGTTGGCAAACTAGATGCCATTGCTTCCATGTACGGTCGTCCCCAGCCCTCGCCACGACTTGGCAGCACAAACGCGTCGACTGATCGGTATAGGCTGGCCATTTGGGTCGCGGAAAGATGTTCATCCAAGATCACAATATCCGTGCGCTCATCCAGGGTATCGCCCGCAGATTTGACCACGTTTTCGGCCTGGTTCTTTACCCACTCCAAACTTTGACCGTGCGCGCGAGAAATCTTCAGTAGCAGCCCCACGTCGTCGGACTTTTTAAAGCACTGGCAGTATGCCGCCAAAAGAATGTCCCAGCCTTTGCGATACTGCCAATCAAATATCGATAAAAATACAAACCGGTTCCGCAGTTCCTCAGCCAATTCAAACTTCGGACCATCCGGCCGATAGAGTTGCGTGTCCAAGAAGCTCGGGATGCATCGAATCTTTTCCGGAGCAATACCGCTTTGAATAAACGCGCGTTTATTGTGTTGTGATATCACCCAGATCTCGTCAAATCGGTCCAGGCATGTCATCCAATCGCTAGGTATTCGATCGGTTTCAAATGTCGTTCTGATGACATTGAGCGCCGCAGCCGGATCGGGTGAGGCAAGCGTCGGAATGCAATTCGTGATCGAAATGTTCGAATTGCTTCGCTTGCCGCGCAGCATCGCGCAAACGAGCGCGCGATCTTCTGCTACGATTTCACAAGTGGCGTCACTCCAGGGAATTTCTTCAAGAGTGACATGTCTGCCCGATTGCGCTAAAGCTTTCGCGATGCAGCGCCCTTCGTCAGCGTATCCGCTTGGATCCCATATCGGCGTTCGCAAGACAACACCTAACGGCAGCAATGGGTCACCTTTGCGCAGGCGTTCTAGTTCACGATCCATGATCGATACGACATCGTCCAATCTGTTTGGACAAACCTGCGCTTGTGGTTCGACGTATTCTGAATCAACGTCGAGTAGTTTCGCATGCGACAGCCAGCGGTATTGGCCCGACAACCAAGCGAGCAGCCAGCCGTGCCTGCCATCGAGCACCCCTTGATTTCGCTCGTAGTACATCCACAGATCGTGCATCATGTGGGCGATGGCGTTACGCCAATCGATGGACTGCCCGGCATCGTGCAATTGCACGGCTTCGGTCGATGTGTACCTATTGAACTTTTCAATGTAGTGTTCCAGCGAAAGGTAGCTGAAGTGGTCGATGCCGAGCGCCGGATCGGCAGGAACGCGAATCTCACGCCCGTTCAGATCAACACCGCCATGCAACCGCTCTGAAAACCGAAAGTGACCCTTCTTAAGTACACGTGGCATGGTGTATCCCGGCCACCAGCCACTGTGTTCGATCCACTTGCCGCAGAAATACGTCTTAAACGGAATGTTAATGGCTTCAAACTCGTCGCCTCGATCGGCAACTAATTCGTTAACGATTTTTCCAGTCGCTTCGGGAATGCGCTCATCAGCATCGACGTACCACAGCCACGTATTCATGACTTCTGGAATCGCAATGTTGCGCGCACTGTCGAAGTTCTGAACGATTGGATGATTTAGAATGTTATCAACCAGCGGCGATGCGAGCTTGACGGTAGCATCATCGCTTTCCATGTCGATCAACACGATTTCATTGACGTGTGCCCGAAGGGAATGAATGCAGGCTTCGATGTTGCGCTGTTCGTTTCGTGCAAGTATGACACCTGATAGCATGATTCGATTCTCAAACTCGCAAAACTCAAGATGTGGCGAAGCAGATTATTGCCATCCCGCATCGGAACGGAAACAATCAACTTTTGAAAACCAACAACAGTGCGTTTGAAATGGATCATTGCTGGCGTTGGTCACTTAGGAGGCAAAGTCATGCCGCGGTTTTCAACAACGCTTCGTGAACACGCGCAGTACCCGTCAAACCGCGGCGCATTGGAAGGCGCCGACTTGATGGGCAAGGCTTCTCTCGACGGTAGCCCGCCATTCATCTCGTTATATGTCGCGCTGGACAACGATAAAGTTGTCAAGGCGACGTTCAAATCAGCAGGATGCGGAGTAACGACGGCCGTTTGTTCTGCGACAACCGAACTGCTAGTCGGTAAAACGCTCGCCCAGTGCGCCTGTTTGAGCGCAACCGATGTTTGCGATGAACTTGATGGAGTACCCTCGGACAAGATGCATTGCGTGCATGTCGTGCTCGCGGCTTTGTTGGACGCTATCGAAGGCAACAAGCTGTGCCTGTAGCTGAACTTGCAAAAGTTCAGATGGATGCTTTTACGCGAGCTGTGAACATGAGCATTAACTTGTCACTATGTATGATCGTGCGGGATAATCAGTCCACGATTCGCCCTTGTTTAGAGAGTATCAAACCGTGGGTCGACGAAATGGTTGTCGTCGACACTGGTTCTCTGGATGAAACACCCGAAATAGTCAAATCAATGGGCGCTCGCCTGTTTCACAAGCCTTGGGAAGACGATTTTTCGGCGGCAAGGAACTTCTCGATCGATCGGGCTCGCGGGAAATGGATATTTTGGATGGACTCGGACGACACAATTTCGGAGGCGTGCGGCCGGCGGCTTCAGGAATTGGCGCGCAAGTCGCATCGCAAAAATCTGCTTGGATTTGTGATGCAGGTACGATGTCCCAGTCAAGGTGACACCGGTATCGATGAGTTCACCGTGGTCGATCACGTTAAGATGTTTCGCAATCGACATGACTTGCGATTTGAGGGGCGGATTCACGAACAGGTTCTCATGCCGATAAGGCGTTTGGGCGGCGAAATCGTTTGGACGGACATTTACGTCGTACATTCCGGCGCCGATCAATCGATCGCGAATGAGCAACGCAAAATCGAGCGTGATTTGCGGATCCTTCGTAAGGATTTGGCGGAACGGCCAAACCACCCGTTTGTTTTGTTTAATTTCGCAATGACTTTTGCTGAAGCTGGGCGATACACCGAAGCGCTTGAGTGGATCGATAAATCCCTGGCGGTTTCCAAGCCCCAGGAATCACACGTGCCGAAACTATATGCATACTTGGCCAACTGTCGCCTACGACTAGATCAGTCTAACCAAGCGCTCGTCGCCTGCAAACGAGGAAGGGAACATTACCCCAACGATCCGGAATTGCTGTTTCGCGAGGCGATGACGTTGCATACGCTGGACAGATGTGACGAGTCCATTCGTCGCTACCGCGAAGTTCTCTCGCTAAGGCGCCGGCACACGTTTCAAAGTACCGATCCTGGCATTCGAGATTTTAAATGCCGATACAACCTCGGTGTGACATTGCGCGATGCGGGCAAGCCGGACCAGGCAGAAGCACAATGGCGCCGGGTGCTTTGTGCACGACCAACATACCGCCCGGCGTATTGCGCGCTTGTACAATTGCTAATCGATAATGCGCGTTTCCATTCGGCAGACATCGAGATAGAGAAACTACTGAAGCATAATTCGACGCGTGTTGACGGGCTGATGCTCAAGGCGCGTCTGCTCGACCAAAACGGCGACCAAGAGGCCGCCGCAAAACTCTACGAAGGTTGCTTGAGAGAATACACTGAAAACCAGCATGTGATTGAAGAGTCCAGCCGGTTCTATTTTCTAAATGCACATTTCGCAAAAGCAGAGCGGCTGTTGCGGGTCTTAATCGAAAAAAATCCTTGTGACGCGTCTGCACTGCATAACTTAGGCGCGATTCGCCTTCAGGAGGGAGACTACACGGGTGCGGTGACGTCATTAAAGCGTTCCGTCAGCATTCGGCCAGGATCAGAAGAAACACAGGTCCTACTAACATCAGCAATCCGCGCATTGCAGCACCAACATGAAATGGCGATTTCTGATCAACCGTAAAAAAAATGCTGCTTTGACAGCCAGCGCACCATTGCAACTCGAGCCAAATAAAACGTCAATTATCGTCCTCCCGGAAAAATCATTTTTACGACCGCTCCTAACCAGCAAACGGACAACAAATGGACACTTGGCGTTTCTGCTCGGCTACTTGCACTAGAACTTTTGATTACGTGGCAGCAAAAAACCAAAAACTTTTTTTCGATGGAATGCTAGCCGATGTCATTTGTGCGAAACGCGTAAAGACTCTCGCTTCGCTCCTTTTCTAGGTCCGCGAATCGACCGTAGGCACGCAATGGGGTCTGCGAAATTCCTGATTCTAATCCCGACAACCAATAGCGCCAAAACGTCTCGGAGCAATTCAGTTACACCGAGCCGATGTTTTGGAAACGCCTCCACTTCGGCTCAAACTCTATGGCCCGCAGCGCGCCGTAAGCACGCAATGTTGAAATGAGCGGTTGGGATACCGTGTTTTGTCTGGTGTGAATCGGTAAGCAACACCAAAAATCGACAAAGACGTTTTAGCAAGAAACTGTTTGACATTGTCCGCCGACAACTCAAATAATCGTTCTTGCGCGGCGCTTATCGCCATCCACTTCCATCCGCCGCGCCAAGAACAATCTTGTGATACAAAATTCTCTTACCGGCTGCGAGATAATACGGATATCGTTTGCCGGACCCACATGTCAAATAAAAAAGGAGTGAGCGATGCCAGTTACCAATTACATATGGGATCGAGCCAGTAGCAATGTATTGTCCGAAGTTGACGACACGGGTGCCACGATTGCTGAATACACGAATGAACCGGGAAAGTTTGGCGAGTTGATTTGTCAGCGACGGGATTCAACCAACAGTTTTTTTCATTTTGATGCTCAAAGATCGACACGGCAATTAACGTCCGGTAATGAATCGGTAACCGACACGTACGAATATTCGGCATTTGGCGAAACAGTGTCGAGTTCCGGGCTGACAGAAAATCCGTTTCGTTACAATGGTGCGGTTGGATATCACACGGATTCAGGAACACGTGACTTGTATGTTCGGCGGCGGACGTATAAACCGGCAGTTGCACGATGGTTGTCAACGGATCCGTTAATCCTTATAGACGGGCCAAATGCTTATTGCTACGTAAACAATCAACCGCTTGACAATAATGATCCGAGCGGATTACTTCGTACAGTGGCTACGGCCAATAGAAATGTTGGCGAGTTAGCATGTGGGGACAAAGCCCATCAAGACTTCCGTTTCTATTTCGATCCAACTCTCGATCGACCTACACCCAGCGCATTTTGCACGGGCGTTATGGTACAACAGAATGAAATCACCTGTGTTGTCCAAAACCAGTGCACTGGAGAATACGAAGAAGAAGAACTCGTGTTTTGGGAGGCTTGGCGCGTACCCAAACAAAATATCAAGTACGAATCGATATTAGACCCAGTTTTCTTCACTGCGCCGCCGGATAATACCAAGAAGTCACGTGGCGTGTTAAAAGTGCGCGGACTTATTAAGTACTTTTGCAACGATCACAATAACGACGCTGTACAAGCTGAAAACCCAGATATTAGAGGATGGAGGACAACACGTTCCTGGGAGACAAAGTGCGGAACGATACACACTCAAGGCGTGCGCGCAACACAACGAAGACCGGATTGGTTTTTTCAGGCCGTATCACAACGGCCGACCACCAGAATTTTCAAAGTTTGTTGGCGTTGTTGCGACTGCCGTGACGATTTGGTGATGGCGCAGGCGATTCCTCAATACGGTATTTCATTTCTTTCTAGTATCGAAGGTGAAGGTCGTGATCCTGAAATCTCTTGTGGACAATGAACCCCAGCTCACCAAGAAATTGATAACGCTTATGATATGTAAGCGAGCCAAAATAACGATGTCCTTTTGCCTGCTTTTTGTGCTGTGCTTGTTGTCAGGTAGTCTTCCAGCTCAGCATGCGACAGACGTAGAGAACGAGATAGCACTACCATTTGTGCGTTTGGCTGATGTCGTGTTTGAAAATGAAATCACTTTTTCCCCACCATCAGACGAACGTAATAAGGAGGTTGACGAACTGATTGGCAACCTCAGGAAAATCAACAAACCGGATGTGGGTCTTAACGGCTTAATTGCAAAAGATGATATGGTATTCCTACCCATTGGAAAATTCGATGTGCTGTATGGGCGTGAAGAATTGGATTTTCGTTCATTCGGGGCCTTCAAGAAGCTAGTAGAAATTGGTCCCGATGCGATACCGAAATTATTGCAATCACTTGATGACAAAAGGCCAACAGACTTGATTGTTACCGTAGGCCCAACGGGCGGATTCAGGGAATATACGGATATGTGGTTTGGCGACACCATCAACGGAAATCCAATCAATTCGATCGAGGCCAAGATTCCCAATCTCTCGAATACTATCAACGACACAATACGAATAACGACTCCGCAGGTTGAATCCTATCGCGTACGAATTGGTGACGTCTGTTTTGTGGCGCTTGGTCAGATTGTCGGAAGGCAGTACGAGGCATTGCATCGAGATTCGCATGGCGTTGTGATTTGTAGTCCTGTCCATCGTAAGGAAATTCAATTGTTGATTCGAACGATTTGGGAAACGGACAATCCTCGACAAAGGCTACTGGATTCATTGTTACTCGATTTTTCCACACGTGGATCATACAACAACAAATTTCTCGCTGGATTCTGGTTTGCTGACAAACTTCAGATAAACGCAATTTGGCGGATGCTTTATTACTTTCCAAACCAGACTTCTGAATTGGTCGCTGATCGAATCGATCGATTAGATGTTTCCGATAAACCTTATCTCAAGCGGTGTGCAAAAAATGGAATTTCCGCGCTGAACCTCGTTGCAGCGTTGTCTTGGTGCAAACTTCCACAGGTGCGCCAAGCGCTCAAACGACTGGGCAATCGCGCGAAGGACAGTGATATTATTGAGGCTCTCAAGCAACAGGGAATTGACGTGACGTCAAACTAATGTGCATTTCAAACCATCTGGTAATTGGCGAGGTGATGAGTCCCGCGTTCACGTTCCAAATACGATTTACGCGCTTTGGTATGGTGAATTTGGTCGGGTAGGCGGAACAGTAG
>CAJHZH010000307.1_pt1 | contig 21118 bp, 15 predicted proteins | sample 9198951 | NCBI WGS metagenome assembly CAJHZH01 (sample SAMEA7708381, study PRJEB35096) | sediment metagenome | biome: marine neritic benthic zone biome [ENVO:01000025]; feature: sediment [ENVO:00002007]; material: shallow marine sediment [ENVO:03000034] sea grass bed [ENVO_01000059] ...
GGCCAATCTAATGATTTCGTCCCGGTGAACACGATTGGCGTCATAATACAACTCGGTAACAAATTTTTCGTCTTCGCGACAAACAACCAACTTAATTTGAAACGGCTCTGTACAACTGTAATGCCGCTGGAATGTGGATGTGACCTGATCGGACGTGATCGGTTCCGAGTGATCCTCGTAGTCAAAGCACAGCGGGAAAAATTGCAATTCCGCATCTTTTGCCAATGCAAAGTGTTCCCACGAGAAATATTCCTGCCATTGAAGCATTTCTCCGATCCGATTTTGATTCGATTCTAATAGCTGTTCAAATGATAAGTTTTGCTCAAGCGAACAATGGTGCGGTATAAAACGCGCAAACAATCCCATCGCACTCGAAAGTTCTTCGTAGGTTCGACCGTCACATCCCATGCCGATTGTAAATGTCGATTGGTCAAGACGACGCCAGAGTAACAACTGCCAACAGGACAAGAAAAAAATCGACTCGGACATCTCACGCTGCGTGAGGAATTGGGCGATTTTCGTAGTCAATTCTGACTCGAGCTCGACACGATGTAACGCTGGCTTGAATGTAGCGGAGCCGTCTTCGACCTGCGTTGACGGATCGAATTCCATTACCGGCGATTGTCGATCATTATCTTGCCAATACCCAATTCCTTGTTCTGCATCTTCACTGTCGAACAATGAGCTTTGCCATTCCGCGAGGTCCGCGTACTGTAAGACTTCTTCGGATTCTTCGTTCGTATCCAACTGACTGGACAATATTCGAGAGAGCTCTTGCACTAGCAGGCTAATACCCGTTGAATCCATCAAGTACCCTGGGAACGCCAACACCAGAATGTTGTGGGACGGCGATATCGTGATCCATGATGCGTTGAAAGCAGGTTGTTGCTGCAAGTCAAATGGCACTTTGCACGCCGCGTCGAAAACTTGATCAATCTTCGATGTTTGGTCGGTAGGCGATAGATTCGTCACGTCGAATTGTTCTACCACCGCGTGGCATTCATCGGATACCACCTGAACCGGCAGAGTCAGATCGGGCAGGGAATGCAAGGATGTGCGCAGGATTTCGTGGCGCTGGATTAAGGTATTCAGTGCGGCTTCGATCTGACCTGAATCGACAGCTCCGTCAACACGTATCGACCAGACGACGCGGAAAGCTGAATTGCTATTGGCACCGTCCAGTTGCCAAAGTCGCCGCTGCTGTGGAGAAAGTCGAAATCCTTCGGTGAATGAGTTTTGTGATTCGCTAGACAATTAACGGGTCCTATCTAAGGGTTGAAAATGAATTGGGATTACCAACGATCGAACGTTTGGACAAAACGTGTTTGCGGTTTCTAAACTTTCGCGTTATCGGTCCGACGTTGGATTTCGACATGTTTTGGTTGTATCGTCCACGGCTTTATCAAGGGCTGTCGCATTGAGTGGCAGGCCTCGATTAATTCCACCGCTGGCCGACCTTCGTAACCTGGAACGAACAGCGACTGCTGGCCGCGAATCGCGCCGGCAAAGTTATCGAACTGGCGGCGAAACAATTCAATGGCGTCTTCCTCCGGGCGACCATCTGGCTTTGCAATTCCGCCCAGCGCAATGTCTTGACCTTCGAGTTGCAATCGAATTTGAGAATTGAATTGTGACTGCACTTCAAGTGTTCCACGTTCGCCACAGATTTTTAGTGTGTTTCTCAAATCCCGAGTTCGACTCAACTCGACAACACCGGCAGCTCCACACTTAAGCTGTACGTGAAGTTCACAGTCGGCTTCGACGCCCCCCATGGCATCGTCATAGTATTGAATCGACTCATAGTCGCCGAGCCACCAAAGAAGCAGATCCAGTACATGCGCCCCAGTATCAGCCAGAACACCTCCTCCGAACTCCTTGCGAAACGTAAAGCTTGAAACCACGGGCCAATTAAAAACCACACCTTCGCGAAAGTCGAAACTTTTGATTTGGCCAAGTGCCCGTGATTCGATAATTCGTTTTATGAACTGAGACGAGTAGAAAAAACGACGCAACTGGCCGACCGCAAGCAACCTGTCCGACTCGGACGCAGCCCGGATCATCTCGTCGCACTCACTCGTATTCATGGCCATCGGTTTTTCCACTAGCACATGCATGCCTGCGCGTAACAGGTCAACGGTTACCCCGGCGTGAAGATAATGAGGCAGCGCAATCACCGCAGCATCACAACGGCCCACGATTTTTTTATAGTCGTCAGCGGTAAACGTTATGTGATATTTCTCGGCAAGCTGAATCGCCCGCGATTCGTCTTTGTCAACCAGCGCGGTGATCTCGATGTCCTGTGAATCCTGGGTTGCCAACAGGTATGCACTTGAAATCGCTCCGCAACCAACGATAGCCAAACGAATTTTTGATTCCGAACCGTGCGTCATTGGGTAGGCTGGCTTAGACAGACGTCAAACAACGGCTGTCGTTGGTGCCCTTTACCATTCATAGCCGAACTGGGCGATTTCACGCGTATATTGATTTGCGATTTTTTCTCGGTCTTGTTCCGAGAGAATATCGCGATAGTGTCTTTTGTCTTTGCGGAAGTTGTTCTTGGTCACCGGAAGCTCAAGTTTGCCTGGCAGCCGCAGTTGTCGTTCGATTTGATCAACTGCTTCCTGGAGTCTCTCAAACAGAAACACTTTATCGACGGCAATTTCATCGCCTATTGAGTACAACCGATAACCGCGAATGTTGTCGGCCATTCCGGACTGAATGAAATCGGATATTGACGGCGTGTTGTTCATTTCTCGAAGCTGAAAGAAGTAATACGAAACGGCCTTGTCCCACGGATTTCGTTCAAAGCAAAATTTGAAGTAGGACCTCCAGACTTCTTCGTCGACGTACTTGTGAATAAAACCGGCATCGGCGTGGTTCCAAAAGGCCAACGGTATTCTTCGAAAAAACAGCTTATACCAATCCGCGGCGCTATAATTCCCAAACGACAACGAATAGTTTTGTGGACCGCGGTACCCGAGCTGTGACCTAACGGCTTCATCATTGGCGCCGATAGGTGTAATCACGTCATCTTCCCCGCAGAACTTCGACAGCGCGATCTCGACGCTGGTTCCAGCCGTTTTGACTGTCTTGATGAAAATGAATTTATGTTTATGGGAGATGATCATCGACCGTTGCGACGTTCATATCAAACGGCATTTGAAGAGATACAGGATGGGTAGCCAAAAATCTTGAGTTCCTTTCCAATCACCGACTCGAGCTGTTCTCGATCGGTATAGGACAGATCAACTCGACCACTACCGATGTTTTCCGTATTGATCGGTGCCGAAACTTCTTTGTGTTCATGCAACAACGGAACGTCACCCAAACTTTCTGAAATCTCTTCTGACCTGAGCATAAGCGGATCAAACGCAACGTCCAAAAAATGGCAAATTGATTTGGTCGTTGACTCGGTTCGACTAACCAGATCCTCATAACGAACAACCATGGAACGTTCAGGATGTGCCTCGGTAAACCGACGCGCGTTTTCGACGACTTGGACCCATCGATTAGCGGCCGTGGCAACACTAGTGAAGAACCCATATCGCAATGTCGATGCGACAACATCGCAGCCATCCCGGACAAGATGTATGAATTGCGCGTCTGGGAATATCTTCAAGATCAGGTCAAGCGTTCCGGGTTCATACGAGTTCAGAGGCGTTTTGTCTCCCCAACGGACCATTGAACAACCGTGTCGCTCGGCATGAAATCGGTAAAATGCATCAAGCATGTGTGCCAAGTTGCGTTTTTCCTTTGGAAGATCGCATAATTCTTGAACAAGTGGTCTAAGAGACACTTCAAACGTATAGAACTCATGGTGAAATTCGAATAACGACATCGTCAGGTGAACGAGATCCGGCCAATTCATTTTCCTTCGGAACTGAAGAAATTTTCGAATACAAGTCCCCAGTTGATGGTTCTCCGGTGGAATATGTAAATTAGGATGTGACGTCAAAACTCGCCGGAATAGTGTGCTGCCGGAACGACCAGAACCAATAACAAAAAACGGCCGATACCGGGCCGCCCCCTTGTTACACAAGGGGTGACGTACGAAGGGTAGATATCGACCCAAGCTTTCATTGTGTAATCGTGTCGTTACCACCCGCGGAAGAGATGCCACGACGACGAGTCGTAACCGCACGCTCGTCGGATCCAAGCGCCACGCCTTTACAGCTAACCTCAACGCTTTTGCGCGATAGCCGTGGTTAAACCAGGATGTTGCCGATTTGTAATATCCGAAACTAAGAAACCGGTCGCCTTCGCCTGCCGACTCAAAAAGTTCGCGATGTTTTTCGTAGATATATTCGGCAACTTCAGCGTCGTGCAACCGGCACGTAACGTTCAACGATTTGTTTGAAATTCGATAATGATACAGCGGTTCCGACACGTGACCCGCGCGACAGCCACGTTGGAATGCGCGGATGTAATACTCCCAGTCCTCTCGACCACGTCTGAGGATTTCAGCTTCGTCATACCCGCCAATTCGTTTCCAAAGGCTCCGTCTCATCATCGTACCTGAACCTGGAATCGCCTGACTGCGGAGAATATCCTCGAAGGTTGGTACTTCATACGGTACCACGCGATCCTCAGCACCAAATAGTAGAACATCGGATAAGGCGCAATCCAACGAATCGTCGTTCCGAAGCACCGCCGAAAGTTTCGTTAGTGTTGTCGGATCAATTTTGTCGTCTGCGTCCACACAGATAAAATAGTCGGACGAGCAAGCACGGATGCCGGTATTTCGAGCCGCAGCCGGCCCGCGATTCGTTTCGTGCCTGATCAGCTGGATTCGCTCGTCATCGAATTTGTTGATATCAGGCTGTAAAAGCTTATGCGAACCGTCGTCAACGATGATGATATTGAAATTTGGATAGGTCTGCGCTTGGAGGCTATTAATACAGTGTTCCAGATATCGCACGTGATTATAGCAAGGCACGATCACGGTAATTTTTGGCGGATCCTCTGCGCTCAAATGCTTTGCGCTTTGGTTTGGATCGAGCTTCAGCGCGTCCACGATCGGACTCCACAAACTCCACGGTGCTTAATCATGAAAATCGTCGACACAGGCTGGGGCTTTGTTGATCGCCCTAGTAAAAATCATAGCCCAGGACACGGATGGCCGCCACGCGTAGCAAATATTTTTTGCGAAGTGTAAAAATTTCATTGTGGCAATTAGGTTTGTGATTATGAGGCGTTTGCCACATTTTCATCAGTGGTCAGATTGTGCATTCGGTGATTGCCATTCAATAGGTTAGCCCAGCTGGCCCAGGCCTCGGTCAGATTCATCCCAGTTTCAAAGTCGAATGCTGGTTCGTAGCCTAACACGCGCCGCGCTTTGTCTATTCGAAAATTCGTTTTCGCCGTTTGCCTGCGTAGCCATTGCGGTTGTACGCGGAGTATCGGTCGGTCGGCAGCAACCTTATTTGATGCTGAATCACTCGGCACCTCTTGTATCACGCGATTGGTGAATGACTGCCAACGTGTTTCCGGCACGACACTTTGTAGGATATAGATCAGCGCCGCCGCCTCCTTGGATTCCAAAATTCGGTCGCGAACCGACGCTTTTGAACGAAAAATGGATAGCGCTTCACTGATAAGAGGCCTTCTTTTGCTGCTTCGTTTATAGTAGTCGACTCCTTCATCCAGCGACATGTTGACGGTGCTGCGACAACCCAACATTTGTTCGTATCGCTCGTAAAATTCACGCCATGTTACTGCGCGGTCACCCGAAATCAGGAAAACCTCGCCCGGGGCGTTCGGCTCGACCGCCGCTAACAACATCGCAGTGATCACATCGTCGATGTAAACCGGGTTACACAATCCCTCTCCATCGTCAATCAGAATCACTCGATTATTTTTCAGGTCGTTCAGAATTCGCATCGTCCAACCTGGCGCATACGGACCATACACCATCGTGGGCTGAATCACCGCCACCGGAACCGACTGATTGGCGGCATATTCCAGCGCCAATTTTTCGCCATCCAGTTTGGTATCGGAATAGGCATCAGCCGGTCGGCAATAATGCCTTGTCGCTGTTTCATCGAGGTCGCCATCGGGAGTCGCGCCATAAACGCTAACGGTACTCATATGGACGACACGACCGATTCCACTGTTCTTAGCGGCCTCCATTACATTTCTAGTTCCGTCGACGTTGACGCGCCGCTGCAGTTTGGTATTGCCGGCGTTGCCGTAGGCACAATGAAATACAAAGTCACAGCCTCTGGAAGCGGACTGAACATCGCCGGGAACTGTAATATCGCCTTCGGACAATTCGATTGGGAATCGAGCAATTCGGGCGGCGCGAGAATAAGTGCGGAGCAGCACACGAACCTCTGCCTGGTGCTCGAGCACGAGCCTCTCTACCAGCCGGCTTCCAATGAAACCCGTTCCACCTGTAACCAAGATACGCTTACCCGACAAATCAGCGAAACGTGTGTTTTCGATCATTTATCTCAAATCGCTTCGCTTGGAATACTCGGGGCCTGGCTATTTCCCGTCGCCACACGGGGATTTCCTTTCAAACATCGCAAGTAATCGGCAAACAACTGGCAATATGTCGCGATATCGAACCGACAAAACGCTTCGGCAAACCCAGTTTGGCCGTGCTTAAGTCCATGACTGACATGCAGCATGTAATGAACAGTAGCCCGACATTCCATTAACTTGATGAAATCCATCGCCTCGAGCGGTGTTTGATAACGATTCATCAAATCACATTTTCGAGAAAATTGTTTGCTAACGTTTACGACATAGTTTGGAAGCCACACATTGTCCCACACTTCGTAACCCACGATTTCCGCTGCGAGGTTGGGAAGCTGCTTGAGCGTATCTGCAAGAATCTGGTTGGTCGCAAAATGATCGAAGTGGTGGTCGAAATAGTGTGGTAAAAATATGACTGTCGGTTGAATCTGCTCGATCAATTCAGCAAGCTGACCGACGGTCTCGCGATCACTGGTCAGCCGCGTATCTCTCTGGTTCCAAAAGACCTGGCGGATTCCAAATTCGCGGCCCACTGATTCAGCTTCACGACGGCGGGTATCTACGAGTTGTTGTCGGTTGGCACCGGAGGCGCCGCCATCGGTCAAATACAAAACCGTAACGGACGATCCGTTATCGATGTAATGGCACAACGAGCCGCCCGGACCAATCACTTCGTCATCAGGGTGCGGTGCTAGTACCAAAACGGTTTCCACCGAAAGCTCGTCGACCACCGTAACCTTCGAGTCCGGAAACGCTGAAGCGTTACGTCCACGCAGATGTTGCATTGCAACGATTAACGCAGGCGGGGCAAATCGCAACAGCGAGTCTCGTTTGGCGTGTTCAATTCTTTTTTGTATCTTTCGAAGCACTCGGCGAGCTTATCGTTTCTTGGCCAACACGATTAAGTCGTTGGCCCAGCGACCGATGGGCGTTATCTTTGCCAACCGGCTCAGAGATTGATGCAGAAAAAGCTCACCCTTAAATCCAAGCCGGTGAGAAATCATTGGGAAATGCACAAAGCCATGGCCTTTGAACTTAATTATTTGAAAACCATTATTTTTCAACAATGATTTGAATCGTCCGACGCTGTAGCTGTGGCAGGAGATTTCGCGCAATACCTGAACCGATTCAGATGGAGCTTGTTTGTTTTTCCCAAGCAACTTTTGCACTCCGCGCTGCGCGCCGGACAACACTCCAAACCCCTCGGACAGCCTCGTCTTCACTGGCCCGGAAATCACCAGCGTTCCACTGGGTTTCAGTAGTTGCCAAAGCTGTCTTAACGCGACGTTTTCATCCGGTTGATATTGTAAGAAGCCGAGCGCCAATATCCCGTCAAAGGGTCCCTCAGCAAAGTCTTTTTGATCCATCCCTCCGCACGTAAACGAGTATTGCTCTTCGGGAATATTCTGATCACGAAAATTCTGCAAACAGAGATCGATCATCTTGTCGGAGATATCAACGCCGTGAACATTGTAACCGCTTTGAACCAGCTCCAGCGCAGCCAACCCGGCGCCACAACCTGCATCAAGAACATGAGAGCCTTGTGGCAACTGTTCTTTTACAAAGTTGATTGCATAATTCTTTCGATCAGATAATACAACGTCATTTATCCGTTGCGCTTCATCATAGAGGTTGGACCACTCTTTGGCATGGTCGTCAAAATATCCCTTGACCAATTCGTTATGTCGATCATTGCTGGGCTCTGTCTTGGTCGTGGTTTGCATTGTTTGATCAGTCATTGTCGTTGACTCAGTTGTTCGACCAGTGCGAAAGGTCGTAGTCGAGCAGTTTGCTGAGCTGATTCACCTTGGGTTTGAATTCCTGCTGCAAGATCTTCCGTGTGTCCGGATTCATCGGCTCACGCGATTTGAACCTCGCTTTGACGATCCACTGTACACGATGGCGATGTCGCTGGGGCACGATTCGAGTGGCGTTATTTGAAATAATGCCGGGGAGCCGGCGTCTAACTTTGTTTTGATTCAGAATCCTAATCGTTGGCTGAAAATCTGGATCGACCTCTAAGAACTTCAACGTTTCGGTGTAGACCGAATTTGTGTTGGACTCGAATTCGTCAAAGATAATCACATGGACATTTTCTCGTCCGAAGACGTTAAAGTAACGCTTGATTTGCTTTGCGTAATCGACCGTCTCGCGATAGTACAGACTCGCGATATAAAATGCACTTTCGGGTATCCGACGCCCTTGCTTCCGATCTGCTTCCGCCTTCATTGCGGTTTCGAAATCCGTGATATCCTCGTTACCGTTGAACAGGAATTCGCTGTGCTGCGAGTAAAGCATGTCCACCGGATTTCGCAGCATCGCGATGATGTTTGCACTGGGACAGAAATCGTATATTTCTTTAGCGGCATTTTGCGAATACAAATACCACACCGAAGCTTCACCCACTCGTTTCTCATGAAGCGCCGGCGCAAATTGAGAAAGATAATGCTGTTTGGTGATTCGAGCGTGCCTGGTTTTTATGTCGCTTCCAAAGTAGTGAAACTCCTTGCGCTCAGGCATGAAGATCTGCGGATGTTGCTGCAGATAGTTATTCATGGAAGTCGTTCCACATTTGGGCGCACCCACAATAAAAAAATCTGGCGTTTTCATTGGGAAATAAACAACTGGTGCAGCAATAGGCTAGTTATGCGAGAGTCCGCCAGAGAACGGGTACAGCCGGCGTCGCGAGCTTTTTCGTTTGCTCACCATTAATCCCGTCAATCCCGTGTTTGAGGTCATTCGGCGCACACTCCGTTCCCCTGGGTGACTTACCCGTTATCGGAAACTTCGTGAAAAATCACAATAAGCAATTACAACCTGTTGCGATCTGAAAGATCAGCCGAAAGGCGCCGCGAGGTAGGTTTTGATTTGCGCTGTTTGAAATTGCAGCGCGAAATGCAAGGCGGTAAATACCTCAACCTAAACAAACTTTCCCTCATTTTCAAATGAAAACGAGGGATTTTGAAAACTGGGTCGTCCCCCGACTAAGATGGACGGACGTTGTGTCGAATGGATCGATTTTACGAGTTGGCAGCTTTATGTCGGCGACGCAAAATCTCAGATCGAACTCATTCGATCTGCGACGAATTGGTAGCACCTGCCGGCCATCTCCGTTGCAAAATATGCCCCAAACAGCAGGTAAAGCAAATACAACAAGGCATTGACCCAACGACGGATTCCCGCGGGCCAACCGTCTGTGGCCTCCCAACCGGTTCCGAATAGAATCACGATAGAAAAGAATGCGGGGAACAAAAGTCTCGCTTGAAAAAACGACCAGGCGCCGCCGTTTTTGATCCCCCAAACGACTACCAAAATAAGATTGAACAATAACAAGGCGAGAACCACAGATTCCTTGACCCGCAATCCAAATTGGGCTTCCGAGCATTTGAAAGTCTCAATTGGAGACGAGTTACGTCGCAAACAGATCACCCCCCCCAGCACGATCAACATGCTAGGCAATAACCCGACTAAATAAATTACGCGCGGCAGCAGTAAAAATGGATAGTGTCGAGTAGTAACAAAGTTCGACTCGGGTATATAGGGATACCAAAAGGTTCCATACATCATCAGCGGTATGCTGTGACGTGTATGATCACTCAAAAACGGCTCTTGCACCAACTTCCAGATGTTTACATCGATTACCGACTTCACACCTTGAAATGACTGCTGTTGTCGTTGCATGACCGCCGCCCATTGCGGGTCAAAACCTTCTGCACCGGGAATCGGTCGACCAAAATTAATGGTGTTCTCGATGTATTTGTATGACCCAATTCCAAGCGATGTTGTGCCAAACAGCGCCAACGCGACCAGGTGTTGAACGATCGTTTTTTTCTGCCTGATCCCCATCACAACTACGAGTGCCGCAAGTGGCGGACCGAACGCCAAAAACGAGCCTTTGGTTAGTAAGCCTGCACCGACAACTGCGGCCAGCAGCACAAGGTTTATGTTGTTGGGACAGTCGATATATCTAAAAGCGAAAACGAATGAAAGCGTTCCGACTAAGAATGTCAAACTGTCATTCGAAATAAACAGACTGAACATGACAAACTGTGGCAAAAGCGCAGACAGCAGCAGCACATGACACTTGGCGAGATTGGTTTTCAGTATGTCGGTGGTTTTCAGCAAATGGTACAGCAGGTAAAAGGTCGCCACAGCAAACAGTAGAGATAGCGCCTGTACCAACTTTTGCGAACCCAACATGGCCAGCGGGGTTGCCAATAGGTAATAGAGTGGCGGATGAAACGCCATCAAAAATTCATCCGAGGCCGGCAATTTAGCTTGTTGAGCAATGTACTCGACGAATTCGAAATGGGGATCGTTGTTCATCGGTCGCAAGAAAATGAAAACGACGATCCGAAGCAAAATCCCAATCGCAAGAATTAGTTGCAGAGGATTGGCCCTGGCATGCGAAAAAATGACTTTCAGTTTGGAACGCACTTCGGTTATTGCTTTTGCACTATGGTAACGCGTTAAAAAAGTCCGGTACCTTATTCCCGAGAACAAGTAGGGCACAACCAAATCATTTAAAACAGGCTCGCTCCGCCGTGCCTGCCGCCGACAAAATAACTGGTCTTGTTTAGTTACGGCAGACGGAGCGGCTGTGCCGACTATCTTCCCAGCTACTTTTTAAGACCCAAACCGACCAGCAGAATGGGTCGAGCCATTTTCCACCAATCGACGAAGGGTCGCATTTTGGTCTGCCCGATTTTTTTTGGCGGATAAATTTTCGTACACGGTACCTCGGCCGTCTTGTACCCCAATTTGAGAATCTTCATGAACAAATACACTTCCAACTCGTAATGATCGAGCCAGGATTGATACAGATCAATGCGTTGATCTCGCAAGATAGATACTTTCATTGCCCGAAATCCATTTGTACTCTCCGTGATTTTTTTGCGGCAGAATAGTCCAACCAGCCAAGGATGAGCGCGGGTTGCCAGCTTTCGATAGAATGGCATTTCGCCTCCATACCCACCTCCTTTGAGGAATCGCGAACCCATAACAAAATCGCAATCGTCATCGCAGATAGGATCGAGCAAACGTGGTATCTCGTCCGGGTTGTCTTTGTTGTTTCCGGCAATCGTCACAACAATCTCGAAATCGTTTTCTTGCACATATTCGAAACCAACCCGCGCGGCGAATCCTACGCCACGCATCGAATCCAGGCTGATTACGTGTGCGCCCGCACTTCGCGCAATCTCGGCGCTGCGATCAGTTGAACCGTCATCGACGACCACGATTTCGTCGACAAGATTTGGCGGGACGCGCCGGATGACTTCGCCTATCTTCTGTTCTTCGTTGTAGGCCGCAGTTAGCAGCACAACTCGGCGGTTCTTGTACACCGATTAAGCCTGTGTCAGTCCTAGCGACTTGCTGTGAGAATAATTGCGGGAACAGGCATCGCATTTCCAGTACCCATTCTCGGATGAATTCAATCGTTCTCCACACACACAAGCCCATCCGATCGACCGCGCTGGCATTCCAGCGACCATTCGATAAGGTTCGACGTCCTTGGTTACGAGCGAACCGGCGATGACCATGGCGAACTGGCCAATCGTAATGCCCGGTGAAATCACGGTGGCCGTTCCAATGCTCGCACCACGTTTGACCGTTGTTTTTTTGAGCCAATTCTCGGTATTTGCATATCGGTCTTGGACTTCGGACACCCCCAACATTCGAGGGCTGCGTGGAGATGTATCATTTGGCATGATTACCCCGGGACCGATAAAGGCCTCGTCATCGATAACAACGCCTTCGCCAATTGACGCACGTTCCTTCAAGGTTACACGGCTGCCAACGTGAACATTGGGTTGGATAGCAACGTAGTCACAGATGTTGCAGTCATCACCGATGTGAACATTCTTGTGGACATGAACAAATGCCCAAATCCGCGTACGCTGGCCAATGTCGGTGCTTTCTACCAGCGCCGTTGAATGAACCGAGACCGATTCAGGAAGCTCCATTTATTGCTCTCAATTCGTATGTGGGTATTGTCGAATTCATAATCGACATTTTGGCAGCTAAGCGGGTTCTCCCATCTTCACTTCAACGGGTGTAATTTGACTTCGATTGTTCATGCTGGCTGTCGCCGCCTCCAGCGCCGCCACCACTCGCAATCCGCTGTAACCGTCCGACTGGGGATCGGTACCGGTTTCAATACAATCAATGAAATGTTCGCACTCGGCTTGCAGAGGTTGATTGTGTTCAATTCGAGGGATGAATACACCCCCATCTAACACGATTGTCTTATATGCGTGGAACGTATCCGGGATTTCGACCGGGTCACCAATTCGTTTATCGTAGATCTTGATTGGGCTGTGCATGTCCAAATCATTCCAAATCGCCATTTTGTTGCTGCCGACAACAGTTATTTGACGAACTTTGCGAGGGTTCAGCCAACTTGCATTCACATGCGCTACGATCCCTCTCGAAAATGCGAAAATGGCAAATACCGTATCCTCCACACCCGTGTTGAGCACCGATTGCCCGCGGGCGGTTACATCCAGTGGGGCCTCATTCAAAAGATAACACATGATGGAAACATCGTGAGAGGCCAGATCCCACAGGGCGTTTACATCGGTTCGCACGGGTCCGAGATTGGTTCGTACAAGATTCAGATAATGGATTTCACCCAGCTCACCGGTATCAATCAGGTTCTTCAGTGCATGGATTGTCGAGTTGTACTCGAACACATGCCCAACCATTAGTACTTTTTGCTTTTCGCGTGCGGTTTCGATCAAGGCGATGGCATCCTCCGAATTCAGTGTAATTGGCTTCTCCACCAAAACATGCTTGCCCGCTTCCAAAGCTCGGTTTGCAATCTCGTAATGCGTTGCTGATGGTGTTGAGACGGCAACGGCGTGCACGAATTCATCGTTCAAAACATCGTCAAGATCCGTTGTCGACTTCGCATCAGCGTATTTTGAGGCGATCGGTTGCAACCGCGCGTCATTGACATCGCACAACCAAGTGACTTTTGCTTTTCCTGTCAATTCAAAAGACTTCGAAATATTAGGACCCCAATATCCCGTTCCAATCAGACCAACGTTTAACATCGATTTCCTCGTATTGGATTCTGCAAAAGAATATTTGTCATAAAGGCAGTTTAAACGGAGTTCGAAGCTCGACCTCTGCACTTCTCGATAATTTTTCTAAACCGTGCCCGCATGTGCCTGATTTTGCGGTGAAGCTTTATGGAGTTTATGCCATTTACTCGACGAAAGGATGGAAGGTCCAGGTTGGCTAATCCATATTCAATCTCGATTTCGGTGGCAATCGGTAGGAAAGGTCCGGATTTGTGGAATACAACAGCGTTCTCATACGGTTCCTTCCGCCAGCCGTACGCATGTTCCGTTCTACCCAACAAATGAAATGAAAGCCCTTCGGCACCCAATGCCAGCGAGAGTCCCAACTGCTCAGCAAACCTGTTTGGTTGTGAAGGCATCAAATCACCCGACAAAATTTTACGAGTGAAATCCAACCAAAGATCTTCGATTCGCCGCTGCGCCGCATTTTGAAATATCGTCACACCGCTGTTGAAATAAGGTGTTCCTTTTTTGCCACCCAATACCGTTAAAGTGTTGTCCCATTCCTGTTGATTCCAATCTTCATTCTCGTATAGAGCAGCAAGGCGTCCGATGAAATCAGCGGAAACATTGTCGTATAGCGCATCCAATGGTTTGAGAACCATTGTATCTGCATCTAGAAAGATGATGCGGTCGACCGGCCGCTGACAAGCATAAATTTTGTTGCTAAGAAAATAACCATCGATCAGTGGATTTACCTCCTCAACCTGAATCCGCGAGTCCTCAAATTCCCACTCGCGCGGGCGTTTTCCAACACAATAGATGACGATTCGGTCAAACGAGGATTGCGATGCCAGCAGACTCCGTAACGATGTGAATAGATAGTGTTGCCAATCCGGGCTACACACATAAACGATCTCTGTTGTTGTGCCGAGCGGCGGTTGGTCCAAATTCGACTCGATCATCTACGCACCTCGATGATCGACGTGTCAGCAAACTGCAGAGCGGTTATTTCGCTACGATGCTTGGAAATAAAATCTGCCAGTGACTTTTGTTCTTTTTTGGTTAACTTTTCCCGCCAACGTTCACTCGTCGATGGCCTGACCCCAGAGGTCGGGTAAGCAGATTCAGAAATATCGACAGCCTGTCCAAGTGCATTGCATACCGCCTGAGGATCGCCGACGAAATCACTATGCTTGATTGACGTCGCCACATCAAAATCATTCGCGTGACAGTCAATCGTTCTGTAGACTCGCAACCAATACTCTGCCAATACGGCTACATCTCCCCCGGGAAACATACGTTGAGGCTCCAACTCCACTGTGGAATCTCGCCAAACGCATTGCCAACACTGTTTGGGATCGATGGGCAAGTAATGCTTCACTCCAAAAGTGCTTTCGGCCCACTCCCAAAGTAATTTGGTACTCGCCACGGTGCTGACGATGTCTCGGCAAGCGACTACAAGATGGGCATCAGCAAAAATGGCCTTAACAAAGGGAAGTTTGTTCCACAAATGTGGACTCTTATTCAAAAAGCGGGAATTTCGACGCCCCCCCTCAACTATACATAGATCGGCAAAACCGTCCCTGACGCTCTCACAGACGGTTTCCGTCGCAGCGGAGGCATCAAGTGGCGGACAATGACATTTTTTGGTAACCGGCGCAGCAATCGAGATCCCCGCCAAGTCACACCATTCCGGCGACAATTCAAAATGCGCATGTTTCGGATGGCACACATCGGGATGATTACCAAGGATTCGAGCCACGATGGTTGTAGCACTTCGAACGGTGCCGACGACAAAAATAGGTCGTACAAGCGGAGGAGCCTCGCGAAAGTGCAGCGACAATCTTCTCGCGCGAAGTAACCCTAAATCTTTGAGCGTCGATGCTTTGTGCTTAAGTAATCTCACCTGCTTGGCGACGAGTTTGGCGCTCATCACTCGTTACGTGGAAAATAAAACAACCAACCGTTCTGATCCTCGCGCAGTACATAATGCCGTTCAACGCTGTCGTAGACGTCCTCTCCAAAGTGCAATCCGCGATGGTTGCCGACCGTGGCCCATTTTTCCAGGACGATGGCCGAAAACTGTTTTGTCTGAACTCGATTCAGCAACTCGTCTCCGTAGCTTGGATCGCGATCCTTGATCATACGAAACATAAATGCATCCAGCATGAAAGGTTGTTGGCCCATCAGGATCGGAACGTTTGCGTTGTCGGAGAGAATCGGACCTTCAACTTCTTTGAGAATCTGCGTCGCCGCGGAATACCGATTTTCGTAACTCCACGGAGCGGTTTTGTACCATCCCAGTAGTGCCGCAGCCAATGTCAAGATAAGAAGTACCACAATCGTCAACAGCGCGGCGGCTTTGGATTGAATATTCTTGAGAACTAGCATACATGCCAGTAATGCAACGGACGCCACCAACGGATCAAGAAAATGATTGATGTGGAGACCCGGATTGAGAAACATCAGCGGCATGAATGCGAGAATCACCAAAAGATAAATTGTCGAGATATGGGTCCTTTGCTTTCTTGGTTGTACGATGAGGCCCACCAAACCCAGTCCCAAAAACATTAGCGTCGCCCCGTCGGGTATCGCTCGAAAGCTTGCGATCACGCCTCGCAGCTTGACCGGCACGCGCATCACGCCCTCGGTGGTGAATCCAGATTCGGCACAGCTGCGGACAATTTCGATAAAACGTCCACCGCTCGCCAACTGGGTTCCACCAATCACAAGCAAAAACCCCAGGATGGTAATTGCCGACAAAATCACGCACTGCTTTAGGTTTCTGTTTAACAGCAACACAAGGCACACAGCGGTAACACCAAATACCGATGTTAACTTGGATGAGAATGCCAGTACGAAAAATAGCGACATGAGGACCAGTCTTTTGTTGGTCAGCGCACCCGGCTGAGCGAAAACCGCTAGTCCACAGACGGTCAAGGCAACCGGCAGGATGTCGCCTCGAATCGATGTCATCAATATCGGTGTCAGCTTGCAGCCATACAGTGCCGCTACCGATGCAAAAGCTACTACGTGGTTTGCGCCAACGCCTCGGAGAAAATAGTACAGGCCAGCGAGCATCATCAGGCCCGCAAGTATGCCGAGAGCAAAGCCTGCATAAAACGGATCGCCAATCACACGAAATAGCAACGCGTGTAGAGACCAATACAACGGGAAATACCGCGTTCCGCGGTAGCCCTTTTCTCCCAGTAATGGAGAGTAGTACTCACCGTCGTCGGCCAGGTCCGTGGCAAGTGCCATGTAAACACCCGACGCGTGACTGACGCACCGATTCGACTGGCACATGTAGAAAACGTCGATCGTCGAGATCACGATCAACGCAACGGCAATGGCGAGAATCAGACGCTGAAGGTTGGCTGCTACGGTCATCGATTACTAATTATTTATCTGTGTTGCAAAAACTACCTGATTAAAATCGAAACCGCATAGAGCGACTTGTTGGTTCTTGTTGATGACTTATTTGGAGGTCTGAATCGATTCAAGATCTGTTTTAAGTCGCTCAAGAATCTTGCGATGCTCATCCGAATCGGACAAATCATTTTCCTCAAAGGGGTCGTTCATAAAATCAAACAATTCGTCGCTACCATCGCCGTATTGGATATAGTGAAATCCTTCCCGCATAAGCGACTTCATGCTGCCTTTGTAAACGGGCCACGACGGGGAAATCCACGAGGAACCTTTGTCTCCGATGATCACTTCCGAAAAGACCACACCCTCGTTTTTTGTGGGCTCGGTCGCTTCAGTCTTCCAATATCTCGCAAGTGACCGGCCAGGAAACGACGTATTTTGATCAGAAGATTCTGCGTCGATAGCCAACAAGTCAACAATCGTTTGTGGAATTTCCCGCAGCGTCACCGCATCGGTGACCCGCCTCCCAGACGGAACGGTTCCAGGGTATGAGATAAACAAAGGGACGTGCAGCAATTGTGGATACAGGCTATTGAAATGATACATCAGGTCATGTTCGCCAAATTGCTCACCGTGATCGGAAGTAATGATCACCACGGTATCGTCCAAGATGCCACGACTTTCGAGCTCATCTAACAATATTCCAATCTGGTCATCCAGATATGCAATGCAGTTGTCGTACGCGTCAAGCAATTCATTGATTTCCGTTTTGCTGTACTTCCGCTTGTGCCGGATATAGGCGTCCTCCGGCATCTTCGATCCAAAGCGTTGCTTGAATGACGAAGGCAAAATATACGGATCGTGAACATCAAAATAATTCAGAAACGCAAAAAATGGCCGCTGGTCATCACGCTCCACCCAATTGAGAAATGAACGATTGACGTCGCTGGCGTGTTTGCGCCCAACGAGTGTTTTGTCACCCGTCTTGGCGCGGTACTTTCTAAGGATCTCAGAAAGGATGTTCGAGGAATTGATGAGTACCTCAAACGAAGGCACGTAGTCTTCGTAATGAGAAAATCCCCGCGCAAATCCATATCCTCGTGCGCAATAGTTCGTGTTAGCGACAAATCCACCAGTCCGATATCCGTGTTCGCTGAGTACTTCAGCTAATGTTATACAATTGCCATTGAACGCCGTCTTGGCATTGAGCGGTGTCGATCCTTTTGCGAACAGCTCGTGTGGAAAAAAACCGGTGACCATGCTTGCGTGTCCCGGGAGCGTCCATGGCGATGTTGAAATCGCGCGTTCGAAACATACGCCCGTTTCCGCGAATTCGTCCATACGAGGCGTCGTAGGCCGCTTGTAACCATAGGAACTGACGTTTTCAGCGCGCAACGTATCGAGACTGATTAACAAAACGTTCGCAGCGCCCGGTTTCGCCGCCGGTAGACTCGCGATCGCGCGCGATTCGGAAACGAAATCTCGACCAATCGCCCATGTGCCGATGAACGCCGCGGCTGCGACAAACAACGGGAGGGTTCTTCGCACGAAAATGTGAAATCCATCCGCCCGCGCCGCAATAATCAACGACAACTGCACAGCGACCCCGATCGACAAAAGCATTCGCGCCGCGTAATGAACTTCCTTAAACTGTAGAAATGTCGCGTAACACGCCAGAAAAATAAATCCCAAAGTCAATGCCCGGATCGGCAATGCCTTAGGCCAACGCCAGACAACCGGAACCAATATCGCGCCAAGCAAGCCGAACAACATTAGATTTGAGACCGGCTTCATCCAGAACAAATGAACGTTCCAGTTGACCATGCCCAAAACCATATTTCGAGCTAACAGTGCAACGCCTTCCAATAATCCGGTCAACAATCCAAACCAGATAGCAATCATCAACAGCTGTTTCGCCGAGACGGCCGCTCCAGCGAACAACTTTTTGTGCCAATCAAGACGGAATCGTATTGTCAAACCGATGACCAGTGCAACTAATCCAGCCGCGCCGAGAATCAACTGGCTCGTTCCCAGTCCAGGATGGCCGATGTTCATCAGGTCGGCGGTAGCTGCAAATGCAAATGCCAAACCACCACATACAATTAGGAAAATCGCTAAAATGTTCTTCATTAGATAAGCAAAGTTTGCCGATTAGCCCACGTGAGTCGCTTGTGTGAGATCACGCGTGGAAGGTTAGTTTTGAATTCGCTTGGCGAGAACGTTGTGAATCTTGTCGGAAAAAAAAAGGTGAAAACGATTTCAGCGCAGCGAACCCAAGGCCAACCGCGATTAGCATCATGAACGCTCGAGCTAACAGCCGCTCGATTCGCCCGCCACGGTTTGTGGCACTGGTGTTCTGCCGAGCGATTCACTTAATGCTCAACCTTCCATATTCTCCAGGGGCGCCAACTTGAATTATCGTCTTCACTCTCTTGATCCAGTACCAGAGTCAAAGCGATGCCCGGTTCTAAATATTGAGGGTAGGGGGTACCATCGACAAGGTCATCTCTCGTTACGGCATCGGTATGGTCGCCTTTTTTTTGCACGATATAGTCGACTTCGTTGTCTCGCAGAAAATCGGCGTTCAGTTCCTTCAAGTCGAGGTATCCCTGCTGGGTCCGATAAAACGGCAGCTCGAAACATGGAATGACGCTGTTGGACAGCCGTTTTCCCGATAATCCAAAGTTGCCAAGATACATCCTGCCCAAATTGAGAACGGTCGTCCCATGTGGGAATTCGTCGACAGTTGCTGGGTAATCGTAGAATTCGGCTCGAGTCCATTTGCCGCTTTGCACTCGCGAAAGCACTTCCAGAACTTGAGAAGATGCGGCAACGCAAAATGTCGTTGCAAATGAGCAAACAAGTAACGCGCCAAACAACTTCGCTCGAGATCGAAGGAACAGATCAATCAATCCGGTTGCAAGAATGCAAGTCAGCGCCATCAAAGGGACCCCGTAACGCGGTACCTGGCCAAGCACCGTAAACCACACAACGAGCCAGGCAAAAAAGACGAAGAGCAATATTTTCCTTAACGTATTCCTTTCGGCACCCCGAATGAATGTGTAAACCGCAAAGAACAACCCCAGTGGAACTAAGGCAGCGTACGTTGCACCAAGCCCGCCACGCTCGGAATAGTTAGTATGCCGGGTATTGTCTTCGGTCCAGGGGTACAACAACCATTGGATCGGGTGCTGCACGAAATCTTTGTACTGGGCCGGCGGCCGCATAAACTCGATTGTGTAACCCTTGAAGACGTATCCGAACAATTCGATTTCGACGGGGTATAACGGATTCCCGGTTGTGAAAAACGCGCGACCAAACCAGAAACCGCACGTGACCAACATCGAAACCGCTAATAGCATGGCGTAAGATATCGGAGAAGAATTATGTCGCTGTCTTTCAACAAACAGCGTTACAATCACGACTAAGAAAAATGCCGCACCGTAGATCAAGAATGCAACTTTGGTTCCGATCGCAACGCCACACGCCAATCCTGCAATCACGATGCTTGACAAAAATCTATTGCGATCAAAACGATTGGGTCCTGGGTAACGACAAAGGAAAATCGCAACGGCTGCCATGAACAAGCCGGACCCATAGACTTCGGTATACGCAACAAATGATTGGAAGATGACAAGTGGAATACAGGCCAAGATCGATGCACATATGACCGAAGCCACATGACTCGCACCAGATTTGAACGCGGTCACGTACGTGGCCAATACCAGAATGCATGTCCCAATCAAATTGAAAAACGTTGCAAGCGGATGCCAACCGACACCCAATGTAACCATCATGGGGATCTCAGCATTGCCCGCCAATGCGTAACGCCAGGACTGGGGCGGGAGGCGTAGCGATCCATCTTGCAGCCAGCGGACAGCCAGCGGAATCCGGTAATAAATGCCATCCGCGCCTTGAGGAAACGATGTAAACAAATTCAACGCGAACGCAAAATAGCATCCTCCGACAATAATAACGGAGATAATGACTGATTTTGGCAACGATTGGAAAAATGACTTACCCTGAGCGTCGGCGAACTCTGAATTTGGCCGGGGTGGCGCGAAATGATGCCAGATCAACAGCATCAAAACCAAGGTAAGATCCAAGATCGCAATGTGCCACAGCGAAAATGCGCTCATGATTCCGATCAATTGCAGCGATGCAATCACATGAATCGGGATCAAGAATAGCAGCACGTAGATCACCAACCCTACCAGCGCATTGACAGCCCGGTTTCCCCA
>CAJHZH010000817.1_pt1 | contig 20935 bp, 18 predicted proteins | sample 9198951 | NCBI WGS metagenome assembly CAJHZH01 (sample SAMEA7708381, study PRJEB35096) | sediment metagenome | biome: marine neritic benthic zone biome [ENVO:01000025]; feature: sediment [ENVO:00002007]; material: shallow marine sediment [ENVO:03000034] sea grass bed [ENVO_01000059] ...
ACCGTCTAGAGAAAACAAACGCCGTATGTCGGTAACGTCAATTTCGGGATCCGAACCGCTCAAAACTTCCGTCAAGCGACCGCTGTTGATTTGCAATCGGCCTTGGTCGTTAAACTGAATCCCAATTGTGGAAAGTCGGTTGGCGGCTGAACTGACATTGGGGACAACACGGCCTAAAGTGTTGCTCAGTTGTTGCTGAATCGAGACAACCGTCCGATTGCCCAGCAAAACGCCAGCTTGTTCTGTTTCGGGAATGAACTGCGATTGCTCCGCAATGTAATCGATCACTTCATTGAACGATGCAACGAAGTCTTCAATTGCCTCCTGGGCTGGTTCCGTATCGTTTTCCACCGCGACGATAACATCGCGATTTGGATCTGCACTGACCAGATTCAACGACACGCCCTCGATCACGCCTTCGACCAGGTTCGTCGGATGGTTGATCGTTATGGCACCACTGCCGGAACCGAGCAAGATGGTTGAATCGGAAGCAGCTTGGACGACCGGACCGGAGAAGTCCGGCTGAATTTCACTACCGTTGCTGCCGGCAAGATTGTTTGTGACCGTAATCGTATTGTCCGCACCCGTATGTTGGGACGTCAAAAGGATTCGCGATGATGTACCGTCATTGACCACCGACGCTGAAATATCACTCGACGCGTCATTGATTGCGTTCACCAATCCTTGCACGGTGTTATTTTGCTGATCGATATTTATGGTCACCGCTTGGCGCGATCCAACTTGGAAATCGATGGTGCCTTGCGTGATTAAAGATTCCGGGCTCGCGAACCCTTGCGAAGCAATTTGTTCGGCGCGGGCCAGATTCGAAACTCGAATTTGAAATACGCCCTCCGTGGCGTCACTCGTCGCTGCAGCTGTCAAGAGAGTTTCATCACTGGACGTTGCGGCACGGATCGAAAACAAATCATTGGATACGCTGGCAAGTTTATTTGCGGCACTCTGCAACGTAATCACTCGGGCTTCGACGCCTTTGAAGGCCGTCTGTTCTGTTATGATACCTTGTTTCTGAAACTCGAATCGGTCGATCTGGGCTTGCTGAATTGAAAGTAGCCCGTCGATGATCGATGAGGTGTCGAGTCCGGTGATCAGTCCATCTATTGAGAACATGGTTTTCGGTCAGCTATCAACGGGTTATTCAGAATGGCAGGCGACTTCGCCGAATTCCAAAAACAGGAGCCGCCCCCGGGAACGGCTCCTGATTGTCCGAATCACGTGGAACAAGGATTCGCACAGGCTCCTAAATCTCTTGGCCAATCGATTCTGATTAACCAAGCAATGATAAGACGAGCTGAGAGGATTGGGTCGCGTTCGCCAAAACACTTGTACCCGCTTGTACCAGTACCTGCTGCCGCGTGAAGTTCGAGATTTCTTCGGCAAAATCGGTGTCGCGAATTACGGATTCTGCATTTACGGTATTCTCCAAGGTGGCCCGCAAGTTGTTCGCCGTGGATTCCAGAGTGTTTTGCTGGAACGCACCGAGGCTTCCTCGCAAGTTGGTGATCTCATCGATTGCAGCGTCGATTACACCGATCGCGTCTTGGGAACCACTCGTTGTCGAAATGTCGATCGACTTCAAGTTGGCAAACTGGTTATTCGGTTGATCTTTACCCAATGCATCACTACTAGCTTTGATGATGGAAAGATCGGCCGTTTGGCCCTGATTCGCCCCGATTTGGAAAGTCAACGTCCCGTCGGTAACGGTAAGGATAGAGTTCGTCACATTCTGCGTAACGGCCGTGTCCGCAGTCGTAGCTCCAACAGTGAAACTCAATCCAGTGAAATCGCCCGAATTGGCTGTGACAATGTTACCGCTGGCGGTAATGTCATTGAGCGTTGATCCTGCCGAATGTGACAAGTCAACGATCAAGTTTTGCCCAACCTTAGCAACCAAACCACCGGCACCACCTCCCGTATTGATCGTCGATGTGCCGATCCCGGTTGAGTCAACAACGGTGTTAGCCACATCAGAAACAACCGTGAAGTTTGAACCGAATGTCTTTGCAGTCAAAACGATCTCGCCCGTCGTCGCTTTTAATGAAGCGATCACTCCGGTGTCATTTGTAACCGCGTTGATCGCATCACGAACCTGCGTGTTGGTCATACCAGTCGACAAATTGACGGATGTCGTTCCATTGAACGTAAGCGTTTCGTCACCAACCAGATTGCTGTCATTGTCAACGACAGCGGTCGCGTTGGCACTTGTGTCGATTTGCCCTTTTTGGGCTGCCTGGTCAACGGCCGTGATGGTGATTGCACCCGGTGTGGTGTCCGAGGTTGCATTGAGATCGGTCAAAAACGAGTTGGTTGCCGTTGCGTGAACGCCGGATGTACCGTCGAGTAGTTTTTTCGTTCCGAATTGCGTGTTGGTTGCGATTCGATCGATGGTTGCTAGGGCATTAGTGATTTCTGCCTGGTTAGCCGCCAAGGCGTCGTCGTCGTTTACCCCGGCGTTAGCCGAATCCAATGCCAAGCCACGAATCTTGACCAGCAGACTGTTAATTTCGTTTAAGGCGCCTTCTGCGGTTTGAACCATCGAAACCGCTTTTTCAGTGTTCTCGATGGCTTGTCGTAGACCCGCGATCTGCGACCGCTGCTTTTCAGAAATGACCAAAGCCGAAGGACCATCGGCGCCTCGGTTAACTTTGAAGCCGGATGACAGGCGTTCCAGAGATTTTCCAAGAGCGGTAGAACTTCGATTCAAATTGTGCTGTGCGGTCAATGCGCCAACGTTGTTGGCTAGAACCAAACTCATTTTTTTGTCCTCCAAGAGTTAATAACAATTGGAAGCCCGACTGCATCCTTATTAAACGCTCTTAGCAATCCATCGCGAAATCGAAATTTTGCGTTAATCGTGCTTCACACGATAGCCCTGATCGCTTGAAACCATTCGAATACCAAACGCTCCGCGCGCGGCGAGCCAGGTGTCGAATGATTGACCCTTATCGTCGATAGTTAACGTAACATCGCTCGAGCGGTCTCTTCGGCGGCATGCCGCGTCAAGTACTCGCCCGATTCAATCCGCGCCTGAATTTCGACAAGTTTATCTGGTCGAGTGTCCGGCAATTCATTCAGTTGGCGAACGAATTGAACAATTTCTGGATCTCGAGCATGCAACAAATCACTTTCACCAAGTGATTTGAGTTTTTCCGTAGCAACGGATTTGGCGAACTGAGCATGGGGCGGGCCGATTTTCTCGGTGCCGGACGGGATTCGTTCTGGCAACCCGCTCCCAAAATCGTTGATGTTCACAACTAATTCTCGCTACAGAAAATGCTCGCAAACGAAAATGTGACTAAAGCAGTCATCGAGTCAAAACAGGAAAACTTGCTGAGCAAAATCAAATAAAGTAAATGAATCCAATTGGCCGACAATGTTAACACTAGGGCAATTAGTCACGGTTTTCTGATTCTACTGATTACAAGGAATCGGCAAAACGGACGCAAATCTTTGGGGCAGTGGTCTTTTGACCAGAAGTAATGCGCAGAATTCTTATCAAGGCATCTGTTGTCGTCGGGCTGTTCGTGCAGGGTCTGCTACTAGGTTGGCTCTGCATGCTCGTACTGCAGCAACCGCAGCTAGCGTCTTCGCGTTCGAATGAGCCTCTCGACCATCCCATAATCACACCCGTCACCAATACCCAGTCGCTATTGGATCCGCAACGGCATCGCCAGATCGGTGAACGGTTCTTGTCCCAAGGTGATGCGTTTCAAGCACTACCACATTTATTAAGAGCGGCGCCAAAAAATCTTGACTTGGCCGATCCGGAACTGACCTTTCGTATTGCACTTTGCTACGAATCGGCAAATGACTGGCACGTAGCAAAAAAACTATACCAAGGTCTAATGCATCGTGTAACCGACGCGCCATTGTTAATTGCAGCCCGTTTGGGCCTTTGTCGAAATTTGATTCGTACAAAGGAATTCGCGCAAGCACAGGATCTGCTATGGCGGTCTTTTTTGATCATGGACCAGCATCGCAGTAGTCCACTTCATCAGGAAGTTGTTTTGTTGTTAGGCCAAGCCGTTCACCAGCCGGTGTTTCGCGGTCAAGCAATGTGGCAGGAGGATCGCAATCTGGTATTGATTGAGCCTCAATCGCGTCCAGTCGAACACCTGCAAAACCTCGCTAGCGCGAAGCACAATCGGATCGAGTCGGTTACGGATCTGATCCAAGATCGCCAAATTGAGATCAAAAACGCCTTCCAATCTGGCGATCATTCTTATGACGTGATTTTTGATGTTCAAGCCCGTGAAGTTGACATCATTTTCGCGTTGCAATGGTTATCCGAAAACCTGGGGGTTTCAATTAGTGTCACCGATACGGTAGTCGAGACCCTCGGGGAACAGATGATTAACCTGGATTTAAAGGGAATCGAACTGGCATTGCTTCTCGACACAATCACATTGCCACTTGGATTGACCTGGCAAACGGACGGTCAAACCGTTTACGTCGTTGGGAAAGCCGAAGTGACCAATGCTGATTGGCGCCGCGCGAATAACCGACTTGCCGGCCATTTGATACGTCGCGCCATGATGATCGCGCCGGATCACCCAGAGCACGATTTAATGCAACTGATGCATGGAATTGTTCAATATCGTTCGGGCGACGTCTCCCAAGCAATATCGACGTTCGAAGCGATAGTTCAACAAAAAACCAACGAGAGTTCTCGTCAGGCTGCGTATTTCAACCTAAGTACGATTTACGAACGCAATCATCAATTCCGAAAAGCGGCAAAGTCACTCATTCACGTGGTCGAAGGACATGCACCAGTTGCCCTGCAGGCCGCCGCTTTGTTTCAGTTAGGCAGACTCCAGCTTAATAATGGTGAACTTGAAAAGAGTGTTTCCTCGTTTTCAAAGGCAAACCATATCGCCACGGACAACCAACTCAAGAGCGTCGCCAAATTAGGAATGGCAATGGCCTATCTGTTGGATGAACGCGGCGGTTTGAGCCACGCGGCAATTTACGAATCACGCAATATTTTTGACGGTTCCACGCACCATTCTGCCGCTGTGGCAATTGCCCAAATTGCGAATTGGCAAATGCGTCGCCAAAACATCTCGAATACCGAAATTGAAGAATTATTGTCAAGTATCGAGATGGCGACCTGGCCCGATTCATTCAAAGCCGCCGGGAAACTCCTGACCGCACAAACTTACCATCAACTAGGCTTCCCAATGGAAGCGATCAACCAATTGAACCAGGTACTGGACCTATCAAGTGATTCATGGATCCATCAACGAATCGCAGCAGAACTCAGTGCCATGCTTTTGAATGTCAAACAAACTCGCGAAGCCAAGCACATCATCGAAAACCTGTTGCCACACGATCCCGCGGCACACCATGCGTCCTTGCTAATACAACTGGCAAATATTGAATTCGAACAATCCAATTTCGAACAAAGCCTGATTCACTGCCAAACGATCCTCGCGCTCGATATTTCGGAAGATCAAAAATCCGAAACCTTACTATTGCTCGGAAATATCTATCAGCAACGCGGCTTGCATCATCACGCCTCACTTTGTTTCTCCGGAGTCATACCCAATTTTTAGCTTTCACGGATGAACGCAATTTTCTCTCATTCCCAAACCATGACCATGAATTCAATCTTGCTCAAAACTGGATGGACTGTCGTCATATCGACCCTGTTTTTGGTGGTTCCGATGCACGGATTGGCGGTCGCTCAAAAAGCGGCCGACACCACGGGTGCAAACCACGTCGATCTTGTCGATCCCATTTCAGCAGACGTTTTGCAACGAGTGATTGACTCGGAAATCCAGGCAGCGAAACAGGTGGATTTACTTTACCGGCAAGTGCAAAAGCTGATTGATCGCCAGCAACAATTTCTCAAAGACAAAGCAAATCGCGAAGCCATGGATGAGTCAACGGAACAAACAACACTTATGTCAGATCAAACCGACCATATCCAAATAAATCAGCGCGAGTTGGCGAACACCACCGAAAAGCCAAATGTCGACGGTTCGACGCCTGAAGCTCTATCAACAATCGGTTCAACTGCCAGCGTATCGAACGAAGATATCGCCGCAAATCTAGAATCGGCAAACAAAATACTTAGCCAACCTCCTGATCAGATGGCACTGGCCGACAGTTTGGTATTGTCTGGTAATTTTGATTTGGCTTTGGATATTTATCGTCGGATCACGTTAACACCGCAAATTCGACACGATCAACTCTGGACTGAATACCAAATAGCCAGTTGTTTACGACGGCTCGGACGAATCGATGAGGCATCGAAAAAATACCGCGAAATCGCCAATCTGGAGCATGCTTCAGAAATCGTAGAAACATCGAAATGGTGGTTAGACCATATAGTCAAGAAACAACAAATCCAGAACGACTCGCAAATCATGAGAAATATCTTGAAGATTTCATCAAGGGCCAACCATGAATACAAATGACGCAATCCAGGAGCAAATTCTTGATAAATTGCAAATGCAAACTGATTTGTACCGCCGTGCAATGCCGTTGGTTCTGAAGCTGGCAAGATCGTATGAGATCGATGCCACAACGCAAACTGATCTGGACCGACTAAACGAAATACTGAAACAGGCGACAGTCCACGACGAGCAAATATTGCAGCTACGAAAACAATTAGGAACTTGTCGCATAAACACATGTGTTAAAAATGCCTCCGCGGAATTGGCGAATTTAATCAAGCGGGTGATGTGTGCTTTTGACCGGATTGAATCTAAGGCCATCGCAGCCAAACAGCGAATAACACCGAAGCTGAGCCAGCAAATGCAAGCGAAAAAAATGCAATCCGCCTATACCGATGCAGAGCACAGGCAAGTCGGCAACTAGCGCTTAGCAAACAAAACACGAAACGGGGGGCACATGGACGCTATCAGCCAGTCATCGATACCCGGTGGCGCATCATTTCATTTATTCAACTCGCATCACGAGGGTCAATCGGATCCTACAAAATTCGATAACGATCGATCGCAAGCCCACGAGGAAATTGAATATCGTTCGCGGGCGATCCACGAACTTATCAGCAAAGCGATCAATTATGCCCGTAGTTCGGCGACTGTTCTGATCACTGGCGAGAGCGGGACGGGCAAAGAACTTTTTGCACGGCTAATACACAAATCAAGTCAGCGGGCCAAAGGTCGTTTTGCCAGGGTAAATTGCGCTGCGCTATCGGCAAGTCTCATGGAGAGCGAATTGTTTGGACACGAACGCGGCGCGTTTACAGGTGCGACCGAGCGTCGCCTGGGGCGTTTTGAATGGGCGCGCGGAGGCACCTTGTTGCTGGATGAAATCAGTGAAATCCCAATCAGTCTGCAAGCGAAAATGTTGCGGGTCCTCGAAGAAAACGAGTTTCAGCGTGTCGGCAGCAACCAAGATCAAATCGCTGATGTCCGCATCGTCGCCACGTCAAACCGAAATCTCGCTGAGCAAATCGAAAACAAAACATTTCGAGAGGATCTTTATTATCGATTAAATGTATTGTGGCTTGATCTTCCGCCGCTGAGACAGCGACCGGATGATATACCCGTGTTGGCAAATCATTTCGCAATGCAATTTCGCAAGGACGCCAAATCTGATCTAAAGGGATTTAGCAAAAAAGCACTCCGGAAAATCTGTGAATATCATTGGCCAGGTAACGTCCGCCAATTGCGTAACACCATTCATGCCGCTTGTGTGATCGCCCAGGGTGATCACATTGAAGTGGACGACCTGCCTGAATTTGAAAAAGCGCCAATGCGCAAGATTCCCGCGTGGATGATATCCATGACTCTGGAAGAAATTGAACGACGCATGATATTGGAGCATTTGGACCGAACTCACGGTAGCAAAACGCTCGCTGCCGATGTCCTGGGGATTACCACGAGAACCATCGCGAATAAATTGAGAAATTATCAAGATCAAGGGTTGTTGCATTTGGAATAAAACTAGCCACGTCGTCCCGTTCCTTTCCGCCTGTTTATGCCCGCACGTTGGAAGAAAAAATTTCTCAAACTCGAAATGATTTTCGTGTCTTCATCTATTATCGGCTAAGCGAGCAGATCTGTAACTTTAACCAATTGCTTAATTTCCTGGCATATTTTTGCTCAGCCTGTCGGATTATCTCGGCTAAGGAATCTGCTCTACTGAAAATTGCCGACGATTACACGGAGTTCTTGTCTCGATCGCCGTTTCTCAGCATTCCAAACGGGCTCGCGATTTGGGCACAGTGCTTGCTACATGGTTGCGCCTGTTAGGCTGCGCGCCGTATTTGCATGGCATAAAACATCCGCAGAAGAGCCCGGTATTTCATGCGAATTCTGATCGGGATTTTCAGTTCTATTTGATGTTGCAACGCAAATGCTGGGCTTTTGCCAAAACACAACTTTCAACCGCGGCTTTGGTTTCGCTTCCTTCAAACGTTTTTAGCCCATTGATGATTATTCCATTCCAATTATCGACCACATCATATGGCGACCACTCGTCGGAAGTGTCGTTGCGCTTGTCGTCTTCGAATTCGCTTAATTCGCCGCCGACAGATTTGAAAGGTCACATCGTTTCGCCCACCTCAGATTTCGGAACGCAGAAGCCGAGTGGCCAAGAATTGTTTGTCAATGTTCTCAATCTTCTGGTGTTTGAAGAAGAATATGATCCTTCCGCAATTCCAAACGATCAGATTACGGAGACCAAGAATACACACGAAATTGTTTTGAAACCAGCATTAAACGAAGGCGAAGCGCCAATTGACGATTCGGTGATCGCGCACTCCGCAATTAATTCATTAAAGCCAACAACAGAAACACTCCCCATATCTTCAAACGACAAATCAATTGAAATCACGAAAGATGAGAATTTTGGCTCGATCTCAAACACGGCAGAGGCAAAAGTGGCAACCGCCGCGCAACCGCCGGAACCGGGCTTGTCAGATTTGCCAAAGTCTGACTCATTGACTACTTCAGCGAACTACCGACGACTCGATTTTCAGCGGACTGTCTTATCAACATCGAATCAACTCGAGCCAACTCAACAAACAACCAGGACACATGCTCCGCCCTTGATCATTGAACAAGCAAAAAATGTCGAGCAAGATACCCTGTACCAACCAGATCAGCCTAATAGACCAAACTCGTCGCAAGCAATTGGACCAGCCGAAACCACTAGCTCATTAACGAGACCGACTACACCCATTCACGCAACGATTGAGCCAAAAATTGATAGCCCGCCGACCAACGTTGGCAAGCCGTCGATTGAAGGTTCTTTGCCGGTTGATTCGCAACAACAGCAAACGATTAAGCCAACAGCGTCGAGCAGGCCGGTTGATTCAACCACGACCATTAGTCAAGAACCAGTTGTTAATCGCACAACAACTCGTATTGCAGCTCACTCAAATTCAATCCGGCACACTGAAACATCGCGCGGCCCGTTGGAAGCTCCACCACCTCATATGGATTCTTTTCAGACACCAATCCAACAACGTCCGAATGCAAAGTCAGATCAAGGCAAAGCTAGTTTTGACGCAGCGAGCGTTGAAAATACACTATTTGATCGGCAAAAAAACGGTGCGGTAAACGAACAGCCTGTTTTGCCAAGCGACGCGAAAACAAACAAACTGCTTTCGCTTGACACCATCGCGCTACCAACGCCGACGAGCAAAATACAAAAAGTGGAACCTGAAACGAGTCCAAAAACGATGCCCAAACGGGTCGGGCCTGCAGCTTCCCAAGATATTTCGGAAGCTTTCGAGACCGGCACCCTCGAGCCCGCGTCGGTGTCGCCAACAAGTGCGATTCGTCGTACCAACGATTCCGGTCTACCGCACATTAGTCAAACGGATTCGATCCGAAATTTCGATTCCCAACAATTGACCGAAAATATTTCTGAGGTAGCGCCTAAAAATCGACCGATTGACAGCACGTCGGCCCCCCCTCAGTTCTTATATTTGGAAGATGTTGGATTATCGAATCGCAATCAGGTCTCAACTGGCAATCCGTTTCGGGAGATAATGCTCGAGGCAAGACTGCCAACAATCGAAGATGCGTTTCGAAATCAGGTAGTCAACGCGCTTAAAACGCAGGTTGTATCGACCAGTGCGGGCGAATCCGAAATCCGTGTTAAGCTTAGTCCGCCCGAATTAGGATCTCTCAAAGTCGACATCATCACCCAACCCGGTGAATCAACAAGAGTTTCCATCCAAACGGACAACCTGTTTGCTCAACATTTGCTCGAAAACAACATCCGTTCGTTGGTAAATTCACTCGAGTTTGCTGGAATTGAGCACTTGGAAATTGATATTTCCCAGAGTGGCCATCAACACGATCGTCCAAACTCTCAAGCGTACCCGGAAAACGACCCATTGTCTTATCGACGGTCAGTTCCGGTGTCCGATGATGACATGGGAATTCAAGACTCGAACGATTCTCGTATCAATATTATCGCTTAAGTACTTAGATGGATCATTTTGAAAGGAACCGTGATGGAAGCACTTGGCATATCTGCAAATGATTTGCAAGCTGATTTTTTGACGTTGCTAGTAACACAACTTCAACATCAAGATCCGATTGAACCGGTTAATCAAGAGCAGTTTATTTCTCAGTTAGCACAGTTTTCGATGGTCGAAGGCATCGAGCAACTCAATGTTCAATTTGAGGACATTTTGTACTCTCAGCAAGTGTTAAACGGATTTAACTTGGCGGGCAAGGAAGTGACCTATATTTTGCCCGATTCGGATGCAACCCAAACTGGCAACGTTTCGGAAGTACTGATTGACGGTGGGCGAATCACGGCGATGGTCAACGGTATCGGAATACCGATTAGTCAAATCGTTGGAGTGAAAGCCGCGGCCTAGGAATGTCGGTTGAGCTGACATCTATCTGCGTTTGCACAGATACTTGTTGTTCATTTCATAATCTTACTATCGCCTTTGAAGGTCTAATTCATGCCTAACTCGCTACTGACAGCTGTTTCCGGATTACTTTCGCACCAACGAAAACTAGACGTTGTGGCAAACAATTTGGCAAACCTGAATACCGCCGGCTACAAAGCACAGAGTGTTGTGTTCAGCGATCTGATCTATGAACTACTTTCGCCCGCATCCGGTGGAAATGGAACGACGATCGGTGGAACCAATCCAATTCAAGTAGGTTCCGGCTCCAAAACATCTCAGATTGCACGAAAGTTCGGGCAAGGCAGCTTTGATTCAACCGGACAGCCACTGGATTTTGCGTTGCAGGGCGAAGGCTTTTTCGTTTTAAGTGACGGTTCGCAAATCTATTATAGCCGCGCCGGCGCCTTTTCATTGGACGAGTCCGGATATCTGATCGATCCATCGACTGGGTATAGCGTGCTCAGAACCGGAACGGTGGGTGAATCCACGAGCGGGTTTCCTGCGTTTCAAATACCCGGTGACAATCGGATTCAAATTCCGTTAGGCAAAACCATTCTGGGAAAAGCGACGAGTGAAGTCGCACTGAATGGCATTCTTAACGCGGACGCAATCGGACCGCTCGCTGAGGTACTAACGACCGCTAACTCATTGCTAAGCGGTGGTGTTCCCGCGACGACCGCAACATTGTTAAACGACTTGGAATCAAACATTGTTGATTACCAATCTGGCGACGTTATTGAAATCACCGGATCCAATCACGACGGAAGCCCATTAAACGCAACTCTTAACGTCAACGCAGCAACAACGCTTGGTGATTTGGTGAGTGCGATTGATACCGCGGTTGTGGGTGCCTCGGCATCGTTGGACAGTGATGGCAATCTACAGGTTACCGCAGATCAAACCGGTGACTCGCTTATCAAAGTTTCTGTTTCCGATGCAACGGGGAACGCTGGTTCAACGGATTTTCGGGGACATGCTTTCGTGACAACCACGGGAGGCAAGGAGGGCGATGTTTTTCGTGGTGTGCTCGACATTTTTGATGTTCGCGGCGGCGATCATGAATTGGAATACCAATTCCAGAAAATTGGTGACAACTTATGGGACCTGACATTTGAAATGGACCCTTCCGAAGGGACCGTAGTCGATGGAAGGATTGAGAGCATCCAGTTCAATGACGATGGAACGTTGCTTAGCATCAATGGATTGTCCAATCCGATAAATACCGTGACGGTTCGCTTAAACGGAATCTTGCAGGAACAATCGTTTGACGTATCAATTGATAACTTGATTCAAATCGCAAATGATTTTGCCATGTCGACTGAGCAAGACGGGACTGCGCCAAGCAAACTGGTCTCTGTCCGTGTCGATTCTGACGGTACCTTACAAGGTATTGCCTCAAACGGGATACCGTATGACATTGCTCAGATCTCCATTGCATTATTCCGCAATCCACGCGGACTTAACGCTGCCGGCGATTCCTACTTTGTCGATTCGTTGAACTCAGGTTCGGCCGAGTTTGGTTCGGCAACCAACGGCGGCCGCGGTGCAATTCGAGGAGGTCAATTGGAAGGCTCTAATGTCGATGTTGCATTTGAATTTACGCAACTGATCGTGGCCCAGCGAGGATTCTCAGCAAACGCCCGGACCATTACCGTCGCCGACGAGATCCTGGAAGAACTGACCAACATCATCCGTTAGCCCCTGGGTTTCAAAGGAGATCTAAATGACATCGGTGACTGTTGTTTATGCTTGCACGGGAGCTATCGTCGTTTGCTTGCAAAGAACTCTTTGGCAAAAAATAGCAAGCCACGATCAAGTTAATCGATAACCATCTGGGTAAATACATTGTTCCCTTGAAATTTAAAAATGGTTCAGAAATGCAAAGTATCGCCGCCAATTGCGTTTTGGCATTCGTGTTTACATGGCTGATTAGTGGATGGACCCTGGTCGCGCCCGCCGATATCGTCGCTGATTGTGGCGGGGAGCAATTCACCTGCTCGGCGCTTGAGCCGACAGAATTTATCGTCGACCTGGAATCGACAACATTCATTCAATTCGATGATGTCGTCTGGTCCTCCACCCAAATGCAAGACTTTATTTGTCTGCGCGAAGCACAGGGATTGATTGCCTTGATGCTGTTCGGCGTGGTTGTTTTGATTCGGGTGCGACGCAAGAAGCAAAGATAAAACCAGAACCGCGACACGAGGTCAAAACATTTTCAAAAAAAATAGACCCGGTGCCGGGGCAGTCGACACTCGGGTCATTACGAAAGGCCTTATCGCGGAACTATTGTAAATTCGGTCGCAAACGATGTCGAGCGCTTTAGAAGGGCAAAATGCGACAACAAAATGCCAATTTCAACAGATTTATTGGAATTTTGAGCAAGTGTTTACCACAAAAAACTGAACCGAGTCGATAAATGAACAACTCCCTAAACGGATCTACATTGCCCTGGTTCGATTGGTCGCAAACGGATCAAGACCGGTTTCGCACCGAGTTTTTACAGAAAATCGAGACGCTCGACTCAATCAAACCCATTCCCACTGTAGCAATTCGGCTGTTGGAAGCCTGTCGTGACCAGAATGAGAACATTGGCGAGCTGGTAAACCTTATCGAAAGTGACCCCGCCATAGCTGTTCGAATCTTAACCGCCGCGAATAGCCCGTTATTTGGTCAATCCCGGTTGATCAATTCCATTCAACATGCAGTAGTCGTCTTGGGTTTTAGCGTGATATCGCAAATGGCTTCAACGCTTGCGACGATGACCGTTTTTTTTGAAACCGAAGATAACCAACCGGAGATGATCGATCAGCGAGAACGTTTGTTCCACCATTCAATTGGATGCGCTGTTGTCGCCCGATCGATTGCAATCGTGGTCGATACGGTTGATCCAGGAGAGGCCTATCTCGCCGGGGCACTTCACGACGTCGGAAAACTCGTTTTTTTCGAACTTGCACCAGTCGAGTATCAGCGACTATCCACACTTTCCAAACCGAACATCAACATAAGTGTAGAGCATGACATATTCGGAATAACACACCCGGAATTAGGACAAAGGTGCGCCGAAAAGTGGGGTCTATCGGATGAAATCGGAATGGCAATCGGTTTTCACCATCATCCCAATGAGGCGCCTTTTTGTCTTGAACTCGTCAAGGTAATCGAAACCGCCAACTATTATTCGGCAACCTGGGGAATTGGCGATCACGGACTTGAATCCGAACCGCAGGTGTCCGTACAAGACCAGCCGGAAAACGTGACAGATTCTGCTGCGAGAAACACCGTCACCCTGCCAGCGGCGCTCAACGACGACGGTCATCAATGCAGTATTTTGTTGGACGAATCAACCCAACAAATCTGCTTTGAGAAGTCCCGTGCTGATTACGAGAAAATCTCGACAGCCTGCAAGTCAAATTGAAAATCAAAAGCCATGACTGATGGAAAATCCGATCACCCGACGAGTTATCAAATTCATTTTCTTTTTTTCACTACTGGTGATTACTGGAACGCTCAGTTATTCGATGATCGAAGGTTGGCGAACGCAAGACAGCTTGTACATGACGATCATCACTATGTCGACCGTCGGATTTGGGGAAACTCATGAACTCTCGCCGGGGGGCCGGCTATTCACGCTTTGCTTGATACTCATGTCCATTGTCTGCATGTCGTGTTTGACCGCCGGCATTACCAGTCTCATAGTTGGCGGGGACATTTCAGGGGCGTTTGAGAAAAGGAAGGCTATAAAAATGGCATCACAACTGGAACATCACTCGATTATCTGTGGATCCGGAGAATTGGCACAAGCGGTTTTGGAACGACTCGTCCGAAAACGCCAACCGGTTTCACTCGTTGATGACGACAATCAGCAAATCTCGCAGATTCGACAACGTTATCCTCGAGTTCCCATCGTGGAAGATTCACCAAAAGACGAATTGGTACTGGCAAACGCAAATCTACTTCAAGCGACCAGTGTTGTTGCGGCAACTGAATCCGAGTTCGACAATTTGTTGATTGCCATGACCTGCAAAGATCTGAATTCCAAAATCAAAGTCTTCGCCTTATCAATGGATCCGTCGGTTGCTAGCAGAATGGCTAAAATTGGTGTCGACGCGATTATCTGCCCGTTTCAACTTGGGGGTGAAAAAGTCGTTCAATTAATCGACCAAAGTGCCAATGATTTGCGAGGGTCTCAGCAACTCGAATCCCAACTCAGCTGACCGTCGTTGAAGATTATTTGTGCCGCCGTGCCTGATTAACACACTGACATATGTGATACTTTCGAGGCTGGATAGAATACTGCCTGTGCCCCAGCGGCACTCAAAAGGGCAGACGCCTTCTGCCCTGGAGCAGGCAGAAGGCGTACTTTTTTGTGCAAAACTCTCATCAAGAGGGGCAGTTCCTGATGAGAGCAAAAACGGTCATCTAAATGACCGAATATGTCGCATGAATTGAATCAACTCAACATCTCAAAAACGATTTGACCAGAAAAGGGGAGAATCCTTTTTCTAAGTAAGGGAATTCCCTACAAAATTATTTTCTTCATTAATAATCCAACTGCCCAATCCCCCAGTCGACACCTTCAATGAATGACTTGCCCACACATTCCGCGATGATTGTGGACGGACATCCGCTGACCCGAAATGCCTTGTCGCGGCTGGTTGCTGATGAAGCCAATTTGTCCGTCGTGGCGGAAAAATCAGACTATTACGAAGCATTGGATGCGTTGATTACCGAGGCACCTGACTTAGTCATAATGGAATTGCGATTGGACGGCGGGTGCGGCCTTCAATTGATCAAGGAGATTCGCCAAATCTCCTCGGAAATCAAAATTCTCGTCTTCACATCATTCGACGGATCAGTCTACGCGGAGCGCGCTTTGAAAGCCGGTGCAAATGGTTTTATCAGTAAGCGCGAGGAAATCGTCAAATCAATTCGCGCCGTGCACCGTATACTGGATGGTGAGATGGTTTTGAGCACTGAAATAAACCAACAAATCCTGTCTCAATTCGCGCAGAACAACGACGGCTGCGGGTCCTACGTATTGACCGATCGAGAGCTTCGAGTATTGGAACTAATTGGTACCGGTTTCACCACACGCGAAATCGCGGAACACTTACAAGTCAGTACGAAGACCATTGAATCTCACCGTGAAAGGATTAAGGCCAAACTCAATATTAGCTGTGGAGCTCGGCTAAGTCGTCACGCAGTTGAATGGGTATTGACCCGATCCTAGCCAAACCACCCGATTTGCTCTTGCTTAAGCGCACAGGTAGCTATGAAAACGTCGATAAACTCAGATAGTCTCGACGTTGCGCCTTCTGGCCAGTTATCTTCATAGAAATCGGTAATCAAAAACCCTGCCTCCAGTTGCCCTCCGATCTGATCTTGTAACGAATGCCCAAATTCAAAGGGCTCGCCCGATTCGACTAGTCGTTGGCGCTGCTGAGCGTCAAGGTTGTCGAGGTCAGAATACGGAATCTTATTGCATACATGCAACTCGCCCTTTTCCATCCGCCAGTAATCAAACAAATAGTACACGGGATTAACAAAACCAGATAACAGTCGACCATTATTGTTCAATACGCGGAAAGATTCGCGCCAAACTGGTCTGACGTCCGGTACGAATCCATTTGAGCACGGATGAAATACAAGATCGAATTGCCGGTCCGAGAAAACCTCGAGGTTGCGCATATCGCCAAGCACCGTTTGAATGACCAGACCTTCCCGCTTGGCCACCAATTGGTCCTGTTCCAACTGCTTGGGTGAATTGTCAAATACGGTCACCCGCGCGCCTGCCGCCGCCAAGATAGGAGCCTGTTGACCTCCGGCACCGGCGAGGCAGAGTACATCTTTGCCATCCAATTCGCCGAACCATTCCCGCGGTACCGCCCGTGTGGGAGTTAGAACGATTTCCCACTGACCCTGTCGCGCGGCCGCAATTTTTTCGGTATCAATCGGAACCGTCCATTGGTTTTTTTTCTCGACCAATCCATCCCAAGCCTCGCGATTGTATTTGACGACGTCGTCCATATTTTCAAAGCTAATTCACAAGTCAACAGAACAGGTCAAACAAACATTAATCGCTGAATAGCGCCAGGCTGGCAGTGAGGCCATGCAGAAAGTTCGTTCCTGCGACAGGTCCAATTTCGCCAGCTGCAAAAAAACCGGCAAGGGGTATCTGGTTTAAATAATCGCAAACCGTGGCCGCATCATGATGCTCAACCGGGAATAGCCTTGTACCTCGGCCATTGCACGAAAACAACAATCCGGCTTGAGCAGCTACCATGCTGTTTTCATGACGACCCAATAACTCTCGAAGATCCAAATCCGCCGTTTCGTGATCACGAATTTGAAATTGAACGGTTTGACCGGGCCTGAAATAGTCTGCGACCACCAGCGAATTGTTTTCCTCATCGACTCCCAGGAGATTGCGTATCAAAAAATCACCCTGTCCAAAATTCTCCTTGTATTCGTCCACGACACGGCCGACATGTAGTCCTGTATTGACAAGCTCCTGTTCCCGTGTTGGCAATGCGTCGAAGGTTTGTTTCAGTACTTGAAGTGCAGGCCGGCCATTCAGCTCGAAAATTTCGTTTCGCTCAGCACGCGTGATGACCAGCGGCTGTCCAATCGGACGGCATCCTTGAGACACCAATGTTGTGATCCGAAAATCACCGCTGAGCCGGGTAACCACGGCGCCCGAATCAAATACACGGTTGCCCAACAAAAGTAACGATTCACCCGGCGCAGTCGAACCGCTGCACATGCCTCCAATCACCGGAACCGACGGTCGATCCTCGTTAACTCGATTCAAAAAAACGTCCATTGGAAAACTAAACGGATCGCCCAGCGCAATTAACGTCGACTCATCGGGCCAATTGTCTAACATCGAGTCCGGCCAGCCAGAAAACCCTCCATCCTGATGCAACCGTTCAAAACTCAAATGACACGACTGAATTTCGGAATTGCCAAGATTGGCCAACCAGATACTTAACGCAGTTTGCCATTCAAATTCGTAACGGTCAGCCACAATCGATTCGGCGGAACAGCCGAGGACGTTGTCCGTTCCGATCATTGAACAGAAACCGGGGGCCGCATTTGATATCAGGTCAGCCAGATCGTGGGAAAAGAACACCAGCGCCAAGTCGACGGGTGATCCAAGTTTCTCAAGCGCCCGATCAACGATGCGCCGCACCACTTGACCATCTGCGAGATCTCGAATCGTCGAATACGCAGTTGCGAATCGCATCGTTACACTCTTTTTACAATCTGACTGTGCGCGCCCAGAACCACTGTTCAACTGTTGAGTCTAAAATAGTACAGTCGATCAATGCGTTTGAAAACAACTCGTTAAATGATTTGAGATCGAATATGAAACCACGACATATCCATCTGCGAGCGGAACTGATTTTTGTTGTTTTGCTGTTTTCGATATCGGCAATACCACCGTGCGACGGACAACAAAATGGTGTTGGCAACGGCATCGATGCGGACCAGCGATATCGTCAACACATCAAAAAACTGCAAAAAAAACTGCCGGGTGATGATTTCACAATTTTGATTGAAAAACCGTTTGTCGTAATCGGAGACGAGACGCCGGACAAACTAAAAGCTCGATGCAATTCCACGGTAAAGTTCGCTGTTGATCACCTCAAAAAACAATACTTTAAACACGATCCGGAACACGTTATCGATATTTGGTTGTTCAAGGATAAAAAGAGTTATGAAAAAAACACGATGCATTTGTTTGGCGAAAAGCCAAATACACCCTTTGGATACTATTCGTCAAGGCATCGCGCATTGGTCATGAATATCAGTACCGGCGGCGGTACCTTGGTCCACGAGATCGTGCATCCTTTTGTCGAAACGAATTTCCCCAACTGTCCATCCTGGTTCAATGAGGGATTGGCATCGTTGTACGAGCAATGTGCTGAGCAGAATCATCAAATTTGGGGTCTGCCCAATTGGCGATTGCGCGGACTAAAACAGGCGATTCGAAGCAATAGTGTTCCGACGTTTGAGTCTTTGTGCAAAACGACGAAGGAGGAATTCTACCGAGACCGATCTGGAATAAACTATGCTCAAGCCCGTTATCTTTGTTTGTACTTACAGGAAAAGCGGAAACTCAATCGATTCTACAAGGAATTTTGCAAGAATGTGAATCGCGACCCCAGTGGCTACGATACCTTGCTTGATGTGCTTGGGCGCAATGACATGGGCAACTTCAAAGAAGAATGGGAGAGTTTTGTACTTAAGCTTGAATTCCCATAAGGCCTGCCAATCCGCCCCGTTGGGTGTGGAGTTGCAGACGTCGCGGTCGAATATATTGTTCACCACGACATGATTCCAACCGACTAAAATAATCTCTGCGATTCGCGTCAATTTGTTTCTAGATGAAGTTATGAATCAAGATTCCGATCAAAAACTCGCGACCCTGGTTTCAATTATCCGAGAACGCAAAACGACAAAAGTTCTTGGCGATACAGCTCAAGGGGTCACCTACCGCGAGGACCATTTAAGACATTTTGACGACATCGTCACGAGCGCTTTGATTGAATCGGGTTGTGCTCCGTTTCATTACGACCGAAACCTGGACGGGATTGCTGAACCTTGGCGGGTGTATTGGATAAACAACGAAACTTGCCGCTGGCTTGCTCGCAACATTTCACAGCTAATACCCGACCTAAAACCCAACAGCAAGCTGCCCGGCCTTTTGTCGGCTTGTGGATCATTGGCCATGTACAACTGGATCCCACAAACGGAAGGGGATAAGAACAAGTTGCAGAGAATCAACGATGAACACCTGGCAGCAACGGCCGCAGCGGTGCAGAACTTTTTGTTGCAGTTGACGGCGGCCGAATTGGAAAATTATTGGTCGAGTGGTGGTCTTTGGGAACAATCTTTATATCAGACCTTGGGGATCAACGACGATCAGCGAACGATTGGGGTAGTATTCGTACACTATCCATATGGTCAAGGCAAAACCACATGCATTGGCGGCAAACAGCGGCAAAGGCGAAGCCACGATCAACGATGGCTGCGATACGTCAATTGCCCGGGCCAGATTGAGCCGTGAATTTACTGGTCGAGACAGCCTGTTGCAACTCCGTATTTGTCGCCGTTCGACCACTTGATTTTATATCTACAACTGGCAAAATCTTGTGGTAGGCGCCGGATTTCGGAATTTGGAGATTTCGATGTGGAGAGTTCGGTGCCGATGAGGATGCGTCTCGAACTAAGGAAAAGAGACCCCTGGAGTATTCCAGAAAGATCATTAATTCAGAAAGGTAAGATCAATGAAACGTCTTTTTACAATTTGCCTTGTTGCATGCCTGTTTGTTTTGCCCTTGGGATGTGGCTCAGGGGACGACGCAGGCACCAAGTCCGACACCGGAACGTCGTCCACCGATAAGGGAGATGACAAAGGCGACGGAAGTGACAAGAAATAATTTGGTCGCTTGGTCAGAAAAAAACGGTGCGAAACAGCGCCGTTTTTTTTTCTAAAACGTTTCCCGGGTTAACTCGCATGACCCTTCGTAAATCGAGTTCTCGTTAAAAAGCAGGCCCAGCGATGAGTTTTCGCGCATGCCGGCCGAAATCGTAACCTGTACCTTTTCTGTTTGATCAGTGATTGGACTGGGCACGATCGTCATTTCAAAGTTTCGAATGCCTACGGTTCCAAGGACAAAACCCGCCGCGGCGCGAATCTCATCGACTGTGGCACCGGGAACTATGCCAATTCGAGCGGCTTCGTAGGCCGCCCCTTGCGTGGTGTGCCGTATCATATTGGCGCGACCAAACTCGTAACACGCGAACAGAATCAGCATCAAAATCGGCAGCGTTAGAGCCATCTCGACCAACGTCGAACCCTCGCGATTGCTTCGGCGACGTGAGCGACAAACAAATCGTTTTGTATTTTTACGCATATTAAGTCACCTTGAATATCCGTTTCCGGATTGCTAATCGATGAGAATCACGGATATGGTTTGTGCGATTTCACGAAACGCCTCGTTCAATTCGGCGTTGTTGTCAGCATGCACATGATTGCCGTTTCCCAAATCTGCG
>CAJHZH010000386.1_pt1 | contig 20728 bp, 21 predicted proteins | sample 9198951 | NCBI WGS metagenome assembly CAJHZH01 (sample SAMEA7708381, study PRJEB35096) | sediment metagenome | biome: marine neritic benthic zone biome [ENVO:01000025]; feature: sediment [ENVO:00002007]; material: shallow marine sediment [ENVO:03000034] sea grass bed [ENVO_01000059] ...
CAGTGGTCCCGATCCCCCCAATTGGAACGTGACGACTGACCCGGAACTGGGGAAATGGGAACGCTGAGTTGGCTATGACGACCCGGAAACGAACATTGGTCCGATTGGTTATTACGAGGGCGCACGATACAACGCAACCGGTCTCTATCGTCCGTCGAATGATTCCAAGATGCGCAACCTCAATCGACCGTTTGATGCAGTGAGTCGCGAAAAGTTTATCAATGACATTTACCTGGAAGTGCGACCGCTGGACGATTGGTATGACGATTCATCAGGCGGAATCCCCGATTCAATTTGGGTCGAAACGGTTGATCCAGCTGTAATCAATGTCGAGTGGTTTGTGGACGGCGAGTCGGTAGGCGTGGTGGGCGAGGTCTTGGATTTGAATGCCCTGAATCTCGGGTTTGGAGAGCATGAGGTCATGGCGCTCGCGTATGATTCAGTTTTGGACTTTGCATTCACGGGCGAGGTGCTGGATTGGTGGCGAATGGATCCGAGTCTATTACAACAATCGGTTTCGTGGACCATAAATACTATCCCCGAACCGACGTTTGCCTATTTGTTTGCGATAATGACAATTGGAATGCTCGTGCGCCGTCGTTGTAAAGTTGTCAGGCAACCGTAGCAGAAACTAGACTACGGGAAGCACGGGGTTGAATGATGCGTTGTCATCGCCGTTGTTAGAAGCGCGCGGATCTAAATACATCGTGGTAAAACGCCCTCACCCACCCTTCGGGCACCCTCTCCCCGAGTGCCCGAGTGAGAGGGATTGATCCGTGTCTAATCCTTAACGGCCCTTAACACCTCGCGTTTGCCACCCGGTGGACCGGGAATTTTTTGAATTCGGAATCCCACCGATTTCAAGCGCCGTTGAATTTCCGTTTTGACGCAATACGTAACCAGTACACCACCATTGACGGTACGGTTGTACAGGTCCAACAAAAATCGTGTTGTCCACAATTCTTGATTACTGGCGGGGCTAAATGCGTCAAGATAGATGCAATCGAATATCTCCTCGGGAAGTTGCTCGGTTGCACTTTGTTCTCTCAACCTTAGCGCTACCAGTCCGCGAATTCCAAATTCAAACTCGCCATTTTCCAGTTCCACGTATCGGCGGTACTGAGTTACGAATTCATCGAGCAGCTTTGGATGTTTAACCAACAAGCGGTATCCAAGATCCTCAAGCAGATTGACTTCGACCGGGCGATGGTCAACAGCGAAATAATGCAATGGCGTGCTATTGTCCAAGGCACAATCGGCGGTCAGAAAAAAATTTAGCCCCACCCCAAATCCGATCTCGCACACACGCGTTGGCAGACCAGAAACTAATCGCTCAGAAACTCCGCTATTGATCAAGAAAACATGTGACGCTTCGGATACCGCTCCCGATTCTGAATGGAACGCCTGTTGATATTGGTCGCAATACAGCGTGCGACTTCCGTCGGCAGTCAGAATAACTCTCACGAGCGTATGAATCTCGAATCAACCATCGAATCGGCATCCCCATTAGATGCTGGGGTCCAGCAGCATCTCTCGCAGTCTGGCGAGACCGCGGCGCATGTTTGTTTTTACCGTACCAAGCGGCATGTCAATCGTTGCCGCAATCCTTGAATGTGACATGCCATGATAGACGGCCAACAAAATAACTTTGGATTGATCGGGAGGCAACTTGCGCACATGGTCCAAAGCTCGGTTGGCCTCGTCGCTTATTTCTAAGTCGCGTGATATGTCTTCGGCCGACTGAACGTCCACATTTTCCAGGCTTGCCGTTGGATCCCGCTTCGTTCGCCTGAGTCGATCGATCAGTCGGCGACGGGCGAGCATGGCGATGAAGGTGCTTTCTGATGCAATGTTTGAGTCGTAGCGATCGGCATTACGCCAGATTTCGACAAATATTTCCTGAACTGCATCCTCGGCTTCTGATTGGGAGGCAGTCAAACGTCGCGCTAATGACCAGACAAGGCCGCCGTATTGATCAATACACTGTTCGACCGCAGAAGCCTCCCCATCAGCAATTCGAGTTAGGATGGAATTTTCGGCCATTATGTCTGTTTGAATTCAAGACCCGTTTGATTACGATTTGACAAGTTCGTTGCCGATTTCCAATGCCTCTGACAATGTCGAGGCATATCCATCGGCCCCAAGCTGCTGCCAAATCTCCGGAGCGTCTTTGAAGGCCATGCCACCCACTAAGATCTTACATTGGGTATCCAGTGCACGAACCGCACTAATCGTTTCGCGAACCGTCTTAATTTGAGTGCTGAGGGCTGCCGAGATGAGCAGAAGTTTCGCACCGAAACACTCAACGGCTTGAGCGATGTCAAAGGCTGGTGCATCGCCGCCCAAACAAACCGCTCGCCAACCATCCATTTCGAAGAAATCGGAAACGGCGCGTACTCCGATATCATGCGCATTCTCCGCCACAGCCGCCGATACCACCGTCAAACCGTTAGGCGGTCGCTTGTCGGCTTTGTAACACAGAACTCCCATAGTGCGCTCGGTCGTCGCGGTCACATAGTGCTCTTCGGCGACGCTGACTTCTGCCTGATGCCACATTTTGCCTACCTCGCGCTGTGCGGCCAGCAAAACATATTCATAAGCATCCACCAGCGGCAATCCGTTGTCCACGGCATCGACGACCAGGTCGATGGCAGCATAGCTGTCCCCTTCCAGCACCTTGAGCAAGTACTGCATGGCCAATTTCGCGTTAGAGTCGCCGAGATCAATTTCGGGTGATTCATCTTCGGCCGCCTCGAGCGAATTCAAAGCCGCCTCGATGTATTGGGCGGGGGCGCTGCGGAACGATTCAGGCAACTCTTCATTCAAAACCTCACGTAGACACACCAAACTCTCGCGAAGCAGTTTTTCGGGAACCTCTCGAGCTTGAAACGCGACCTTGGACCAATTCACTCGCGATGAAAACAAGCGAGGTTCGTTCTCGGCAATCGCAATCGACAGCTCCATGACACGTTGCCGGAGGTGATCTTTCCAATTTCGAAACGTGGACTCGCCAAATTGCCGTTCAACTTCTGGCATTCGTTCTAATAAGCGGGAGGTTGCAATTGCGGCATACGCGGGAGCACTGGTTGCAAGTAACTCAGCCGCCATAGACTCGCTTTTTATCATCTTTCTATCTCACCAACAAAATATGACCAACAAACCAGCTGCGCGCGGCAATCCCGCATGATACAGTAAAAAAACGGTTTCGTCGCGTTACCACAGCATGGTATTGTCGCGAACAGCCGTCATTTCGTGGCAGTGGTTTGGGTAAGGGGGATGAGATTAGCGGATCTTGCAACAGATTGTTTGCATGCTAATAAACGAACAACCCATGACGTAAGAAGCGCATGCCCGTTAGTCGGCGGCATTCTCACTTATGAGTGCCACGCGCTTTAAGTCAGATTCGGGGACTCCCTCAGGTTTTTCAAGAGTGACCGCAAAGCCTTTCGCTTCAAACACCCTGAGTTTCGCGTCGATCGGAATGACAACCTCTGGTGTGTTGCTGGGCACGTCAAAGACCCCGCCATCGACACGCTCCTTAAATCCACGCTCACGATCAATAACCCATAATTGATATTGTTCGATCGTCCGATCATTGGTGGCGAGTCCTCGATAAGTCACAAACCCTTGCTGCAGTGAATCGCTCCAAAGGACTTCGGCGGATTTTACTTTTTGGGAGGAAGGATCGCCGGTCGGTTTCATCTCGATGCGCTTGACGTCTGCCACCGAACGCAACTGAGCGATCGTCAACGTTTTGGAAACGGTTGGCTGAAGCCAGAGGAATGCCGATAGCAACAGGCTGGCGGCAAAAGCAATCCAGGCAAACATTTCTCTCGGCTGGATCTTTGTAGTTCTTTTCGTTTCGACAGTTTTGTTGTCTCCCAACGTACCGCCGGGCTTTGGAACCATAAACTCTTGGGCGTCACTCACGACGCGAGATCTAACTTGATCGGGAAGTCTGGACATTTCACATCTCGCAACGGCGACATCGATCACAGCAATCGCGCGATCGAAAGACCTATCATCCTCGACTCCTAGTTCGGACTGTAATGCCGCCAGTTCAGTTTCTTCGCTTTGATTAAGACCACAAATCGCTCGAGAAATTAACAGGTCCGTCAGTTGATCTTGAGAGGATGGTTGACTCATGCGACACCCCCTTTGACTTCGAGGTCCGGCACCACACCAATTCGCTCACGAATCTTGATTAGCCCCCGACGGATATGTGTTTTGACGGTTCCCAGGGATAGTCCTGTTTCCGATGCGATTTGAGAATGTGTCAATCCGTCAAATACCGCCAGTCGAATCGCCCGAGATTGATCCGTTGGTAGTTGATCCAAAATTTGTTCGGCGAGTCGCGCTTCATCTTTGAGCTCGACCCTATCGCTAACACCCGGCGTGACTTGCGGCAGACGTTCCATATCAACGTCAGACGAGGTCGCCAGGCGTTTGGCGCGGGTGCGATCGATGAGTCGGCGGCGAGCAATCATACTTACAAAAGTCTTTTCCGATGCGATCTCCGGTCGAAACCTCTCGGCGTTCTTCCAGAGATCAATAAAAACGTCTTGAACTGCATCCTCTGCATCGGACGATGAATTAGTGAAACGCAATGCCAATGACCAAAGCAATCCGCCGTAGCAATCTATAAAATCGCTTACGGCGGACGTGTCTCCTTCGGCTATTCGACAAAGCAGTTTATCGTTTGCCTCTTTGTTCATTGGCAGTTAAGAACCTATTTGATCGAAGCTCTAACAATTGCCTAATGCTTACACTTACGGAGTGATAACACGATCAATAATGTGAATCACACCGTTCTTGCACGGAATGTCAGCTTTGATCACGGTAGCCTTGTCAATCATGACCTTGCCATTCTTCGTGGAAATGGAGACTTCCGAACCTTGGACGGTTTTAGCGCTATCGAGTTTGACAACGTCAGCGGCCATGACTTTTCCTTTGACCACATGGTACGTCAGAATGCTGGTGAGCTTTTCGCGGTTTTCTGGTTTGAGAAGAGCGGCGACGGTGCCTTCTGGCAACTGAGCGAACGCTTGATCGGTAGGAGCAAAAACGGTGAATGGACCTTCGCCTTGAAGCGTTTCGACCAGGTTTGCAGCTGTCAAAGCGGCCGCCAACGTCTTGAATTTGCCAGCGGAGATGGCGGTTTCAACAATATCCATGCTTGCCGGAGCTGGAGGCATGATTACGCTGTCGATGACATGAATGACACCATTGCTGCAGCTAATGTCAGCTTTGACGACGGTCGCGTCGTTAATCATCACTTTGCCATTTGAAGTCGAAATTGCAATTTCTTCACCTTGAACAGTCTTGGCAGAGTCCAATCTCATGGCTTGGGCAGCCATCACTCGACCCGGTACAACGTGGTACGTCAGAATCGAAATCAGTTGATCTTTGTTTTCAGGTTTAAGCAAGTTAGCGACTGCTTCACGTGGCAGCTTCTTGAAGGCGTCGTCGGTTGGCGCGAATACGGTGAACGGTCCTTTGCCTTTCAGCGTGTCAATCAATCCCGCAGCCTTAAGAGCTGCAGCAAGCGTGTTAAACTGGCCAGCCGCAACCGCTGTGTCGATAATGTCGTCCGCGGCGGGAGCAGGCGCCGATACCAAATTGTGGTGGCTGGTACGGCTGTTCTGGCAAGGCTGTGCATCGACAAAATTGCCGGATACGCAAACAGTAACAATCGCTACAAGTGTCAGACAGGATTTCTTCATTTTTTTGACCTTTACATCTGCATTTGAAAAAGAAAGTGTTTAAGTTTTGAGCTCGATCTTTTGTTCGCATAGCAAGCTAATTTGGATTCGATTGAGTCAAAAAAATTCTAATACGCAGTAAAAAGGGACTTTTTTTCAGCGTCTTTGCGCTGGCAAGACAGCCTGCCCTAATGCACCGAACAACTAGGCAGGACAGGTAAGATTTGAGCAAATCACGGGAACCGCCCTAAAGAATGGATTGCTCACACCCGAAAACATCGGAATTTTCAAATTGGACCGACAGTTGCCGATTTGACTTCTGGCTCACTTTGCTTTGACAAGATGTCTGCCGAGAACGTGTTGGGGTACTGGGCGCAAATCCCACACCAGGCCCAATCTGGACAAGAGAACAAGCGCGTAGTAAGTCAAATCGATTTCCCACCAATAAAATCCTTGTCGGGCGGACGACTGATAATGGTGGTGATTGTTATGCCAACCCTCTCCAAGGCTAAACAGTGCGACCAACAGGTTGTTACGGCTCTCATCTGGCGTAACGAATCGTTGGCTGCCGAATAAATGCGTTACCGAATTGACAGAATAGGTCACGTGATACAGGAACACTGTCGAAACAAAGAATCCCCAAACCAATAGCATCGGGCCGTTTGTATTCAAACCAGGCAAAATCTTTTCCAGAAATTGACCCAATCCGTAGAGAGCTGCTGCAAATAGAATCGCCATTAGTGGAGAATTTCGATCGAGCCAGCGTAGTTCCGGAAACCGCATCCAGTCGCGAATCAGGTTTTTTCGCACAGCAGTGTTGCGTCGCAATAACAACCATCCGATGTGGGCCTGAAAAAAATTATCGACGTGGGGGGAATGCACATCCCCTTGTCGATCGCTCCGCTTATGATGCTCCCGGTGATGGGCCGCCCACCAAAGTGGACCCTTCTGCAAGGCCAGACAACCCGCCAGGCCACCAACGAACTGGAACCAACGGGACGTCTTAAAGGTGCGATGTGAAAAGTACCGGTGATAAAACGCCGTCAATCCAAACGCTCGCACCAGATACAGCAACACCGCTAATCCGACGACCGTCCAGCTCCACCCCACCCATAAAACGGCCAGGCATCCGGCGTGCATGAATACAAGTGCCGCTAAGCGCAACCATTCAACTTTGTTGGCATCTGACCTTGCGTTGCCCAAAGCGACGGTTTTCGTTGCCGGAATTGGTTGTTTTGAATTGGGAATCATCAACGCTTCCAATCGTTACGCAAGTATAAACGCAATTCTACGAATGAAGTTCGCTACGTCTGAACGATTGGATGCAGCTTCAACTCAAAACGCATTCAAAAATGCGTAAGCCGTCACGAATGAGGAATGTAAACGATCAAAAACGGCGGCGCATGTTTGAACCCTCACGTACCATCCAGCCGGAGTCTAATGGTTTGTCAAACTTTGATTTTAGGATTGATGTTAGTGGACGAGGCTACGAGTCCCAACGATTTCTGGCACGAAAGGACTCGTGACCTCGTCCACTACCTTAAATTTTAATGTTGACGCTGCACTACGCTAATCGATCAGTCCGGGGACCCGCGCCGTGGTCGGCTTGCGAAACGTGTTGTCGTGGACCAGCACTGCGGAGCCACTCACAAAGTAAGTGTTGAACCCATCGATAACCAGGTTGTATGCCTCCTGCTCGCCAGGGATTGGTGCGATCTTTTCGACTACCGGCGCCCCATGAATTCCGTGTAGCTGATCGCCGATCTCAAGGTGTTTGGCCATCCTCCAACCCTTGTTGGAAACCCAGAATGGGTAGGTGGTCTCCAAAGCTCTCCATTTACAAAGCGAGGTTAGAGACCCAAATTCATCGCCAACAAAGGACGACCATCTCAAAAAACCCAATACAACATTTCTACTCCGACGAACACTGTCGCTAATACGATTCAACTTGCATTCTTTTTGACGACGCTTTTCAATTCTCCAGAGCCGGGCTACCGTATTTGGATAGATGAAATCACTCGCGCAAATCCACGCGCAACTCGGTTTTTCGTTGCCGCCCACATTTCTTGGTATGAGTTGTGCTGTCCTAATAGAACTGGTTTCCGAAGGTTCTACCCCTCGAACATTTGGAGGTGGCGGATGAGTCGTTGGCAAGGCGAATCAGAGTACCAGCGTTCCCAGTCTCCTGTCCCACCGCCCACACCAACCGCCAATCAACCTGCTGAGCCAATTGACTCGCGCTGGCTGGGTGGCAATCGGCAATCGGTGATTGCGCGATTAGTCATCGTTGCTGTTTTATTTTCGGCGGCCCAGATCAGTTTCAAACAAGACGGTGACCACGATTCAACTCCGGAGTCGAATCCGCAAACTGATGGCCGGGATATCGCTGCACGCTTGGAGCTGGGTCCGGCCGTGCACTTTTTATCGACCACCGAATCGCCAGGCAATCGCGACGACAACAAAACGGCATCAGAATTCAATGATCGGGTCGCCCAACAAGCTGTCATTAACGAATCATCACTCGAAGAAATCGACATGTCGTCGTCTTCAGGTGGAGAGTCGACTGAATTCGTCACATCGAAAACGGTCGACGCAGAAGAAGTCGTCGACAACTCCGCGGTCGAGCACGACGCCGAATCGAGCTTGAACGAGGCTGCAAAATCTAATCTGCAGCGACAATTCACCAAACCATGCGACGGCACATGCAATATGCCTCGAACCTTTGGTACGGTGATTCAGTGGCAGAAAGCTGCAAAGGCTGCTGCTAGACTTGCGAAGCAACAGGATAAACTTGTCTTTTTGATTCAAGTTTCAGGTAACTTTGCCCGCGAAGAGTTTACGTGAAACAACGCCCAAAAATTCAGAGCGGGCGCCCTGTCGGATCCAAACGTTGGCGAGTACATTACGAAACACTTTGTCGCGGCCTATCAACAGGCAGGCGATTTCGAAGCTGTCAACGTTAACGGCCGGATCAGAAAAAACGGTGGGAATGTTGCCAGCTATTTTTGCACGGCCGACGCGCAGGTTATCCATGCGGTGGGTGGCCCGGTATCTCCAAGCCGGCTGTTCCAAGCGGCCCAATGGGCAGTCGAGACTTACAACCGAGCAAAGCAATCCGCACCCAAGGACCATTTGGGTCAACGTAAAATCGTCGAGGAAGCCCATCTCGCCGAACTTGGGACAACTCGATTTGATTTCGATCTCGCCGCCCGTCATAGGCTCCGTCAGTTACGGGATAAAAAGCGGCGACCTTGGGCGCGAACGAAAAAATCGTTGCCACGGCCTCAGTTGGAAGCCCGCCGCTGGGCGTCCAATCAATTACATGGCGATCGCGCACATAAGATGCTGGCCGCTGAGCCAATGCCAGAGTTTCAATCCATTCAGAAATATGCATTCCAGCGGCTGGCAGGCGAACGCTTTGTCGATAAACGCAGTCGAATCGCCGCGGCTGCCAAGGCCTACACGACAGCGCTCCAGCGACATCGACCGGTGCTGTTGGTGCTGTACGAGGCACAAGGTAAAACAAAGGATGAATACGACCGACGGACCAAGGATTTGTTGAGCAAAGTGTTCAGCCAGCAGCCGGTTGCTGCACCGCTGCGAATGTATCGAGTCATCAAGTTGCCTCTGCGCGAGTTGGCGGCGCTATCCCAAGTGGCCGAGATTCCGAACTACGAACTTACAAGGAAAACTTCGCCGGTGCTAATCCTGGTCGGCAGCGACGGGCAGCAGGGCCCGCCGGTATCGGCCCAGATGAAACCTGACGAATTGGCGATGCAGCTTTGGAAACCAGTCCGCCAGAGCCTGTTATCACGCGCCGAAAGCTACGCCGCGCGCGGCAAGATATCCGACGCAATCCGTCTTTTGCGCCTTGCTGCCAAGTCAGGTTCCCAGATTCAACGTCAACGAGTGATCCACCGAACGCAACAACTGAAACTCGCACTGGCCGATCAGTGGGTGAAAAATGGGCGGAAGACCGACGCCCTCGTGCTGCTTGAGCAGGTACAAACCAACACGAAGGACGAACAACTACGCCAGAGCGCCGCGGAGCGCGCATCGGACATTCAGGCCAGCCTTTGACGAAGCTCAAATCCAAACCCTACATGGACGGTGGCTAGCGAGCGCTCAGGTCGTAGCATAATAAAACATTTTGGTCTCGTAGATATAGTTTGCCGCCGGCAATCACCGGATGCTGCCAGGCCTGTATTCTGCTGCGATCCGGCTGCTTCAACCTGCCCAATTCCTGATAGCCGTCGGCAGTTGCGGCAAACATCACAAGGTCACCAGATCTGTGATCTCGCGCGTAGAGCTTTCCGTCGGCGCTGCATAGCGAAGCCGAGCCAACCGCGCGATCCTGCCACTTTATTTTGCCCGTTGCGAAATCTGCGCAGAACAAGCTACCACTAGCTGCTCCGTACAGATGCCCATCTACCAGCACGGCACCGCCGATGCTCGGTTTCAACGCACTATTGAAATACATTTCGTTTGCCTGGACGCGATCGGCGTCACGCTGCAGTTCAACTACCGCTCCTCCCGTGCGCGAGCCGGCGGTGAATACTTTGTTTTCCATTACTATCGACGTCAGGATATTAGCTTGACCGGCGGTGCGATTATACCGCCACAACACCTTGCCACTGTTTGCATCAACACCGACGACTCCTTTCTGCATGAATTGGACATACTGTTTTTCAGAGCCGTCCCCAACAACCATTATCGAAGAATACTCTGCGCCGCCCGCATCGGCACCAGAGGACTTCCAGATCACGTCACCGGTGAGTTTATTCAATGCCGCAAGGTTGGCGCTGTTGCCTCCGGGTGTGCAAATCAATTTGTCACCGTCAACAAGTACCGATTCCGAGTACGCCCAACTGCCAACTCGGCCACCAAAATCTTTTTTGAACTCAACTTTCCAAACGGGCTTTCCCGAACCGGTTTCGAGACAAACCAGTTCCCCGTTGGAAGAGAGGCAATAAACATGATCGCCGTCGACCGTTGCCGTGCTCCGTGTACCCGGGTATTGCGGTCCTCGATTCCGACCGACCGATCCAATTTTTGACGACCAAATCTGCTCGCCAGTTTCTTCGCTCAGGGCAATTGCAAATTCTTCAGAGCCACGTGTGGTTTGCAGATAAACTCGGCCGCCAACAATCGCGGGCGATGAGTAACCGGTGCCTATTTGATCAGCTTTCCAAACAAGCGGTGGCCCAGTTTCCGGCCACTGGTCCATCAACCCAGTCTCTTGCGATACACCATCTCGATTCGGCCCGCGCCATTGTGGCCAATCATCTGAAAAAGCGAACGAATTTGAGAACAAGACGACGGCAATAGCGATTAGCTTTTTCATTTTCGCACTCTTTGTTTTGGAATCTTTGTGGCGGCAGACTCGATCATGTTACCGCTTGACTGCTGACAATCGCAACCAGAGGTGGGGTCGGTGAAAATTCATACTCAAACGCAGTCGCTCTACGATTGTGAACGTTTTTGTGAAGCAGTTTTGGTCTGAAATGATCGTAAACGATCGCCGTTTTCGAATCGGGGGAGTAGCGGAGAGCCAAAATTTAAGACTTCTTGCTTTAAGAAAATTTCTTTCAAGAAAGTTTGAATCCGTTAAATGCATGCCTTCGAAAGACCGCACATCTAATAACTGTGAATTTCGATTTTGAGTTGATTCTCTATTCTTCAGGAGTGACCCAATGAAACGACTTCTAGTAATTTGTGTTGTGTGCGGCTTGCTGATTGGCGTGCATTCGCGATCATCACAGGCCCAGACCATTACCGAAATCGTCGCCGGCAGCGGTGGACAGTTCGATAACAATCCATTTGACTACGATATACTTCTCAATGCCGTTCTCACGGCGGGACTCGCGGATGCATTAAACGATCCCAATCTTGATGCCACTGTATTTGCTCCTAACGATCTGGGATTCATATTGACGGCCCGTGATCTGGGCTACACCGGCTACAGCGAAGAGGGCGCATGGAACTTTCTAGTAGCTGCATTTACCGGTCTGGGCAATGGCGACCCGATTCCAGTTTTGACTGACGTGCTGTTATACCACGTATCGCCCGGAGAACGCGGTCCATTTCAAGTGATTTTCGCGCGATCCATTCCGACATTGCAAGGTGGAAAGATCCGACCGAAATTGTTTAGACTTCGCGACAACGAACCCGACCTGCCTGATCCCTACTTGTTCTTTCCGATCAATGTGAGAGCTTCGAATGGAATCATTCACACGATTCAACGCGTTCTGATTCCGATCAATCTCCCGTAAAGAACCCCCTAAGTTTCCCCCTAGCGCGGGTGTGAGTGCTGCGAAGCAGTAATCTCACACCCGTTTTGTGTTTGAATTTAGGAAGCGACGGCTGAATGATTAAGAAAAACGGTGACATAACAATTCGTAAGGACCGTGCCGGCTATATTCTTTGCACGGAACAAATTGTTCACCGCAGCATCGACGATGTATTTTCGTTTTTCTCTGATGCCCACAATCTCGATTTGCTGACGCCAAGCCGACTGAAATTTCGCATCTTGACTCCCAATCCGATTGAGATGCGTCGAGGAACACTGATCGACTACCGGCTTCGACTTCGTGGCTTCCCGATTAAGTGGCAAAGCGAAATTACTGTATGGGAGCCGCCGCATCGATTTGTCGACGAACAACGCCGCGGACCCTATCGAAGTTGGAGCCACGAGCATCTTTTTGAAGGATTCGGCGATCATACGATCGTGAAGGACATTGTCAATTACAGTGTTCCGGGCGGCCAACTGGTGCACAAGCTATGGGTCGAGCCCGATCTGCGCAAGATATTTGAGTTCCGATCCGAGACTATCGCCACTTACTTTTCCTGATACCTAGCGCGATTCAGATTCAAATTAAGGTTTGAGGACGAAACATCTGCGCTAGTCGCGTCAGCGTCTTTAATCCATGTTAAGGTTTGCACGAGACGGTGGGTAAACTGTTTCCCAACGCCCAGGAGACTAAGCGCGTCGCTCCGCACACTTTTGACCACTGATTGCCACTAATGTGTCGAATTCGCCTCCTAATAGTATCGGGCACGTTATTTGCAACGGTCGTACGCCAAGTCCTGTGCAGAAAGCAATGTCAATGAGCCTCAGCGAATCAAACGCCAACGTTCAAACGAGCGAATTACAAGATCGCGCCGATTGGGTGTTTCGCGCGCGGGGTGTCACCAAAGTCTATCGAATGGGCGAGGTCGATGTGCACGCGCTGCGCGGCGTTGATATCGATCTGTTTCCCGGCGAATTTGTGGTGATACTCGGACCATCGGGCAGCGGCAAATCAACCTTGCTAAATATTCTCGGTGGTCTCGATACACCGACGGCCGGCACGGTGGTTTACCGGGACCACGAGCTAACCAGGGCCGATGAAGACGAACTGACCCGCTACCGGCGCGAGCACGTGGGTTTTGTGTTTCAGTTTTACAATCTAATCGCCGGATTGACCGCTGCCGAAAACGTCGAATTGGTTGGCGACATCGCCGACAATCCTCTTACGCCCGACGAAGCCTTGAGGTTAGTCGGGTTGTCCGACAGGACGGAACACTATCCTTCTCAGCTTTCGGGTGGGGAACAACAACGCGTCGCGATTGCCCGGGCCATTGGAAAGCGGCCGGACGTTTTGTTATGTGACGAACCGACGGGTGCGCTTGACGTCAAGACGGGCATCGTAGTACTTGAAGCGATCGCGCGAATTAACCAGGAGCTGGGAACATTAACGGTGGTAATTACACATAACGCCACCATCGCCGATATGGCAGACCGAGTCGTTCGTTTGTCCGACGGTCTGATTGCGGACATCGAACGGAATGCAACCAAGAAACCAGCGTGCGAGTTAGTGTGGTGACGCTATGAAACCGCTGAATCGTTTGTTGCTGTCGGATATGAAACGGATGTGGGGGCAGGTTCTCGCAATCTGTGCAGTATTAAGCTGCGGGATTGCCACTTACGTGATGTCGACAAGCACGATACGATCGCTCGACGCCACGCGCGAGCAATATTACCGCGAGTTTCAATTTGCGGACGTTTTTGTCCAATTGGTACGCGCGCCAAACGAGTTGGCCAAGCGGATGGCCGAGATTTCTGGCGTGGCGCGCGTGCAGTCGCGGGTGGCGCGACACGTGATCCTCGATGTTCCCGGCCTGCTGGAACCGGCCAGTTGCCGCCTTTTGTCGTTTGACGAGAATCCAGCCGCCCGATTGAATACCGTGCATTTGCGCCGGGGTCGTATTCCTGAATCGACAAGCCGTCATGAAGTGATCGCCAGCGAAGTTTTTGCCAATGCTCACGGTTGGAATCCTGGTGATGAAATTAGTGTGATTATGGGCGGTCGCAAGCAGCAACTGAAGATCGTGGGCATCGGCATGTCGCCCGAGTACATCTATGCGATACAACCCGGCCAATTTCTGGCGGACGATCGACGCTTTGGCATTTTGTGGATGCCGTATCGGCAGATGGCGGCGGCATTCAACATGGAAGGAGCCTTCAATAATGCTTCACTGGTTCTGCAGCCAGGGGCATCGAAAGCCGAGGTAATATTTCAGCTGGATCGCCTGACGGAGAAATACGGTGGAAGCGGAGCCTATTTGCGAGACGACCAAATGTCTCACCGCCGAGTCGAGGATGAAATGCATCAGCTGCGTGGGATGGCATATGTGACGCCGTCAATCTTTCTGGCGGTTTCAGCCTTTCTACTTAACATCGTCTTGTCTCGTATGGTCCACCAGCAACGCGAACAAATTGCTTCGCTGCGCGCCTTTGGCTATACGCGGTGGGAAATCGGTTGGTACTACCTTAAATTCCTGGTTTGCCTGGTCGGGTTCAGTTCCGTGATTGGATGCGTTGCCGGCGCCTGGCTGTCCCGATGGCTGACGACCCTGTACGTATACTTTTTTCGCTTCCCGATGGTCCATTTTGAATTCGCCAAGGATGGGGCGGCCGTCGCGATCCTGTTGAGTTTGACGGCCGCCATCGTCGGCAGTATTTCCGCAGTGCGCCGCGCGATGCGGTTGGAACCCGCCGTCGCGATGCGCCCCGAGGCGCCTCAAAAATCGCGGGCGTCGGTGCTGGAGCGAATGGGCTTGCGCGCGTTCTTGTCACCGGTCGCGCGGATGTTGTTACGGAGATTGGAGCGAAACCCGCGCTCGACCGCGTTGTCCATTCTTGGCATGTCGCTGGGGGTCGGAGTAATGGTTTTAGGTTCGTTTACCGAAGACGCAATCGATTATGTGATCGATGTTCAGTTTAAAATATCGCAACGTCAAGATGTTACGTTGTCGTTCAACGAAAAACTTTCGCCCAGCGCATTGCACGACGTACGCCATCTGCCGGGTGCGCGATCCAGCGAACCGTTTCGCGTTGTTCCTGTTCGGATTCGCCACGGCAATCGCGAGGAACGTCTCAGCCTGATGGCGCTGGAGGATCGACCGAGTTTGTTTTTGGTTTTGGACCAGAATGAAAGCGAAGTCGACCTTTCGGGTTTCGGATTGACGATTTCACAGAAACTCGCGGAAATCTTGGATGTCGGGCCCGGCGATGACGTGATTGTGGAACTAATGGAAGGCCGGCGCGATCGATACACCATGCCGATTGGTACCGTGTTTCCGAATTACACCGGGCCGGCAGCTTATCTCAATCGAAGCGAGTTACAACGAATGCTCGGCGAGAGCGAGGTTCACTCGGGCGCATTTGTGGCGTTCGACCCGAAACGTCTGACAGAGTTTTACACAGCGGTCAAGGAAACGCCCGCAATTGCCGGTGTAACCGTCAAGCAAGCCGCGCTACAAAACTTTAATGACACGATCGCCGAAAGCATTCGGCCAATGCGAATGATCAATGCGGCCTTTGCCTTTATCATCGCATTTGGCGTTATTTATAACTGCGCACTGATCACGCTGGCCGAGCAGAGTCGCGATTTGGCGACTCTGCGTGTGATGGGATTTAGCCGCTGGGAGGTCTCCAAAGTTCTGCTGGGAGAATTGGCCGTCATTACGCTTGCGGCGATCGCCATCGGTTTACCGATTGGATATGGATTCGCTTATATTGCAACCATGGCACTCGACACGGAAACGCACCGGATTCCCTTAGTGGTCACGCGCGCGACGCTGGCCTATTCCGCGGTCGTTATTTTGATGAGTGCTTTGGTTTCTTCATTAATCGTCAGAGGTTTGTTGGACAAGCTTGACCTAATTTCCGTTTTGAAGGTGAAAGAATGAAAAAGTGGCTTTCGCGAAAACTGCCAGCGGTAATCGCCGCTGCCGTCATCTTAGCGGGTTTGATTTACGGGTTTTGGCCAACGCCCACCACCGTGGATATCGTGTCGGTGACCGAGGGTTCTTTTGACATCACGGTTGACGATGACGGTGAGACGCGGATTCGTGAAAAGTATGTTGTATCCGCGCCGGTGACTGGAAAGCTCGCGCGGATTCAGTTGCATGCAGGCGATCATGTGAAACTTGGTGAAACCGTTCTAGCCCGCATCGAACCGACCGACCCCGATTTACTCGACGCGCGGACTCAAGCCGAAGCCGAAGCTCGAGTCAGAGCGGCGGAAGCCGCTCGTGAGCAGGCAACCGCGCGACTCAATCACGCCAATGAAGAACTGGAACTGACTCACCACATTTATGAGAGAGCCCAAGAACTGATTAATACTCAAGCGATTTCCCAATCTGAATTTGATCGTGCGGAGCACACGCACCGAATCGCACAGGCCGATCTGCGATCAGCTGAATTTGCCGTTAAGCTTGGCGACTTTGAATTGGAGCTTGCCAAAGCGGCCTTTGTCCGCACACGCATTGACCAGCAAGATGGGGAGCACCCCGCGACGTTGGATATCTCTGCCCCGATTAACGGACGTGTGCTTCAAGTTTTCAAGGAAGACGCCGGCGTGGTGACTCCCGGCACAGCTCTGCTTGAGTTGGGCGATCCCAGCGATCTCGAAATGAAGATCGAAGTACTGTCATCGGACGCAGTCCGGATCAGACCTGGCGCAAAAGTTTTTGTTGAGCATTGGGGAGGTGATGCAGCGCTGAACGGAGTCGTTCGGATCGTCGAACCAGCGGCGTTTCTAAAAGTCTCTGCACTGGGCGTTGAGGAAAAACGTGTCAACGTGATTGCCGATTTTACCGATCCATTTGAAAGCCGCGATACGCTGGGCGATGGTTTTCGAATTGAAGCTCGCATTGTGGTTGATCAAGCTGCCGATGTCGTCAAAGTTCCTGCCGGCGTCCTGTTTCGAGACGCCGATCAGTGGCAAGTGTTCCGGGTGATTGGTAGCCGCGCACAACAACAGGCCGTAACAGTTGGCAAATCAAACGGCTTGGATGCGGAAATCACAGCCGGTCTCGCGGTGGGCGACAAACTTATTTTACATCCGACTGACAAGATTAAAGATGGCGTGGCAGTTGTTGCCAAATAGGTCAAAAACGCAGCCTAATGCAGCGTCAACATTAAAATTTAGGGTAGTGGACGAGGTTACGAGTCCTTTCGTGCCAGAAATCGCTGGGACTCGTAGCCTCGTCCACTACCATCAATCCTAAAATCAAAGTTTGACAAACCACAGTGCAGCGTCAACATTCGGTTAGTAAATCCGTGAGTTGGATTTTCAATCCGAGAATTTCAAAGGACGGAATAAATCCCATCCTACGCAACCCTAATGCTTTAGGGTAACAAAACACCACACCCCCAAATCATTCCTATCGTTGATTCATACTTCCTTGATTCCACAGTAACACTGCGGCAGTTGCCAGAAGAATAGAGCAAGGAAAGGCGGAACCGATTCCCAACGGCGCGATCGCCAAACCAAAAAACACGGTCCCCGTAATCGCTGGTTTTAAGAATCTGCCATTCAGAAACATGCCCATCGCGATCAGAATCTGGCCACCAGCAATAGAAATGACCATCAGACGCGTATTGTCGGCAAACCAACCGACGATAAATTGCCGATACGATTTCAGAACAGCAAACCGCTCGTAATCCAGATAGACCTCGGGAGTTGCCACGGCGGTTACCGCGTTGAAAAGACTGGCTGCCAGAAAAATGATGCACAGGCACCAACGTGCGGCGGTCGGTTTCTTCCAGGCCGAATACAGCACCATCACGGCAATCGCGTTAGAAATCAGATACTGCGCCAAATTTCTTACTTTGGGGGATGTCGGTCCGAGAATTCCTTTAGCTTGTTTTTAGCGGTGTCTGAATCCGGATAGTCGTCCACCGTATGTGCCAACATCATACGGGCAACCTCGATTAGTCCCTGCTGTTCGGCCAGATTAGCCAATTCCAATCGCTGTGGAACTCCCAGCAGGCTCGGCGTTTGCTTTCGACGTTTTTCATAAAGAGCAATCGCGGCGTCTTGCCCTTTATCGTTGAACTCTGAAACGATTTGTTCTACCACGTCAACCCGCTCAGAAGCGTTTGAGTCGTAATCCAGCGTTTTAGTTTTCGATAGTTCGTTTTGGATGAATTGGGAACTACTCGCCCGGCCGGCATTTAACTCGTAGCAAGCAATCGTGTTACCGGATCGCAAATACAGATGTTGATCAACAATCGTCGGAGGGGCCCAGCATCGGCCTTTTGTGGTCGAGAACTGGAAAACTTCTTCCAATCCACTTGTCGATGGAACCAAGTGGCTGAATCGACCGTTGCCGTTTATTGTTACCAGCGAACCGTTGACTTTGATTATGTTGCCATTGCCATAACCCCGCCACCGACCAAGCATCTTTCCAGAGTTCATGTCAAATGCGGCCATATACTTATCGGTGCAGCCGATCGCCGTTTGATCGTCCAATCGCAACCAGTTGCAATAAAAGAACCCCAGTTGGCGATTGTGCCATTTTTCGTTGACCGTCCACCCGTTACTGTCGTCATGACGAATCTCCAGGCGACGCGTACCGTCGCTGCCCTGTCCGGAAATCAACAACGAATTCTCATTTGCGACAAGTGGCGTTGGCACATTGGTCATTTCCGGTTTTGGCAGCTTGTAACTCCACAGCGTCTGGCCAGTTTCTAGTAAAGCCGAGGCAACGTTATCTTCCGTGACGAACACGATTTGATCCGTTCCGGCGATATTTGTAATGATCGGCGTTGAATAGCTCGGTCCGCTGCGCCGGTTCAGCCAAATCGTTTTGCCGTCATCCCCACTGAGACAGAACAGCCCACCCTTTTCTCCCGCTGCCAACACGTAAACACGATTGTCAACTGCGACCGGACTGGATGAATAGCCGAACTGAACTGGATCGCCACCAAGATCTGAAACCAGATCATGATTCCATATAACCGAACCGGTAACTTTGTTGATGCAGTGCAATTTGCCGGTGAAGCCGATGCAGAATATACGATCTCCGGCAATTGCCGGCGTCGCCTGTGGCGTAGCCGCCGCACCGCTGAAAGTCTCCTGATCTGCATGCATTATCGACGAATCGTCGAATCGCCATTTCTGTTTGCCGGTTGTTCGATCAACCGCAATCAGCGTTTCGCGGCATATCACCGTTTTGTCTGCGCCAGTTTTGTTATCGCCGAAAAACACAAACAACTGATCACCATCAACGACAAGACTTGATCGGCCTTCGCCATATTGTGCTTTCCATTTCAAAGCTGGTTGGAGTTTTCGCAGATCCAAATCAACGGATTCAACAGTCCAGTTCCCTGTTTCGCCACCAAATTGTCGCCAAGATTGCCCGGCCGCAATGGCGGGTAAAAGCACGGAGAGTATGACGCATGCAACGCGGTGGTAGTGTTCGGTGTGATTCACTAGCGGTTCCCCCCTTTTCGGGCGAAGAATATCAAAGTCAGCTAACGCCGACAAATTTCGCGAGCGAACCATCGCTTGGCGATTGACTTGTTCGAGTGGCTGTGTCTTTGTGCTCAAGCAAATAGTGGGCGACCATCCATTGCCCGCCGTTTTGATAACCAAACAGCTCGGCGCCGGCGATCAAAAATAATCTCCAGCGGCGGTACCAGCGTTTCGCATCGTTTTCGCCGTACGTCTGCGCCAATACCTCCATAACCTGTTCACGTCGATCATGCATTTGTTGTAGCCAGGCATTGCACGTGCGTTGATAGTGAGTTCCATCCCAAGTCCATTTTCGAGCTACGAGTAATCGTTCTTTAAACTGATCAATTAGATCAAAGCTCGGCATGATACCGCCGCTAAAAAAATACCGACCCATCCAGTTTGCTGCACCTTCGGTTTCGAATTCATACGCAAACTTTTTGTGGCAAAAGATATGTATGAAAAGCTTACCGTCTGGATTCAACCAGCTCGCGATGCGTCGCAATAGATGCTCGTAATTGCACATGTGTTCAAACATCTCACAGGATACGACCCGGTCGAATTGGCGATCAGATTCAAAGTCGTTCATATCTGCGGTAATTACATTCAGCCGGTCGGCAACACCCGCGATTTCGGCTCGTCGCAGGATGTGTTGCCGCTGGCTTGTCGAATTCGAAACGGCAGTTACCTTGCTGCTCGGAAATTGTTCTAACATCCACAGCGTCAAACTGCCCCATCCGCAACCAAGCTCGAGCACGTCCATTCCATCGCTAATTTCCGCTCGCTCGCAAGTCAAACGAAGCGACTGCCGTTCGGCGTCCGCCAGCGCGGTTTGCGGATGCGCAAAATGACAGCAACTGTATTTCAGTCGAGGGCCGAGCAGTAACTCAAAAAATTCCGATGGCAATTCATAGTGTTGTTCATTTGCCATTTCAGGCACTCGCGCGATCGGACCCATGCGAATTTCATCCGCAAATTCATAGACGCCATTGCCTTCGAGAGCCTGATTTTTTTGTCGGATTTCTGCCAGGCGGATTCCACACAGTCGACTCGCAAGTCTGCGAGTAACTGAATCGGGCATTAGCCCACGTTCGATTCCTTCGATGAAGAAGCGGGCAATCAGGTCCTTGTTCATGATCAAATTCCCTTAGGTATTACGTTCAGCTTTCGGCAGCCAGGGGAAAAATGGACTCGTCGTTTTCTGATAATGACGGTTGTCTTCTCCACGACTCTTCAGCG
>CAJHZH010000875.1_pt1 | contig 20682 bp, 13 predicted proteins | sample 9198951 | NCBI WGS metagenome assembly CAJHZH01 (sample SAMEA7708381, study PRJEB35096) | sediment metagenome | biome: marine neritic benthic zone biome [ENVO:01000025]; feature: sediment [ENVO:00002007]; material: shallow marine sediment [ENVO:03000034] sea grass bed [ENVO_01000059] ...
CGAATCGCTCGGGGTTATACGATGCGTGTCGGCTACGGTAGCCAAAAATTGTGTCGTTATGTCGTAGTCCTGCAACCGCATTTCATGTCCTCACATTTGATTAAGAAATTGTAGTCGTCGATTGATCATCCTTGTTGTTTTCTCCCGTCTCACAAATCGAATGACAACAGCTATGGCATGTACAACGACCGGACAATGGATCCTCGTCACTAAATGTATTTGCAAAAACCCGTCGCCATGCCATCTGCACGGACAACCACGAGCAGGCAACAACCGTGAATCCTAGAACAGCTTTGAACAATGTTTCTATCATCGTTATTTTGAAAGTCCCGCGAAACCCATAAAACACATCGACAACAATCCGGCCAGAACGAGTGTAATCGCCGTACCTTTTACTAGATCGGGTGTTTTGGCGAGCTCAAGTTTCTCACGGAGCCCTGCCATCAGGACAAGTGCGAGCGTGAATCCGGCACCTGCTCCCAAAGCGTAAGTGATGCACTGTAGAAATCCGTAACCACGGTTGGTCTGAAACAGGGCCAAACCGAGAATCGCGCAATTTGTGGTGATTAACGGCAAGAAAATTCCCAGCGCGCGAAAAAGCACAGGGCTGACTTTCTTGATAAACATCTCAACCAGCTGCACCGTCGAAGCGATCACGGCAATGAATGAAATTAGTTTGAGGTAGGGTGCATCGATCGCGACCAGCAATGCCTGAATACCGAACGCGCACATCGAACTAACCAGCATTACAAATGTTACGGCTGCGCCCATTCGGGTCGCCGTTGCCAACTTTCCAGATACTCCCAAAAAAGGGCAAATACCGAGAAAATAAACCAGCACAAAATTGTTAATCAGGCATGCGTTGACAAATATCGACCACAATGGAGTTTCGTTCATGAAGCCACCTCTTCCAACGTCGACCGACGCGCCATCACCTGCCCGATCCAATTGAACAATAACAGCCAAGCTGCCAATGCAAAAAAGCCTCCCGACGGCAGAATCATGATGATCCAGGACTGGAAGTGTTCTCCGAAAAGCTGCACGCCGAAAAGACTGCCGGTCCCCAATATTTCACGCAACCCACCCAAACAAAGCAGTGCCAAGCAAAAACCAACTCCCATTCCCAGTCCGTCCAACACCGATCGCCCGACGCTGTTCTTTGAAGCAAACGCTTCGGCGCGACCAAGGATTAAACAGTTGACAACAATCAACGAAATAAACGAGCCGAGACGCTTATGTTGTTCCAAACTGATTGCCTGAATCACGTAATCGACAACGGTTACAAATGTGGCAATCACAAGAATGAACGTAACGATCCGAACCTGCCGAGGCACGTAGTGCCGAATTAAGGAAACGAACATGTTCGACATTAGCAACACAAATGCCGTGGCCAACCCCATTGTTAGCGCATTGGTGGCCGTGTTCGAGACAGCCAACACGGGGCACATTCCCAAGACCAACACAAAAACTGGGTTCTGCTTCCAGATTCCCTTTATGAAATCCTCGCCGCCCGCCGCTGGAAGCTGTTCGATTTGATCTGACATACTATTGTCCGCCCGCCGTTTCTGCATTGTCCATGTATAGCAAATCTGCTTGACTCGCGCGGACACGCGGGATCCACCATTGGGAACTCTCACGCAACATCTGAGCCGTCGCCTGCGAACTGATGGTTGCGCCGGAGATCCCGTCGATCTGCCAGGCCTCGTTTTTTTCTCCCGGTCTAACGAATTCAATCGGATGAATCAGGGAATCTCCGTCTTCGCTTACGCGCACATCAAGCTTCTCAAAGTTCTTGAGGAAATCGGTGTCCGTCTCGATGCGGTCACCAAGTCCAGGGGTCTCGCGACTCTCCAAAACACGAATGCCGATAATCGTCTGAGCGTCAAATGAGTATCCGTACAACAACCGAATGATATCCTGGTAACCCATTCCACGAGCCTCGATGGCCACACCCACTAGTTCACCGCGCTGGTCATACCCGGCAAAAACCAAATCCGTCCCTTCGCTATCGGGTGATGTCGGTTCGAAGCGACCATTTTCCTGCAATCGAAATGTTGCGCTCCGTTGGGCTCCGGGCAGCACTTGCATAACGGCCTGCATTCGCAAGTTAATTTTGTTTCGCTGAATGATGGGCTTTGTCACTTCGTAAACAACCACGATAACCAAAGCGCAGGCAACGCCCACACCAATAACCGCGCGGTACATCGGCCAGATCCGCGTTTTCTCGGATCCACTCGCGCTGGGCACCGTCGTCGCTGACTCATTCACGCGGACCCACCTCCTGGACGATGCCCGTAGACTCGGGGCTGGATCCAATTGTCGATATGGGGCGAAGCGGCATTACCCAAAAGAATGGCGTACATGACTCCCTCAGGTAGGCCACCCCAAACGCGAATCAGCATAATCAGCGCGCCGATCAGTACGCCGTAAACAACGCAACCCGAATGTGTCATTGGCGATGCCACCATGTCCGTGGCCATGAACACAGCCCCTAACATCAGCCCACCAGAAAACAACATAAACAACGGCCCTGCGTATCGAGTTGGATCGAGAAAATGTAACAGCCCGCTGGATAGCGCCACGGTCAGCAGTATCGCGACCGGAATCCGCCAGCTCATCATTCGACGTGCCACCAAGTAAATTCCGCCCACCAGTATGAGTATCGCACAAGTTTCACCGACGGAACCAGATACTGATCCGAGCATTAGATCGCTGGTTCTGGTTAACTCACCCTCGAATTTCCAGTTGGAAAGCGGTGTCGCACCGGACAACGCGTCGTAAACTGGCTCGGTAAATGGAAGTGTTAACGATGAAGTTGGAACAGCACTGAATCGTTCCGCAGGCATCAGCGGCCAAGACGTCATGGAAACCGGGAACGCAGCTTGGAGAAAGGCGCGGCCAACAAGTGCCGGATTGAAAACGTTATAACCCAATCCGCCAAACAGGAACTTACCCAATCCAACGGCAGCCACACCACCGACCGCGACCATCCATAGCGGCAGCGCCGGCGGCAACGTCAAGCCGTAAAGCAGTCCCGTGATCGCTACCGACCAGTCTCCAACCGTACTATCTCGACCGCCCAAACGACACAAAACATGCTCGGTGGCCAGGCACGAAAGCACTGCGGTTGCCAGCGTAAGTAATGCAGCCAGGCCAAACGCGTAGATCGCAAACGCGGTTACTGGCAACAAGGCAAAGACCACGTTCAACATGATCGCATCGACGCTAGTACCGCTGCGTATATGTGGTGAGCTGCGAATGTCGAGCGTGACCTGCGACTGCGTCATGCCGGTTGCCTTACCTTTCGTACCGACGCCTTGGCAACTCGAAATTGTTGAACCAACGGAATGTGTGATGGACAGACGAATGTGCAACAGCCGCATTCAAAACAATCCATCAAATTAAACTCGTCAGCCATCTTGTCGTATTGTTGCTGCTCAGCGAGCAGACCAAGTTGCGACGGATTAAGAAAAATGGGGCAGGCATCGACGCAATAGCCACAACGGATGCAGGGATACTGTTTTTGCTTGCTCAAGTAATTAACTTCGCGGCGTGTGAAGGCAATTACACCCGTGGTGCCTTTAGTGACGGGTATATCCAGGCTCGACGCGGCTTGCCCCATCATTGGACCACCCAAGAATACGCACGCGATTTCCTCCTTAATTCCGACGGTATCTAAAACAAACCGCAACGGAGTACCGATCGGAACGCGGTAGTTGCCTTTATTTTTAACGGCGGGGCCACCTACCGTGATCACTCGCTCCTGCAGCCCGGCACCGTGCGGCAAAAGCCGGCCAATCTCAGCGGTGCTGGCGACATTGAAACAAAGTGCGCCGACGTCCAGCGGGAATCCGCCGGACGGGATTTCCCGGTTCAACAGTGCGGTGATCAATATTTTCTCTGCGCCCTGAGGATATTTGACTGGCAACACGACGACCGAGATTTCTGTTTCGTCGGCGATCACCGCGCGCAACGATTCCGCCGCATCCGGTTTGTTAGCTTCAACGGCAACGATCGCGCTCGTTGCACCGGTAGCACGCAGCAAATATCGGACGCCCGTAATGACGTCTTCGGGGTGCTCGAGCATTACTCGATGATCCGTCGTGAGATAGGGCTCGCATTCGGCGCCGTTGATGACCACCGTGTCAACGTGCTTGTCCGGTGGAATTCGCAACTTGGCGTGGGTCGGGAACCCTGCGCCACCGAGTCCGACCAAACCGGCGGCTTGGATTGCGTCGACGATTTCTTCCGGGTCTGCCGTGAGATCGCAGGCAGCGCCTTCAAGGATCTCCTGAGTCGACGCGGGAAACGGCTCAAGAAAAATACCGGGAAGCATCTTGCCGCTGATGCTTGGAGTCAAGCCGATGCGCCGCACGACCCCCGTGGCTGGTGCGTGCATGGCAACCGATAAGAATCCGTCAGGCCGAGCCAGGCACTCGCCGCGTGTCACCTCTTGTCCCTCTCGGACCACAGACACCGCCGGTTTGCCGAGATGCTGTGACAGGGGAATGACCAAAACGGGGGCAAATGGAAATTGTTTGATCGACTGGCCGCAGGTTGCATCCTTAGATTCCGGGGGATGGATGCCGTGGGCGAAGCTTTTGGCACCAAAGATATTCATTGCTTGCCCAGTCCTCAATTATATTTCTCGCCGCGCTGGATCCATTTGGCGATGTCCTTTGCACTGCGGTCTTTCGGCAAACCGGGGTGGATCACGCGAGCGGTGCAACGTTCAGCGGACTTGACCAAATCTTTATAAGGTCCAGCCAAGGGGTCTTTGATAAACGCTTTCTTGTCTTCGTTGTATTGAAAAACTTCTGGGTTAATTTTGATGCACTCGTCGCACGATGTGCATAGATCAGTATCGATCCACGGCGCCATGTATCCGTCGCTATCAGACGGCGCGGCGTCGGCAGATTCAATTGCAGGCTCCGGGGGCGCCGTTGCCGCGAGTGCCTGTGTAAGATCGCCGACGTCCCCCCCTTGCGCAAGCTGCATGAGTCCAGCGGAGATTTTTTGGGTCAATTCCTTGCGGACTGCTGCTTCAATGTCGGCATGGTCTGGCACCGCCTCGCCAACGCGGGCAATGGCACGCAGCATGGTCCAGAAGTCGCGGCGGTCTTCGCATGACTGGACAATCGGCTGTGCCACCAACAGACGGGTTAGTTGCTGGTTGCGATCGACACTCCACACAAACGGAAATTGGCCTTCGCGCTCATCCTCTGGCAAGTCGAGGAATTCAGCCAGCGGTATCATGTTGTCGTTCCAGGTATCGGGCGGCGCGACACGAAAATGTTTGCGAAATCGAATCTCGGTAATGGCAAAATCGGCGAACGTCATGGGTAGTTCCATCGTCTTCTCGCGCCCACCGTCCAAATACTTCAGCGTGTAAGTCGGCCAGTCTTGATCGAGCGCCGGGTTCCCTTCCAAATCAAAGCACTCCTCGGGTCGCGTGCCAGCGTCTGGGTCGTAGCGGAACAGCGGATACGCGCGCGATTCAACCACCAATTTGGCTTGCGCGGCACTCATGTCATCGCCGATCCCATGTTCGGGTTGACAGGAGGTGTAAAGGTTGAACAGCGCCGGCCGACGCGTTTTGAGGCCGCGAATGAATCCCTCGATCATGTGGTTCGCATGGGCCATGGTACTTTGCAGGACATACGTGGTTCGATGAGCCATGCCGATCAATCCAATCTCTTTGCGTATTTCCTGTTTCCCTTTGATCGCCTTGCCAAATTGTGCCATGTCGGATACCTGGCCAAAGAACCCCGAAGTGCAAGCCTGGCCTCCCGTGTTGGAATAGACTTGCGTATCGAGAACCAGCACCTTAATCGGCTTGCCCGTCATCAAAGCGCGTGACAGGTTTTGGAATCCGATATCGTACATGGCTCCATCGCCGCCCACGGCCACGACCGGTGGGCACAATTCCCACTCGTCGTCGGTGAAATCTTCCCAGTTGAAGTAGGCGAAGAATTCATCGTGTTCCGACGGGTTGTACGTGCCCCCGACTTCAAGCTCCGCCATCCTAATCGCTTTGAATCCCTCGGCCATCTTGGCCATGTGTCCTTCGAATACCCCCAAGGCCATGGATGCCGGGTCTTGGAACAGATGATTGGACCACGGAAAAGGATACGGGTTATATGGAAAGGTGCTTCCCCACACCGACGAGCAACCTGTGGCGTTGAGCATGCCCATGCGTGCCCTTCCTCGTCCGGTTGTTCCGTCTTCGTACCTCCATTTCAGTTTTTTCAGTTGGGCCGTCAATCGCGTAACGCGCTGTAGCCACTGCTGATCGATCGGCTCGCCACCTCTAACTCGCTCGACGTGCTCAGCGATGGTTGCCAACGTGACATCACTGCTACCCATTTGCTCGAGTACGGTGGCAATGGTGTCCGTATCTCCAACATCAATTTCATGAACCAATCGCAAATGAATGTGTTTTTCTAAATTTGCGATCAGCTCATTTAAGTGTTCGACTTGCCGTTGGATTCGAGGCTGCATCAGTGCTTCGACCGTGGCGACGAATAAATGCACCACCGTCTTTTCACCGCAGCCCAGGCATGCTCCCTCGCCACTGGTGAAGGCCAGGTAATTCGTTTTGTCCAACAAGATCGTTTGCAAAGCGCCGATACATTCCTCAAGGTCATCCACGCGAATGTACTTTTTGGGTGTATTTGGCAGATCGAGCCAAAAATCCCAATCGCGGCGAAGCTTTTCGATTGTCTGCTTGGTTTGAGTTATCGGTCGCAGTGCATCGTCGTCGCACACAGCAACGCATTCCATGCAACCCTTACAGGTATTTGGATCGACTGTGATACTTAACAAACCGCCCTCGCCTGATGACTCTTGTTCTTTGAGTGTCCAGAAAGGTCGGCACAGTGCAAATTGAAAACCGTCCATTTCTTCGCGAAACAGATCGAACTCCTGCTCGAGCTCATCGCGTGCTGTTCCGTTTAGCTGGCTGTTTCGAAGTGTTTTGCCAATTGCCTCCTCAAGCATACCGCCAACGTCGTCATTTTCGTTGGCTTCGGAAAAAATGCTGCGCAAGTGTTGCTCCAGCTGACGAACAGCCTTAGGCAAATACTTGACCGACTTGCCATGCTTGCCGATTCGCATGACTACCGTATCCAACACCTGACCAATTTCATTAACCAGTCCGGGAATCGCCGTGTCCGGGCAAACCGTGTAGCAATCCCCGCAGCCAGTGCAATTCTCGGGGATCCACTGGGGATGTTGAAAGCGAATGCCGGTCATGTCGCGGAACAGTGCGGTGACCGCCGGCATCACACCCAGGCCAATGAATGGGTCAGTAATACTATCGCTGCCCATTCCCCGCGCGTAGAAGCTACCGGTTTCCTCCCAGAATCGATGGATGTCAGACATCGGTGCCTTGCTTTGCGGTTGTCGCTTGAGCATCACGGGAAGCGGCGGCTCGGCGAGTCGTGTTTTCCCGTTGCCTCCAGCTTCGTCCAAGGATCCGTGAGCAACTGGCTTCAATTCGTCAAAGCCTCGCTTGACCACCCGCAAATTCTCTTGCACAACCCGAGCGCCTTTTGCGCCGAATTTGTCTTGCAACTGCTTTTCAATGGCCGTGATTAATTGCTCTTCAGAAAGACCGCGCTGCTCCTTCACCGGCGAAGCGGCAAAGAACGCACCTTGAAATGCGATGCCCTGCATACGCAGCTGTAGATCCGGATCACTGGCCTCTTCACGAGCGATCTTGAACGCGTCGAGATAAAAAACGCTGATGTTTTTTTCGACGATGATTTTGCGATAGACCACTGGAATGCTTGCCCAAACCGCTTCGCCGGACGCAAGCTCGCTTTGAATGACAAACACGCCCCCTTCCTTTAGACCAGCCAGCGCGTTGGTGTGTTGAAAGACGTTAGGGTCAGGAGAAAGCACCACATCGACGTAAATGTACTCACAATTGACTCGAATCGGTTCCGCCGCCGCGGACAAATAATACGTCGTCGGTTGGCCTTTTTTTTCTGATCCATATTTTGGATTCGCTTTGATGTGAAATCCCAACAGATCGAACAGTGTCATCGCCAGGTTTTTGCCAGTAGTGATCGCGCCCCATCCACCCACCGAATGAAATCGGACCGTGATGCTATCGGCGGGCAACAAGTTGGGGTTATCGGAACCCTTGATCGCCAGTTCTCGCACGTGTGGGTAAGCCGTTTCGATCGTCTCCTGGTGAATGCGCTGTTTGGGGCTTGTCGGTTTGTCGCGCAAGAATTCAATCGACAGATAGAAAAACTTCTTGCGCGATCCATCGGGCAACATATTCTCAATCGCCCCAATGATCCCCTCCGGTTGCAAGTCTCGACTGCCCATCCCAAAGGAACCCGAATACAGGGCCGGCACATCCGACGACTGGTACGCGTCCAATTTCGGATATGGCGGCTTGCTTTCGTTGCCGTTTTCCAAACAGCGGCTAATCGTCGCACGCACTTCGCGCATGACTGGTAAATCGACAGCGAGCGGCTGGTCAAGGCGTTCCAGAACAGCCACACCCTTTTTGCCTTTGAGTACCCGACCCATCAAATCGGTCGGAAACGGCCGGAACATAAGAAGGTTGACAACGCCCACCCGTATGCCGCGCTCCTCACGCAAGTAATCCGCCACCGCTTCCGCCGTGGGAATCAAGCTTCCTTGACCGACGATCAAATATTCGGCGTCGTCGGCCCGGTAGGTGATCACACGCTCATAGCGGCGACCGGTCAGATTGTAGAATTCTTCAAACGCTTGGCCCGTGAGTTCCGGAACGTGGTCGAAGAAGAATGGCCGTTGCGCCGCGACACTTTGCATATACGAATCTTGGTTTTGAACAAGGCCAGACATCATGCTGTTATCGACATCCCACAGCTCGGGGATGCGGCGTCTCGTTTCCCCGTATATGATCCGCTGCGCGGGTGTTGGCGTATCAATCGTGTCATCTGGGCGACCGAGGTATTCGTCGATCAGCTCGCGCTCGGGGACTTGCACCGACTCGATCAAATGCGTGGTCAAGAAACCGTCCTGAGCAATTGCGCCGGGAGTGAGTGCAAGTTCAGCGATCCGGTGAGCGATGATGTTCAAATCGGCGACCGATTGGGCATCCTTGGCGAACAGCTGGAAGAATCCGGTATCATCAATGCAGTGGTAATCGTCATGTCCTGCGTGGACATTCAGATTCGCCTTGGTCATGGCGCGTGCACCAATGTTCAGCACGTACGTAAGCCGTTTGCCCACGGCGGCATACAGCGATTCGTGCATGTAGGCGATTCCTTGTCCCGACGAAAAATTGGCCGCCCGTAAACCGGTCATCGCCAAGCCAGCGGTCACCGCAGCCGCCGCGTGTTCGCCCTCCGGCTCGATAAATATCAGGGGGCGCCCGGAAATATTGAGATGACCTCTCGCAGCTGCCTCGGCCCAATATTCTCCCATTTGAGTGGATGGGGTGATTGGGTAGGCGCCCGCCGCATCACTGGATTCGCGCTCACAAAGAATAACCGCTGTGTTGCCATCCACCGCGGCTCGTTTTCCAGGGTATTTGAATTTCGGATTTTTCATTATTGGATTTCTAGTCGGCCACACATTGTTCTATGCAAAGCGTGTGCCGGAAAATTTCGTTTTGGACCATTACGTTGGAGCATCTCGAATATCGCTTTGTCGAATGATTTTGCTGGCCGAGTGACCTTTGACCGCCCCGACCTGCGGATCGAGCAAGACGATCGCACCCGTTGGACAGCGTTCGATTGCCCGTTTAGCCGAGTCCAAACCCTTCGAATAATCGATAACCGGCAGATTGCCTTGCATCTCAACCAAACCCGGTGCGTCCATGGCACAACGACCGCAGGCAGTACAAGCCACTTGGCAGTCATCAAGTATCTCGTCACCTGCTTCTTGCGATCGACACGCCACCCACAGTCGATTTGTTTCGAGCTGAAGCGAAAACAGGTCTTTGGGACACACTGTGACGCAATCGCCGCAAGCCGTACATCGCGATTCGTCGACCACCGGTAATCGATGAGCGTTCATTTGAATCGCGTCGAACGTACATGCTACCTGACAGTCGCCCACGCCTAAACAGCCCCAAAAGCAGCCTTTTCCGCCACCGGCCACTAGAGTCGCGGCAGCGCATGACTGCAAACCTTGATAACGCGCGTGATTGCGCGACACGTTGCTGCCGCCTGCGCAGGCCAATCTTGCGACACGCTTTTCTTCACGACCGACATCAACTCCCAAATAATCAGCGATGAGCGCTTGCTCATCCGGCGAACTGACCGAGCATTTGCCCGGCAGGACTTCGCCAGCTAATAAAGCCTCGGCAAATGGCCGACATCCAGGGTACCCGCAACCGCCGCAATTGGTTCGGGGAAGCATGTCAACCACACGATCAAGACGTGGATCCTCCCAAACGTACAGCCAGCGATTGGCTAAAACCAACAGCGAAGCCAGTATCGCCGTTAGTCCGCCGGTTAACAAAAGAGCGGTAAGAATATTCGTTGCGTTCAAGTCAATGGAATTCCCGGGTGCGGTCGCACGTTGTTGTGTCAAATCTCCCGCAAAGCGGACTCACAAAATTTTGTCTTTAACAATTCAAGTAACTTGGCGGCACCACGTTCCTCAAACGAGTAGGTAACCCGCACCGTCGGCTTGTTGATCTGGACCACGCGCGCCAGGTCGATGGGCGTTGCAAATACAACCGTATCACAGGGAACACGCTCAATGGTCGCCTGCAAATCCGCTATTTGTGTTTCTCCGTAACCCAATGCTGGCAGGACCGCGCCAATGTGCGGGTACTTCTCGTAGGCCTCAGCAATCTCGCCTACAACATTAGGTCGGGGATCAACAGGCTCAGCTCCGGCGCGGCGGACCGCCAGGTACCCGGCACCGTGGGCCATTCCTCCGTGGGTGATCGTCGGTCCATCCTCCACGATCAAAATTCGTTTGCCTCGCAGCGATTGTGGATCGTCGAGGTGAATTGACAATCGACCTTCGATGACCGTCGCTGTTTGATTGTATTGTTCGATGTTTTGCTGCAAAACCGCCAGTTGTTGTTGAGTTGCTTCGTCGATTTTGCTGATCACCAGTACGTCGGCGTGCTCGAAATTCCACTTGCCTGGGAAATAGTTGATTTCATCCCCAGCGCGTAGCGGATCGAGCAGTGTTATTAGCAGTCGCGGACGGACAAATGGCGTGTCGTTGTTTCCACCGTCCCACAACAGCACATCAGATTCGGATTCGGCAGCGGCAATGATTTTTTCGTAATCGGCCCCGGCGAAGACAACATTGCCCTGGGCGATGTGGGGTTCGTACTCTTCCATTTCTTCGATCGTGCAATGGTGCCGTTTCAGATCCTTAATCTCGCCAAACCGTTGCACGATTTGTTGTCGCAGATTCCCATAGGGCATGGGATGCCGAATAATCCCTGGTCGAAGACCGAGCTCACGTAATTTCGCCGCAAGGAAGCGCGAAAATGGGCTCTTGCCACATCCTGTTCTCACTGCACAGACCGCGATGCAGGGCTTCGATGATGGAAGTAGGGTTTCTGCTGGATCAAACGTGGAAAACTCTGCACCCACCGCAGTTACCCGCTGCGAGATGGCGTCGAGAAAGTCATACGAAACGTCGCTATAGGCAAACACGACCTCGTCGACCGTTTCATCGCCAATAATCGTTTCAAGTTCTGATTCGCTATGGATAGGTATGCCGGCTGGGTAATTCGGACCGGCCAACTCCGGGGGATATGTGCGAGTTTCGATATGCGGAATTTGCGCAGCTGTGAAGGCGACGACTTGATATCGGTCATCCGACCGGTAGCAGGTGTTGAACACGTGAAAGTCACGCCCACCGGCACCCATGATCAACATTCGCTTAGCGGAATCGATAACGCACCTCCTTTGACTCGGTCATTTCTGGTCGCGAGATACATGGCTTGATCACTTTTCGAATCAGATTCGATATCATTTTACAGCATTCTTGGCTAATAGTGCCGTTTGAATCACTGCGCCATTCCGCACACCGGAGACGATCAAATACGTTTTGTGTCTGTTGCCTTCCTTTCGAGCGAATTCCCTTTCTCCCGGTCACACGCAATCTTGATCTGCAAGATTTGGCAGTCGTCACAATTATGGATCGATCGTGTGGGCAGTTGTTTCTCCGAGGCTTCCCGGGGCGGGAAGTAGATTTCGGGTTTTTGCGTGATCTAACCTCTGATCGCGGCAAGCTCGATATCCGATAGTTCCGAAAGTTGCAGAAACGCTGTAAAGTGGGTAAACGCAATGTGTCGATCCGGTTAGATGCCTGCTGACACCTTTTCAAGACGCAAAAAATGTGCCGACTCATTCTATATAAAGGCGAGCCAATTACGCTCGATCTTTTGACGACTCGCGCCGACCATTCGATTATTCATCAAAGTTACAAAAGCCGATTGGCACGTGAGCCGCTCAACGGTGACGGTTTTGGATTGTCCTGGTATGTTCCCGAGATTTCACCTCGACCCGCACAGTATCGTTCGATTCAACCGGCTTGGAACAACGTTAACTTATTGCATTTGTCACGAGTCAGTCGCAGCCCAATGATCCTAGCACACGTCAGGGCGGCGACGCCAGGATTTGGTGTGAGTGAATCAAATTGTCATCCATTTGCGGCGGATCGATTTGCGTTCATGCACAATGGCGCGATCTCCGATTTTTTTACGATCAAGCGGAAATTGCGCGAGCGGTTGTCAGACGACTCGTATAACTGGATCCACGGTACAACGGACTCTGAACATGCATTTGCATTATTTCGGGATCAGATTGCCTCAATCGAGAATGACGACCCAACACAACGAATCGCCGATGCACTGAGCATGACGATCAAGACCATTCGAGAATTGAACGCGACAGTTAACGGGGAGGATTCGTCGCTACTGAATCTAGTGGTTGCCGACGGCGACCGCGCGGTGGTATCGCGATATGCCAGTGGAGATACTGAGCCACCCAGTTTCTATTACCTAACCGGCGAACAATACATTTGCGATAACGGCAAATGCCAGATGTTGAATTCAGGTGGACCTGTATCCAGCCTTATCGTGGCATCGGAGCCGCTGACCGAAGAAGATGGATGGAAAGCGATTCCACCTAATCACCTGTTACTGGTCGACCCGGATTTTTCATTGCGTTTGCAGCCTGTGGATTAAGGTTCCACGATTGGCGGGTTTTGCTGACAAAACTCGAGTACAATAATTGCGAACGTTATTTCTCAATTATTAACGTGGCAAAGCGTAGGTAGACGCACGTTATCAAGCACAAGCGAATGGAAATTCTTTAGCCGTTCTAAAGGATGATCATTCATGAATGACACTGAAGAAATCTTTGATACGCGGTGCGAGTGTGGAAAAACTTTTCGCTTAAAACAACGCCACCTCGGCACTGAGTTGATTTGCCCAAACTGCGATCGCAGGTTAGAAGTTCCAACCGTTCTCACCTCCGTCGATGGGCACTTGGTATCGGGGGCATCCAACGAGGAAAATGAATTTGACAAGCGCACGAGATGGGCCGTTGAATGGCGTATGCTCGGCATTGGCATAATCTGGACAATAGCTGGAGTAGGCTTGTTTTTTGTCGCATTAGCTAGTCGAGCTGGTGGATTTGGTTTCTTTGGCTTTGTATTGATTTTGATGGGTGTTTGCGCAATTATTAAAGGATGCTTGGGTCCATTGGCTGAGTGGGACTAGCTCCAACGCGTGTCAATTCAATTTCAACAATGCAACCGTCTCGTAAGAAATCTGCCATTACGCCAAAATTGGTCTGCCTGGCATTAATAATTGCGGTCATTGTTTTACTCGCATTCAATGCTATCACGATCGACCTTGCTCGTCGGTTAACCGATCGATTCTCTCCTCGTACTAATGAATTTGCGCCGATGTCGGACCCGCCAATTGTCGATGGTCAAACCATCAAACTGTTTTTGTGCGGTGATGTCATGACGGGTCGAGGCATCGACCAGGCGCTTGAACATTCGAATGATCCGCTGCTGTTCGAGTCATATGTTAAATCGGCTGAGGTTTATGTGGAGTTGGCCGAGCGTGCCAATGGTCCGATTGACCGACCAATCGATTCAACTCACATATGGGGCCATGCCTTGAGCGAGTTCAAGCGATATGCGCCCGATGTGAAGATCATCAATCTCGAAACGAGTATCACAACGAGCGACCAGCCTTGGCCGGATAAGGGCATTCATTACCGAATGCATCCCGGAAACATTGCTTGTCTGATCGATGCCGGAATTGATTGTTGTACGATTGCTAATAACCATGTTTTGGATTGGGGATATCCAGGCCTCGACGAGACGCTGAATACATTGCAAACTGCCGACATTAATTACGCCGGCGCGGGTCGTACAAAGTCCCAAGCCGCTGCTCCCGCGATAATGGAAGTTGGCAACACGAGTCGAGTCATTGTTTTTGCCTTTGGATTTCAATCAAGCGGCATCTATCAAAACTGGGCTGCCACTGACAACCGAGCGGGAGTGAACTTATTGCCCGATGGTTCCTCCGAGACCGTCCGTCGAATTGCACGGCAAGTAGAAGCGGTCGAGCGTTCAGGCGATATCGTCGTTGCCTCGATCCATTGGGGAGACAACTGGGGCTACGAGATTCCAGCCGAGCAGATGCAATTTGCACGTCGATTAATCGACCAAGCGTCGATCGACGTGATCTATGGTCACTCGTCACACCACCCCAAAGCAATTGAAATCTACCGGCAAAAACCAATCCTCTACGGCTGCGGTGATTTTATTAACGACTACGAAGGGATCGGAGGCAAGGAGGAATATCGTGCGGATTTGTCACTGATGTATTTTTTGACAATCGATACATCCACCGGGAATTTGCGGCGTTTGGAACTGTCCCCGACCCGGATTAAACGGTTTGGCGTTCAAAGCGCGTCATCCGACGATGCTCGTTGGATGAAATCCATGCTAAATCGTGAATGCGGCAAATTCGGTGTTCAAGTTCAGCTAGATGTGCATGAAGCAAGCCTGTCGCTTCGTTGGTAAAAGCAGGCACTTAACCGATCTTGCCCCTGTTTGGGGGTTGGCGTGATCAAAGCGGAACGTTGCTAAACTTGAATGAGGGTATGCGATTAGGATCACCGTTACGCGTGCGATTTTTAATTCGATTCTCCGCGGCCCATTTCCTTACGAAGATGGTTGGGGGTGGGTTTATCACCTTTTTGAGAATGTCGCACCACCATCTAGCGGATTACGACGCGGGCTGTGCTGGTACTATTACCCTTGCCTTGTCGAGCAATGGCATTCGGGTTTGATATATAGATTGTTAGGCGTTCACGCGTTTGGCGCGATTATTCCAACTGGTGGGAAAGTTGTACGACGGCTGACCAGAACACGCATGCAACCTTATACACTGGCTGGAAATTCGCTTAATGCGGCGCGAGCATTTTATTACAGAGCCTGTATTTTTGAGACGTTACACTTGCCATTTTTCCTTGCATTACTAATCCTTGCTTGCCAACGAGCGGCAATCGGAAGATTCGATCTCGCTGTTGAAAACACATTGATCAATCTAGTGGTAAACGTGTATCCCATTATGCATCACCGGCGAACGCGCCTGAGGATCGTTCATCTATTGGAACGTGCGTTTTCGCGTTCCGTGATTACATAGCCAATCGATTTCGATTCGTATTGTTGTGTGTTTAGTTGACCAACGCTTGCAAGCAACAAATAATCAGCCCATGCAGGTTTGCGAGTGACGACGGCCTGATGTTCTTGATTTAACTCGGTTAATTTAGAGAATGCGTATTCCGATAGTGGCACACGATCAGCCGGATCCGCCGGCTGAGCTGATCCGAAAAACCGATCAGCTGATCGAAACGATTTCGCGTGAACACCCGGAACTCAAAACACCCGGCGAATTCCAGCAGCTGACACCGACCGAACTGTCAGACAGTCCAACGTTGCATTTGGACGATCTGAGTGAAATTTCGCTAGCCGATATAGTTGCGAACAACCGTTTCTACCAGGATCGGGCGCGGTTGCGTGCGTTTTCCGGCGACTTGGTTGCAAGTTGCGCCATCGAGACTGACGCCTATGAAGAATACTGCCGCGATTTCCTTGGCCTTGGTTCACCAGCTTGGCTTCGGCCGCGGCCACCGCGCCGCCCATTGCACATAGCGGAGGCCTGTTGGGAGGACGACGAAGTCCGAAACCAACTCTGTAATAAGCTGCGACGGGGCGAACTGTCGTACATCCATCCAAACATGGGGACTCTGGCGGTGTGGGAACTGGCATTACTGCTGAGCGAAGAAACGCAGGTCCCGGTTTGCGTCATTGCGCCCCCGCCTCGGTTGACACGATGGGTTAACAACAAAGTCGCGTTCATGGAAACGGTGGAACGACTTTTTGGTTCGCACTTTGTTCCCGCCACCCGATCGGCCTGGAATCTTGCGTTACTGGCCATTCGTGTTCGCGAGTTGTCAGAAATCGCCAGTGCCATTGGATTGAAATTGCCGGATTCCGCAGGCGGCGAGGGCAACGTTGTGTTGCCCACAGATCGGCTGAGAGGCAAATCGTTATTTGAAATCGAGCATGTCCTGCGAGCGGCCATTTCAAATTTGGATTGGCAAAACGATCGGGAAATCCTCGTCGACGTGTGGGAAGCAAACGTGCTCAGTTCACCATCTTGCCAGTTATGGATTCCGCCACAGGAATCGGGGCCCCCGATCGTCGAGGGAGTCTTTTCGCAAACCACGATGGGTGAACAGGGATTATTCTTGGGAGCCGCACCCGCTGAATTGCCCGTGGATTTGCGACAAAATATCGTTGATCATTGCTGGCTTTTGGCAAAACTGTATCAAGGACTTGGTTACATCGGCCGATGTTCGTTTGATCTGATTCTTGTTGGTGACGATATTCAAGATTGCCGGCTTGAATTCATCGAATGCAACGGTCGTTGGGGAGGCACTTCGTTGCCGATGACATTGATGAATCGCCTGTTTGAGGACTTTCAATCCCAACCGTTTGCCGTTCACGTCCTCGAACCGATCCAAGGATTGAACCGTCTGTCGTTTGCCCAACTGATACATGAAATTGAGCAAGATTTGTTCGACATTCGCAGCGGACGCGGATCAATGATCTTGTACAACCCGGGTCGGATCCGCCAAAACTCTGGTGTGTCGGCCATTGTGTTGGGAACAGACCGGAGGACCGCCAATGAGACTTGCCAGGAGTTGTTGCAGCGGCTCGAAGCAGTCGCGCGGGATTTCGAGAAAGTTTCTACACCGGAAACATAGATCAGATCGGCAACCGCTCAATCTTGCTCGTTATGATAATGTACTCGATTGAATCCAATCTGATTTAGTTACAACAGAACAGGACGGCAGGTGTCCGAGCCCATCAAACCTTATGTTTCACCGACAAAGAGCCTGCCCGAATTCACCATCCAGGCATTGGTATTGGGATTAATCCTTAGCGTGGTGATGTGTGCCGCCAACATCTATGTCGGACTGTATGCCGGCATGACCGTTAGCGCAGCCATTCCCGCTTCCGTTATCTCGATGGGTGTACTGCGTGGATTGCTCAAACGCGGAACGATTCTGGAAAACAACGTTGTCCATACGATTGCCAGTACCGGTGAAAGCCTGGCGGCGGGCATCATTTTCACGGTGCCGGCGATTGTTCTGCTCGGAATTTGGAATAATTTTCACTTCTGGGAAACAACATTAATCGCGATGGCTGGCGGCGTGATGGGCGTCGCGATGATGATCCCGCTTCGCCGGCCGATGATTATCGAGCAAGAGGAATTGAAGTTTCCCGAAGGAGTCGCTTGCGCAGAAGTGCTCAAAGCCGGCGACCAGGGCGGCGCCGAAATGACTGGCATCTTTGTGGCTTTGGGCCTCGGCGCGCTGTTCAAGGCCCTGGTCACGGTGGCCGGAGTCTTTAAGGGAACGGTCGAATGGGCGCAGCAAATTGGAAAGACTGGAATTTATGTTGGCACGGACATCTCGCCGATGCTGGTGGCGGTCGGATTTATTGTGGGTTGGGAAATCTCTCTTTTGATCTTCCTCGGCGGGGCGCTATCGTATCTGATCGCAATTCCAGTTCTAGCTTGGGGTGCTGATTTTTCGTCCGTTTCCGCGGTGGATGCCATCAATGCGATCTGGGACGAGCAGATTCGTTTTTTCGGCATTGGCGCGATGATCGTTGCTGGCGTGTACTCCATATTCAAAATCGCCGGCAGCATGGGCGCCGCTTTGCGGACGGCGTTTCGTGGAATCGCGGGAAAGGAAGACACACGGCAGTTGCCGCGTACCGAACAGGGAATCACGGGACGCACGCTGTTTACGGTGCTGTTGTGCAGCTTGATTCTTAGCTCAGTCGTCTATTTCACGATGACTCGCAGTGCATCAACCACCGCGCTGATGACCGTTGTGATGTTCGTGTTGGCGTTCTTTTTTGTGGCCGTCGCGGCATACATCGTCGGGTTGGTCGGTTCGTCAAACAGCCCCGTATCGGGCATGACGATCTGCACCGTACTGATCACTTCATTCTTGTTGTTGATGCTGGGTTACACAGGTCCGGCAGGTATGTTGGCAACGTTGGGAGTCGCCGGCGTGGTCTGCTGTGCGACCTGCACATCAGGTGATATTTGCCAGGACCTAAAGATCGGACAGATTGTGGGCGCGACGCCGCGACGGTTGCAAACGGGAGAACTAATCGGCGCGCTGATCCCAGCATTTATCATTGCTCCGACGATGCAGTTGTTGTACAGCACCTACGGAATCGTGGAACCCGCGCGCGAGGGCGTCAACGCGCTGAAGGCACCACAAGCCGCCATGTTTGAAAAACTGGTTGGAGGAATTTTCGGAGCCGGGCAAGACATTCCTTGGGACTTGGTTGCATGGGGCGCTGCAGTTGGCGCGATTGCCATCGCGATCGACCGATTTTGGCTGGAACCGAAAGAAACGAAATTTCGACTCCATGCAATGCCTTTAGCGGTGGGAATGTACTTGCCGTGGACCGTGACCGTTCCCATCCTATTCGGTGGTTTGGCCTACCTTTTCGTTGATAAACGATCCCAAAGGCGACGTGATTCGGAGGCAAAGCGTAATTCCATCATTCACCAGGGACTGTTGTTTTCATCGGGGATTGTCGCCGGTGAAGCCATCATGGGAATTCTCACAGCCGTCATTATGGCGTTTCAATTAGACATCCCCTTTATGCAGAGCCAGTGGACACAACGCAATCTTCCTGGACTCGTAGATTTTTGGGCACGCTTGGAATCGAGCGGATTGGCCGACTTTATTTCATTGGCTGCCTTGGCGGCTATGGTACTGTTGCTAATTATGAAATGCAAAACTAGACATAAGTAATTGGTCTATGCGAAACAGCGCGCGGTTACCGTGTGATGACGAAATGTGAATTGACCAGCAACGCAGTGAAGGTCCTCAACGCTCGCTATCTACTGCGAGATGCCGGGGGCGAGATCATCGAGACGCCGGAACAGCTTTTCCGCCGCGTCGCTCGGAGTGTTTCCGCAGCCGAGCTTTCATTCGCCGATCAAAAGACGGCGGACAAGTGGGAAGAGTCGTTTTATGAGTTGCTGGTGAACCTGGACTTTCTGCCCAACTCGCCGACATTGATGAATGCCGGTACGGATCTGGGACAATTAAGTGCGTGTTTCGTGCTTCCCGTCGGCGACAGCATGGTCGAGATATTCGACTCTTTGAAGCTCGCGGCGCTAGTCCAACAATCGGGTGGCGGAACGGGTTTTTCGTTCTCACGGCTTCGGCCCAAGGGCGATCCGGTGTCGTTGACTGGAGGTGCAGCTTCGGGCCCAGTGTCGTTTATGCGGATCTTTGATTCCGCGACGGAAAATATTCGACAAGGCGGCAAACGACGTGGCGCAAACATGGGCGTACTTCGCGTGGATCATCCGGACATTGCGGAATTCGTCGACGCCAAGCGAGACGGACACAGCTTTTGCAATTTCAATCTTTCAGTCGGCGCGACTGACGAGTTCATGCAAGCGGTCGAACGCCGGCAGCCGCTGGCGCTACGGAATCCTCGTACCGGCAACCGAGTCGGTCAGCTTTCGGCCACGAAACTGTTCTCTCAAATCGTACAGGCGGCATGGCAGACGGGCGATCCAGGCATGATTTTTCTGGATGCGATCAACCGCGCGAATCCAACACCCGCAGTGGGGCAAATTGAGGCAACCAATCCATGTGGAGAAGTTCCACTGCTTGCTTACGAACCGTGCAATCTTGGATCGATCAATCTGACGGCAATGCTGCAACAACCCCCAAGTGCGATAACTCAGGCAAAGATCGATTGGGACAAGCTTGCCGCAACGACGGATGCGGCCGTTCGTTTTTTAGACAATGTGATCGAAGTGGGGCGTTGGCCCGCGCCTCAGATTCGGGAGATGGCACGTGCCAATCGAAAGATTGGCTTGGGCGTGATGGGGTTTGCCGAAATGCTGATCATGTTGGGAACGCCATACGACTCGGAGGCGGCGGTTTCCTTGGCGAACGAACTGATGCAGTTTATCTCGGACCGCGCCAAAGCGGCTTCGGAGCATTTGGCCGCAGAGCGTGGCGTATTTCCCAACTGGACCGAAAGCACTCATGCGACACAAGGCCAACGACTGCGCAACGCCACCCTCACGTCGATCGCACCGACCGGAAC
>CAJHZH010000756.1_pt1 | contig 20324 bp, 18 predicted proteins | sample 9198951 | NCBI WGS metagenome assembly CAJHZH01 (sample SAMEA7708381, study PRJEB35096) | sediment metagenome | biome: marine neritic benthic zone biome [ENVO:01000025]; feature: sediment [ENVO:00002007]; material: shallow marine sediment [ENVO:03000034] sea grass bed [ENVO_01000059] ...
CTTTGGTATCAACCATCTGAGTGGAGCGCAGCTTTTCGTTTAGTTTGTCGTAATCGGACTTGGTCATTTTGTGCGCTTCGATTGCCAAATTCTTGGGCTTGGAGCGCTTGAGGACATTGGCGACATGATCCAAAAGATTGGTTTTCGCGGTACGAATATCGCTGTCGAGCTCCGGACACTCTTCCTCGATTTGAATACTGTAACGCGAATCGCTTAGCAAGATTTCGTTCTTGGGCGTGATGAATAGGTAGGTGGAATCGCCCGTGAAACCGGTCAAATAAGTGACATTTGTTTCGTCCGTAATTAACGCAGACTCCGCTTCGACCGACTTCAGTTGTTTTCGCAATGCCGAACGTCGTTTTCGAAAGTTGATTTGCATGAAATTAGCTTTTTGATTTTCGCTTTTGATTTTGCGTCACGTAGCGAACCGACACGGTTTTTCTCATACGCCCGCACAAACATCGAAATCATTCTCAGAAAACCAACCATGTTCGACAAGACCGCAACGTGTGCATAAAAACGAACATTTGACCCTGTCACTTGGCACGATTTTCGAGTCTGTGCGATTCAGAATGAACAGGACAAGACCGGCATTTTTTGATCAAACGGTTGAACGTGAGTTTTGTATTTCATTCTGACGCTACAAATGCCGGGCTTCTTTAACTCGCGCGACTGACTGGCGATCTGCTACCATTACTCTATCCGTAGAGAATTTCTTCGGCGGGCGGAACAGAATTGTCGTTGTCGAATCCCTTGAGTCTTGACCACTGCAAAAACAAGAGGCCCAAATAATAGGGATTCAAGAAAAGATACCTTTGCCACAGACGTTTTGGCTCGCGCATCAAACGATATAGCCATTCGAGACCCAATCGCCCGACCAGCGCCGGAGCATGAGAAAGATGACCCGAGTGAAATGCAAATGCGGCACCGACAGCAACGATCGGCATTTCTAATGGCTGCTTAAATTCGTAAGCCCAAACTTCCTGGCGAGGACATCCAAGTCCGACAAATGTGATCTGGGCTCCGCTGTCAACGATATCGCTGATGATCTCGCGCTTTTCCAGTGATGTTAACGTGCGAAATCGGGATGCCTGCGCACCGGCGATTAGTAGATTCGGAAACCGAATTGAAAGTTGGTTCTCAAGGTCATGAAGCATCTCCGATGTGCCACCATACAAGTAAATCGGTATGCCCTCCTGCTCGGCGGCCTCACAGATTTCCAGCATGAGTTGAGGACCGTATACACGCTCGCGCAGCTGTGTGTGGTGAAGCAAATTCAGACTCCAACGTACCGGTTGGCCGTCGGGGACAATCAGCTCCAACTGATTGAGTCGAAATCGATGAGCATCATCCCTGACGCCGGACATAACTCCGTGAACGGCAATGGCCGAAACACCAAACGGGGTACGCGACTCCGCGGCTTGCATTACTGCGTGCACAGCTGCTTGATAATCGACGGCGTTGATTTCGACTCCAAGCAGATTATGTCTGCCCCGATCGATCATCCAGCGAGTTGCTCCTGCCAACGCTCAATGTTGGCAACGTAGATTTCACGACAAATGTCTTCAACGTTCCTGGTAAGTTCCCAGGCGGGGTAATGCGACTTGAACTTGCCGACATCGCTGACATACCAAATGTGGTCACCCGTTCGTCCATTGCCGTCCAAAGAGAAACTGAGCTTGCGGCCGGTGATTCGCTGGCAGATGTCAATGGCTTCGAGCATTGAGCAATGGCTGAACCGTCCCCCACCCATGTTGTAGACTTCGCCACATCGTGGATTCTTAAAAACGTGGTCAAATGCTTGAATCAAATCGTAGCTGTGGATATTGTCGCGAACTTGTTTTCCATTGAAACCAAATATCGTATACGGGGTCGCCGTTGCCGTGCATTTCAATAGGTAGGCCAAAAACCCGTGCAACCGCGTCGGGCTGTGATTCGGTCCGCTCAAACATCCTGCCCGAAAGCAACAGGTGTACATTTCGAAATAGCGGCCGTATTCCTGAACCATCACGTCGGCAGCGATTTTGGAAGCGCCAAACACACTATGCAGGCTTTGATCGATCGACATGTCTTCCGAAATACCGCCGTAATAATTGTGGTTTTCATCAATCTCAAAACGGGTCTCGGTTTCGTACAGCGGCAAGCGATTTGGCGTATCACCGTAGACCTTGTTTGTCGATGTAAAGATAAAAACGGCATTGGGGCAATATTGTCGAGTCGCCTCTAACAGGTTCAACGTTCCATTCGCGTTAACTGTAAAATCAATGAGTGGCGCTGTAGCCGCCCAATCGTGGGACGGCTGAGCGGCTGCATGGATGACCAGCCGAATTTCATTGCCGTGTTCAGCGAATATGTTTTTGATTAGTAGTTCATCGCGTATGTCGCCATCGACGTGCTGAAAATCAGATCCTAGCTGATTTTGAAGTTGATGCTGCTGCCATCGCGTTGATGCCTCATTGCCAAAGAATTCGCGGCGCATATCGTTGTCGATACCGACAATGGTCAGGCCCTGAGCTGCGAAATATCGAGCTGCTTCCGACCCGATCAGGCCGGCGGAACCGGTGACAATAGCAATACTCATCCAGAAATCCAAAGTTGCAAAATCAAGTTGAGCCGATGAGCGGGTTGACTCAGGGAGGGTATTCATCCTGGCGAATGAATAGCACTATACGGAAGTTATTTTGCTTTGAATTCACCGCAGGTCAATATACGGCGTTATTGACGTGGCTATTTTTGAGAATCTATTTCCTGTTGAAACACAAAAGAAATCGTCAATTACGAAAAAAACGTCTTGTCTTGTGTCGTTGTGTATGCTGCGCCGATGTGTTCATATAATCAGGACGCCGTTCAATTCATGTTTGTGAACCAAATTATGTTAGCTCCATTGCGAATACCATTAACCATCACGATTCTGGGCATATTCCTGTTTTCAGTTTCGTACCACGTCGTCGGCTGGCAGGACGAACTTAATAACGAAAACAGCAAGAGTTCTGTGCCCCCTGCGCGAGAATCATATATGGGTCGGGTGATCGCGCGGACCATGCACTTTACCGGTGCCGAGTGGCTAACAAGGGATACTCGCGAACGCGAGGAACGATGTTCACTACTGCTCACCAATCTCGGGTTGAAACCGGGTGATACCGTGTGCGATATGGGATGCGGAAACGGATACTACGCCTTGCAAATTGCCAAAATCGTCGGCGAAAAGGGACGCGTGATCGGAGTGGACATCCAAGCGGAAATGCTCGATTTGTTACGAACACGGTTGGAACAGGAAGGAATTGAGAACGTCACTCCGGTTCTCGGATCAGTTCATGACCCGCGACTGGCCGACAACAGCTGCGATCTTATCCTGCTAGTCGACGTTTACCATGAATTCTCGCACCCGGAATTAATGCTCAAGGCGATGCGCAAGGCACTCAAACCTGATGGGCTGATTGCATTAGTCGAATATCGCGCCGAGGATCCTGAGGTCCCGATCAAGAAATTGCATAAGATGTCGAAAAAACAGATCCTTAAGGAGTTTCCGCCGAATGGATTCAAGCTGGATCACGAATTTGAGGAATTACCCTGGCAACACGTTATGTTTTTTGCCCGCGATGACTAATGGTTTCGTCAAATATGAGATCGTATCGACCGCGATGCACTGATTTTGAATCCTTATTTGCAAAGAATGCTGATTCAATTCACGGTGATTCATTTCGCGTGGGAAGATACAAGTAAATAATGCTCGACAATCCGGGTAGTACAATTCGACACACCGATCGATTGCCCGCTTGGCGTCATGACTTACCCGATTATCCGGCAGAAAGTCATTTTGTCGACGTTCGCGGATGCGCTTTGCACTATGTCGATGAGGGACAAGGTGAACCGCTGTTAATGGTGCACGGCAATCCAACTTGGTCCTATTTTTATCGGCGGATCATCGATTCTTTTTCGCCAGCTTATCGAACCATTGGCATTGATCATGTTGGCTGCGGATTCAGCGAACGACCCAAAGCATACGATTATTCGCTTGAGCGACGTATCGAAGATCTGATGGAGTTTGTTGAGAAACTCGACCTGAACGGAATCACGTTGTTGGTTCATGATTGGGGTGGTGCGATCGGACTTGGCGCGGCGCTGCGGGACCTAACCCGGTATAGTCGATTTGTCATTTTCAATACGGCAGCATTTCCACCGCCATATTTCCCTTGGCGGATACGAATTTGTCGGACTCCCATCCTGGGGCGAGTCGCCGTGCAAGGATGTAATTTGTTCGCGCGAATGGCAACCACCATGGCGACAACGCAGCGAGAGGGTTTGCCCAAACCAATTCGTGCAGGTTTCCTTGCACCGTACGATTCTTGGAAGAATCGTCGCGCAATATTTGAATTCGTCAAAGACATTCCGACACGCAAATCTCAGGCCGCTTGGCAATTGCTCGAGGAAATTGAAAACGAACTTTGTCACCTTAAGGGATTTCCGACCAAAATTATTTGGGGCATGCGCGATTGGTGCTTTCGTCCGGAATGCTTGAAAAAGTTACAGAACCTAATACCGCACGCCGAAGTATGCGAACTGTTCGACGCGGGGCATTACGTCATCGAGGACGATCCGAATCGAGTCATCAACGAACTCCAGTCCTTTCTATCGTCAGAAAAACCCGTCGATGAGCCAGTCATTTGAATTGTCGATTGGGCAAAGCGCAATGCTTGCTTGTTGTTTAGAGGTGTCAATCCCCAAGCCCGGCAATGTGCACCGGAGCGCTGATTTTGCTGATACGAGCTTTCACGATTTTCTTGTCAGCGCTGTCGCGATCGGTCCGATTTTGGATCAGGCGCAACGCCGCTCTTTGGGCACGACCGTTTACGGTTGCATTGTTGCAACCCGCAGCGTAGTCAACGTGAATACCAATCTGGGATTGGTACTTTTGTTGGCACCGCTGGCTAAGGCCGAAAATTTAACATCGCACTCTGTCCAAGAATCTATCGACAATTCTGACGCCACCGATTGCGAACAAATTTATGCAGCCATTCGACGTGTTAATCCAGCAGGATTAGCTTCGGTCGGATCGTACGACATCCACGAGTCACCGCCAAGTCATATCGTCGACGCCATGCGCCTGGCGGCTGACCGCGATCTCGTTGCGGCGCAATATTCAAACGGATTTCGCGAAGTTTTCGATTTTGTCTTGCCGGCGATTGAACTCGGAATCGAGCGGGGATGGAGTCTCACGGAAGCAGTGATTCATGCTCATTTAAGAACCATGCATGAATTCCCTGACAGCTTGATTGCCAGAAAAAACGGGACCGACGTGGCGAATCAGGCATCGGCGCTGGCCGGTCGTGTCCTGAATTCGGGCGAACCTGGTGACTCACTCTACCTTCGGGAACTGGGCGAATTCGATTTTTGGCTGCGGTCCGACGGCAACCGCCGCAACCCGGGTACTACGGCGGATATGATCGCTGCGGGCTTGTTTGTTGGTCTCCGTCGCGGAACAATTCGATTTCCAATGGCGGTTGCATCAACTTCGGCTCACCTAACTGGCTGAATGCAATTATGACAAAACAGTTTCAATTGAGCCTGGAAAAAGAGACGCTGATTTTTAGCGCGGCGCATTTCATTACGTTTGGCGAAGGGATTTGCGAGTCCTTGCACGGCCACAACTATCGAGTTGCCTGCCGAGTTTCCGGCCAGCTGGATGACCACTCGTGTGTCGTCGACTTTATTTGGCTGCGAGACACACTGAAATCAATTACCTCAACGCTCGATCACAAAGTGCTATTGCCTGATAGGCATCCGGAAATTCTCGTCGAGAATGGCGAGACGGAAATCACAGCCTCCTATCGTGATCGCCGTTGGTTGTTTCCCAAACAGGACGTTGTGATGCTTCCCGTCGATAATACGACTGCCGAACGATTGGCGGAATATATTGGTGGTAAACTTCACCAAGCGATTCAAGCGAAGACGATAACCAATCTCACCAGCCTTTCAGTCGGTGTTGACGAGAACGAGGGGCAATGGGCATGGTGCGAGATCCTCAGTTCTTGAGTGGTTGAGCGTTTCGGTGAGCGGCATTTTTCTAGGCTCATTTCTTTTCGACACGATGTTGAGCAGCTCGATTGCCGGCCTTTTGTCAAGCCGCAACCTTCTTAAGTTGTTGGTCGACTCGCCTCGTTTGCGGTAACGGTTAGTCCGATTGCTCCATTTGTTTCGGTTCGGAAAAAGGACATTGCGACCTGCCGCTGAATCGGCCGACGTTTTAGCCCAATTTCAATTCCGTATCGACCTAAATTTGATTTGGAAACTTTCGCTTCGCTGCAAACACCGATATCGAACAACAAATCAAAACGATGATCCAACCGCTACTACTTGAACGGCCACGAGTACAACAACATCAAATAGTGGGCGCGACCCGTGTTTTGCATTTGATCAATGGCGAACATTATTCCGGTGCCGAACGGGTGCAGGATCTACTGGCCATCGGGTTAAGGCGTCAAAGCTATGAAGTCGGATTTGTTTGTTTGAAACCGGGTAAATTTGATTCCGAGCGAAAAAGCAAGAATAACCAGCTTGATTCACTTGTGATGAAATCAAAATTTGATTTCCGGTTTCTCGGTAAGCTGATTAGCCTCGTTCGTAAACATGGTTATCAGCTAGTACATGCGCATACTCCCCGCACCGTCTTGATAGGCAGCATCATCGCATGGAGATTAAGGCTCCCGTTGATTTATCACGTCCACAGTCCCGTTGGACGCGATTCGACGCGGCGTTGGAACAATTGGATCAATCAACGCGTTGAATCGACCTCCGCGCGACGGGTCGATCATTTCATCTGTGTATCGGAAAGTCTAAAAAGATATATGATTGCGCTTGGGCACGCCGAGGACCAAATCTCAACTGTGCCAAATGGGGTCCCAATGGTTCACTCGATCGGCGAGCGATCGACGCCTGACGGGACTTGGACGCTGGGCACGACCGCATTGTTTCGCCCGCGCAAAGGGATTGAAATCCTCATTGAAGCGCTAGCACTGCTGAATCAGCAAAACGAGCCTGTCAAACTGCTGGCGGTCGGACCGTTTGAATCGCGGGATTACGAACAACAGATTCTTCAGTTGGCCGATCGACTCCAGGTGGGCCATCTAATCCACTGGACCGGATTTGTGAACGACGTGGATCAATATTTTCGAGAGATGGATCTGTTCGTGCTGCCAAGTCTATTTGGCGAAGGCCTGCCCATGGTAATCCTCGAGGCAATGGCTAGCGGAATACCGGTTGTCGCTGCCGAAGTTGAGGGCGTTACGGAAGCGATTCGGCACAATCGGGACGGATTAATATTTGAACCGGGTCGGGCAACGTCATTGGCGGCAAGGGTCAAGCAATTCATATCGGGTGAAACGAACTGGCAGGCGATCCGACAATCTGCTTTGAACAGGCACCGCGACCATTTTTCAGACGAGAGCATGGCCGCTGGCGTCGCCGAAATTTACGATCGTCTGCTCGATTGCAACACGAACTACAAGTCGTCGTAGCGGATTTCAAACAACTCTTTGCAGCCGGCAAACTCGCCTGTCTTGAGTCCCTTAGAAAACCAATGGACGCGTTGTTTGCTGGTGCCGTGAGTGAATCGCTCGGGAATCGCATATCCGCCTTGCTGTTTCATCAATGTGTCATCGCCAATCTGGTTGGCGGCGCGAATCGCTTCCTCGATATCCCCCTCTTGTAGAATGTTATATCGGCGCTGCGCATGATGAGCCCAAACACCGGCCAGGTAATCTGCCTGAAGCTCGAGTCGCACGGAAGCTCGATTGGATTCAATTTTGTTACCGCGTTTTCGAATGGCGTGCACCTTTTCACTGAATCCCAATAGCAGCTGCACGTGGTGCGCCACCTCATGGGCGACTACATAGGCGTGGGCGAAATCACCCGGTGCACGGTGTCGCCTGGCCAGATCATCAAAAAATGTCGGGTCGATGTAGACCTTTTGATCAGCGGGGCAATAGAACGGTCCGACTTGCGAACTGGCCCGGCCGCAGCCGGTATCAACAAGTTGAGAAAAAACGACGAGCGTCGGTTGGCGATAAGGGCTGCAACGTTTTCGCGAAATAATTTCGACCATACGTTTTCGGTATCGCGGAGCACGACCGACAGAAATTCGCGGACTTCATCGTCATGGCCCGCGCCTCCGCCGGCTGGGACTTGCTGATTTTGTTGCTGGGCCTGATTCAGCAGTTGTTGAATCTGATTTGGATTAGCGCCCAGAAGAATGGCGATCCCGGCAATCACCAAAACTACCAGACCGCCTCCGGCAGCAACTTTCGGCTTCATTCCACGTCGATCCTCAACGTTTTGGCTTCGCTCTCGACCTTTCCAGCGCATGAAACGTCTCCGCTTTGTCAGAATGCTTATCTTTGTATGTTAGTAAACGGTTAGCGGCCGGTGGACGAGAAGAAAAACGGATGGAATTTGGGTTGGTAGGCAACCGACAACTGATTGTAGATCATGATTACTACGCGACTGGTGACGCAGTTTTTCAGCGATGGAGGACTATTTTTTTTTCTTAGTCAAGCTTTTCTTCACAAATCCGACAATTGCCATCAGCACGCCTCCACCAGTAGCTCCGGTTGCAACATATCCTAAGATCGACTGAAGATCCATCGAAGCCTCTTCTGCTCCCAAAGCCAGCCCAAACATGGCCAATAACTGACCTCCAATGCCACCGCCAAGAATTCCCGCGATTGAGTTGCCGATAATGCCTAGATCTATTTCTTTGAAAACTCGGCCGACTAAATTTCCACCAACAGCTCCAGCGATCAGATTTATTAGGATTGGAATCATTTCAATCTCCAAAAATGAAAAGTGATTCAGCCAAAAAAGAGCGGGCAACTGCAAACAGGAAAATACATTCCAAGGGCCGGATACCAGAGATCGGAATATCGGGAGGCTTGGTCTCAGATAGTAGCTTCAATTTATGCGATTTGGACGGTTGCGAGAAGTACCTTGCGGCAACGCAGCGAATTACCGGCTCCTTGCGGGCGAGGCTTTTGACAAATCAAGAATTTCGAATGTCGATCTAGCAACCTGTGACGCGCTCTGTGGTTCTAGGCGGCCCGACGCCAGCTGTCATACGAGGTCGAACTGCTGGGTAAGCTTTGTATACCGACCCGTATTTCTAATTCACTGGTGGCGAACTTGCGGTCGGCCGTTTCTTCCGCCAGGCGAATTAGACGATTAGCATAATGATCGAATCGATAGAGGCTCGAAACTTTTTCGTATGATCGCCGGCGAATGTTTTCAGCGATTGCGGGTTGCGTCGCGAGCATGTTGATCATATCGACCATTGCCTGGTAGTCACCATAAGGAACGACAATCCCTGCACCCTCGGCGACCGCTTCGGCAGCACCTCCCGACTTGTCGAAGGTGATCACTGGCAATCGACTCGCCATCGCTTCGTGGACCACGCAGGGAAATGGATCGACGCGAGATGTCAAAAGAAAAGTGTCTGATCCCAAAAAGTACGGTTCGACATTTTCTCGTTCGCCAACAAAATGCACATGTCCCTTGGCGGGCGATTTGTTAACGTCGAGCATCACATAATGGTAGGCCGAATGCGTCCACTGGGGTCCCTCGCCCAACCAAACGAAATGCATCGGATTTGGTGTAACTCGATTTGACATTGCCTTTCGTGCCACCGTGGCAAAGTGGTCGATGCCTTTTCTGAGATCGAGCGTGCCGCAACCGAGTATGATATGTGAATTATTAGGCAGCGATAATTCCTCTCGAATCTGGCGGCGAGCCTCGTTTCGTTCGATGCCTTTGCCAAACTCAACGTTTAACAGGCCTTGGGGGAGTACGGTACCCTTGTCGCCCGGAATGGGAGCCTTTTCGTGAGCGGCATCATGTACGGTGTGAACGGGAAAAATCACATGTTCAGAGCATTCGTAAACTTTGCGGTAGTCTGCATGGTCGTATGAGGATGGAAGCTCGTGTATCAGAAAAAGAATGGGGATGTTATGCCGGTGTAATTCGTAAGCAACGAATCGCGATTCCATCGAGTTGCAAATGGCAAGAACGGGAGGGTCATTCCGATAACGAGAACACAGTTTGCGGAGTTTTTTTGTCAATTCGTCGGATGATTGTCGGGGAATATTTAAGCAATCGACTTCAGAGTATTTGTTGAATTCACCCGTAAGATGGCCACCGTTATGTAATATGGTCTGCAAGTTGGCGTCGGTTTTCTCGCGAAAGTGCTTCACAACATTCAAAATAATCTTCGGTGCGCCGGTGCGAGTTGCTTCGTGAGAAACAAAGAGAATGCGTCCCGAACCCTCGCCTACCTGAGGATCGGCGGCCTGATGATTTCGTATGAGCTTCAGTTTTGAAAACACGCCCACGTGATGACTCCCTTCATCAAATTGTCGTGCTATATTTTGGAATGTACTTGCGTCGTTGCTTCAACAATGGTGACAATCTCGAATGCAAACAGTCGTCCATGGCTGTTTGACGAATGCTCGTGGCAAACGCGTTATTGCATCCGACGCCTCCGCCCCTAACGACATTTCCTTAAACGCTCAAAACGGGCAATTGAGTTGACGAGGATCTTAATAGCGCGGGTAAATTAGCAGAAATCATGCTGTCAACAAAAGGTCAGCCTGAACGTATTTCTCGGGAACAGGAATATTTGTTGAGATGCATGCACCGTGTGCATTCACTATCCGCCACCTGCTGATACGAGCAAGAAAGTTCTGGATCGTACTCGTACGCAGCCCTTACGGGGCACGGATAACTGAGTACTTGGACTGGCCCGGCAAGTACAACCGATCAGGCACTTTTCGAAAAAAGAAACTTGAATTGGTCCGACGTTTCAGCAGCTTCGGCGGGTGTGGCGTCACCAACGATGCGGCCATCGCGCATGACGATCACACGATCGGCCAATCGAATCGACGAATGTCGGTGCGTGATGATGATCGTGGTCCGCGACTTGATGAATGGTCTAAGCGCTTCTTGGACCAGTTGTTCGGTGTGGCCATCCATTTGGCTCGTGGCTTCGTCGAGAACGAAGATCCGGGGATCGGCCAAGATTGCTCGAGCCAAAATCACCCGTTGTCGTTGACCGGCCGACAGCTGGTAACCTGATTCGCCAACCTGAGTTTCGTATCCATCTGCGAGCTGATCGATGAATTTGTCGACTTGGGCAAGTTCTGCTGCCGCCTGTATTTCCTCGTCCGTTGGATTGCGACCGCCGTAAGCGATATTTTCCCATACCGTACCTTGAAAAAGCGTTGAATCCTGAGTCACCCAGGCGATTTGCCGCCGTAGCTTTTTGGGGTTGCCATCCTTGATGTCGACGCCGTCAATCAAAATCCGGCCGACATGGGGGTCGTAAAACCGCGCGAGCAAATTGACAAGTGTCGATTTGCCGCATCCATTTTCACCTACAATGGCCAGTGTTTGCCGGTATGGGATCGACAAATCTAACTTTTTAATAACCGGTTGATTTGCCATATAGGCAAAAAATACATTTTCAAACTTGATACTTTTCTGATGAGCAGGAATCGGAGTTGGATTTTGTGGCGCCTGGATTTTTGATTCGACGTCGTAGCACTGTACAAGGTTTTCGCATGCGGTTCCTCCACGCACCAGCACGTTGAGGATTTCGCTCATTTTGCGAGCCGGATCACTGGCGCCGGCCAACATCGCATAGAAAATCAGCAGTTCCGCCTGATTTAATGACCGGTCAAGAATGTGAATGCCAAATAGTGCTTGCTTTTCGTTGAGTACGAGGTACGCGCCCGCCAAAATAGAAACGGCGACTGCCAGAATGCCCAACAACTCGCTAATGGGTCTTAACAAAGAATCATAGAACCGCATCCGCACGGCCATCCGGTACAGCATTCCCGAGTTTCGTTTGAAACGATTGCGCTCGGATCGTTCCTGATTGAAGATTCTGACCGTTTTGATAGCGCTAAAGGTCTCAATCAGCGTTTCAAATATGTCCGACATTCCTTCAACTTCACGTTGCGTGGCGTTTTTCATACCGCGAGCAACTCGGTGAATCACGATCGCACCAAACGGAACGACAAACAGAGAAATAATCAACAGTCGCGGCGAAATGTACGCTGCCACCGCCAGGCAGGAAATCATCTTTAGCGGTTCGCGAATCGATTTTCCATAGAACATCATCAGCGCGCCGCTGACCATCAACATGTTGTGCGAAAGGTGCGTCATCATGTTGGACGTACCTAACCGATCAATGCGAATCTGATCGAGTTCCAGCGCTTTGCGGTAATAGATTCGCCGCATATCCATCACCGTCTTGTTGGCAACACGCGCGACGAGGATTGAGCCTAGAACTAGAAACACGCCTTTCAACGTAGTCGCGACGACCAACCAGGTAATGGCAGCGACCAATGTTCCAAAGGGTGTCTTCGGGGCATACTCGACAATCAACGGTCTAATTTTCTGATACCAGTCAATCGCGCTCTGTTCAGACTCCAAGTATTGTTGATTTTGTTGAATCTTCGATTCGATCGATCGCCGCTCGTCGGGATTGGCACGTGCAAGTGAAGCTGAAAGCTCGGCGACCTCTTTGCGTAGTTCATCGCCTGTTGTTGTGGAATTTTCGATTTCGCCGTCAATCCACTGGATAAACGTTTTCCGCTCGAAAACGCTTTTGACGACTGGAAATACTGTCGTAATGCTTGCACTCCACAACAGTGCTACAATCATCGAGCATATAACGGCCCCGGTGATGGACCACTTGTAACGCAGTGATAGAACGAGAGCGCGCAGAAAATGCTTCATGGACGCAGGCTGGCTTTCCAACGTTCTGGAGTAGAAACAGAATTGATGTCGCGGATATAGGAAGGAAGCGCGATCAGAGTCAACAACAGTTTGGCTATTTGAGAAAAGCCCGGCATTGTGTACGCGATTGGATTTGCCGATTTGCGATCAACCGCTGGTTCACGAGAAATACCGGGCCTTTAGCCTAAGTTCACAGTTCCTCGCAACGTCTCGAGAGCCTAAACGACAGCCATTGAATGCCAGCACTCTCAACTGACATTCAGGTTGTATTCGATTCTACCGATGGCGTTATTGATGTTGCAACGGTGAGTTTGCAGTTCAATCTCTTCTTGAGCGTTGAGCAATCGGTTAATCTTTTTTTCCGCCGCCACCACGGTACTGTGAGTGCGACCACCGTAGTAGTTTCCAATCTCAGAGAGCGCGGCGGAGGTGTGTTTTCGCGATAACCACATCGCCAACATCCGAGCGGTACTAATTTTTTTGACGCGCTTGGAGGACTTTAGCTCTGCAGCGTTAACCCCACACACATCACAAACGACTTGTTCAATCTCTGCCATAGAAACGACTGATTGCTGGGATTGCAGGATATCGGACAGAATCTTTTTTGCTTGGTCCAGCGTCAGAGGATCGGATTCGCCATAACCAGCCACTTTGAGCCGATTAATTGCACCAGAGAGCAACCTCACATCTCGCACGATTCGCTCCGCAACAAATCGTTCGATGGATGGCTCGAGTTCAAGTTCTCGATCCTTTGCTAGACGACGAACGATTTGAGCGCGTCCCATCAGATCTGGGTACTGGACTGGACAACTGAGTCCGCATGACAGACGGGTGATCAACTCGTTGCCGAGAAAATTCAACTCGTGCAATGGGCGATCGGCGGTAAGAACGATTTGCCGTTCGGTTCGTAACAGCGTTTCCACCGTGTTTTGAAATTCGACCAATGTTGCGCGTTTGCCAGATAGAAATTGGATATCGTCGATGGCAAACAGGTCCAAATTTCGATATTTGCTGCGGAACGTCGTCAGGCCGCGACCAGCCAATGATTGCACAAAATTGCTTGTAAATTGTTCAGCAGTCATGTAAAAGCATTTTTTGTACGTACGACAGCTGCGGGAATGATTAACCAATGCCTGAATCAGATGAGTTTTGCCGCAACCCACTGGCCCGTACAAAACCAGGGGATTAAATTTACCTGGATATTCCAAGAGTTCTTTTACGGCTGTTCTTAAGATTTCGTTTTCCGTCCCAAATTGAAATTCGTTGAGGCAAGGTCGGGTCTTTTTGCGCTTGGACGCCTTGTCCTCAATTTCATCATTTCGCGCGGGTGATTCTCCGTTGGGGCTCTGATTTTCGTTTTTCAACTTCTCAGAATTCCGGCGAATCGCTGAGTTATTTACAGTCGGCGGACAAGCTTTTCGAGATTTTTTGTCGTCTGCTTCGGAGGCGTCTTCATCACTAAACAACCGACGCTGCAGCCCGGCCTCAGCGTTTTTTGGTTGCGATTCGAATCGCAAAACCGCGGTGTGTCCCAATACCGCGTCAACCGACTGTCGAATCGATGATTCGAATTGTTGTCGTACAAATGACAACGAAAATTCGTCTAAGGTGCGAACGACAACGACGTCTTCCAGGATCTGAAACGACTGTTCCGGCGAAAACCACAGCTCAAACCGATCGTCACCGATCAGTTCTCGCAGCCGCCATGCAATGTCCGACTTAATATCCGTAAGGGAACTGGTCACTTCCTGACGCTTCCTGTGCGCATACACCAAGCCTAAATTTAGCGAGATCCATTTCCCAGTCGCGGTTGTAGCTTGGCGCGAATGGACTTAAGTAATTGGTTGCTAACCGAAAATAAGTTCTTCCAACGACTGATTTCTCAGGGAATCATGCGTCGCGGGATGACGATTTTAAGGCTGCTAGCAGTGGTGTCAAACCGTCATTGCGAAAATTCTGTGAAGAAAATTTTTTTGCGGGATTCGACTCAAATTCCACGAGCTTTTCAGCAAATTTTGACAACAAAAAAAACTTATTGCTACACGTCAAAAAAAATCGACGAGGGAAAACCTGTTAATTTGAAATGGGGGCTGGTCAACCAATCATTATCGAAACGTCGATTATTCAGGCATCGCGCTGAGAATATTCGACGTTTGCTGACTGAGATTGAGTTGACCGTTCGGATGGTTGATTTCCAACAATACCATTAGTTGTTGATTAACCAGTTTTTTCTGTATGACCGCAGGATTATCCATGCGGAGCACGCCTTTGACCTTTCCCCAGCTCTTTTTCAAATATAACCCGGCAGCCAGGGATTTTTGAGACTCAAAACCATGTTGCTGAGTAACGAATGCCACCAGCCTCGATGCATCGCCAGTCCAACCGCGAAACGTAAGCCGCCTGACCTGTTGACCTGAATCAAAATAGTAGGTTAACGATCCGTGCAGGTCAGTCGCATGCGGACCAGTAACCAGCGGCACACGCATTCCGGTCAGGCCCTCGGCGGGCGGCGTCGTCGAAACTCGCTGCCATCGAGACTTGATCCACTCGGGTGTTATGTCGAATCGGAATACTTCGCCGAAGTTCGCTACCGGCAAATAGACTGGTTGATGAGCCGACTGAATGTTCGGATAGACAAGGTTAGGAATTTGGTTGGGTCCAGATGCGAGACTTAATGGATTAGCATTGTTTCCAGTTAGGCTTGCTGAGTACGACGAGGGATTCTTGGAAGCATCAAACAAATACGGGTTGGCATTGTCTTGATCTTCACCCCATTTTGGAATGTCATCTGTTTTTTTGTTGAGCAGAATCGGTACGCTGATCGCCAATCCAATGACACCCAGAAAAATCAGTGGTCGAAGAATCATGGTTTCCTCCCAGTGAAATATCGGTTGATCACGGGCGCAGGGTTCACGACCCAGCAGGCTTGTCCGGACAACACGAATCACCGGTTGTTAGGGTGGTCGCAACCCGATTGATTTGGGGGAAATTCAACATCCAACTGGTCGTCATGATCCGAAATTTTGTTTTAACCAGCCCAGTTCAATTCCAAGAATGCTGGCTGCGTATTCGTCGTCGGAATAGTACGTGTCGCGTTCGTTGGCTCGGTCAATACCGGCCTGGATAAGCATTGTTTCAGCCTTTTCGAGCGTATAACGCCGTTGCACCTGCTTTAGAAAGTGCTGGAAATCGGGATGCTCGATCGCCTGGTAGACGGTATCCCAACGCTTCAACATGTGGCCCGGATTGTGGCTGAGTACCAGGTGCCGACAGTAGGCGGCAATTTCGGGCATATGTTGATTGGCGGCACTGACCGCAGCCAGCACCAAAAGCCGATCGCGATCGGACATTCTCAGCTGCTTGCCCGCGCGCTGCGCAAGATGCAGATACAATGAAAGCTGGTTAATCGAATATGGCATACGCCTAATCTTGAATAAGACGTTAGCTCTATGCAACCGCCAGCCGAGGTATTGTCGACTGAAGAAAATCAGATGAGGCTTTATCGCTGGTTGATCGGTCCGCAGGCCGCCGACTATTTCCAGTTGATTTCTGATTGGCGCGGCGGCGGAGTTTCCCTCCTAAAAATTGTCCAACGTCTGCGACGTCTCGGCCTCGACAGCTCAAGCGCAAATCTACTGGTCACGCAAGCCAATCTACGCGAGTCGGCGAAAAACAAATTCTCTTACGCCGATCGAATGTTCTTCGAACAAACTCTGCTTGAACAAGCCACGGACCAACAGCTGGCCAACTACAAAGCCCACCGATTCGTCAATGCGCCGGCGGCGACAGATTACTGTTGTGGACTGGGAGGCGATCTGATCGCGCTGGCACAAGTAACTCACGTCGTAGGAGTTGACCAAAGTACCATTGCATGCTTGTTAGCCAATTCGAACTGCCGCGCTTGTGAATTGGAAGTGAAGCTTACTCAAAGCGATGTTGAGTCCTGCCAATTTGACGAGAGCAGCTGGTTTCATATTGACCCGGATCGTCGCCCACATTCGAAACGAACGATCCAGCTTAAGAACTTTTCACCGCCCTTGGCCGAACTCGATCGGTTAAACAAGTCTGGCAGGAATGGGGCGATCAAACTCGCTCCGGCCAGCCAAATACCACAAAGTTGGGTCGACCAGTCAGAACAACAATGGATTGGAGACCGCCATGAGTGCAAACAGCAAGTTGTTTGGTTTGGCGAGGCAGCTGAACATCCCGGTCGACGAGTTGCCACGGCGCTGGATTCGCGAGGTGAAGTTCTATTCCATGAAACGGAGACCTCCAGGCCAATCGAGCGTGTCTCAGTTGCGGAGAAAATCAGTTCGTTTTTGTTTGAACCACATCCGACCGTCATCGCCGCTGGATTGGTTGATGAAATCGGCCAACGAAACCGGCTGCAGCGAATTAAGTCAGACATCGCGTATCTTGTCGGTGAGCAACCGACCAACCACCGTGGTTTGACCCAATTCCGAATTCTCGAAGTGACGAAGCTGAATATGAAAACGATTAGCGAAGCCCTTCGCGCGTATGACTGTGGAATGCTGGAAGTCAAGCAACGAGGCGTTGGGCACGATCTGTTAATGAAATATAGCGCGCTAAAGTTCCATGGCAGCCGACGGTTGACATTGGTGCTGACACGGACGCCCGATCGACGTGTAGCCATCATCTGCCAGCGGTTTTGAATTGGCATTTTCATGAGGGGTTTAACCACCGAGTTCGGTTATGTTTTGCAAATTCAGCGGGGTTGGCTCATCTTGTGAATCCAGCAGGAACTCAAATAAATTTGTAACCTTCTGTGATTCAACTGGAAGGGTCAAGAATTCGGCATGTTTGCCGTTAGAAAGGCTGCCAAGTTTGGAATCGACCCCCAGTGCTCTGGCACCGTTTACGGTTCCCATTTTCAGAATCAATTGTGGGTCGATCCCAGTATGTACGCGACGAATCGTGGAAAGCTCGCGCCACACGTTCAGGTCTGGATTAGAGGCCCGCGAATCCGTTCCAACGGCAACGTTGATTCCTCGATCGAGCATTTTCTCCAGTCGATACGGCTCATGTTCAAAAAACTGATGCGTTCTCGGGCAATAGACAACCGACAATCGATGGCGATTTCGCGAAACGAATTCGAGCTCTTCGTCATCGAGGTAGTTTCCGTGAACCACCAGGCATTTCGAGACGGCTGCCAACGATTCCAAATAGTTCAACGGGCGTTGGCCTGATGGTCTCGATCCCATCGCGCCGAGTTTTTGAATAAGATCCAAAAACGGTCCATCTCCCGACTTCAACCACTGCAGTTCCTCACGGCTCTCGGCCAAATGCATCGCAACGGGCAAATTATTGGCTTTAGCCAGTTCAATCAGGCTTGAAAACAATTCTGGATGTACTGAATAGGTCGCATGTGGACTCAGCCCAAAACTTAGCTGCTCAAAATGATCGCGCATCAACTGCTTCAGATCATTCATCCAGTCCTTTGCTTCGTCCAAGTTCTTCGCAACTTGCTGGGCTTGATTCCCAATTCTTTCAATAAAAATTCGGACATGAATATCACGAACAGAGTGGATGAAATCTTTCCACCAGGCACAGCTGGCTATCTCGCCGACGGCCGCCGTACCGGCCTCGATGGATTCGATTATTCCACTTTCTACCGCTTCACCGGTCTGTGCGCTATTTTTCGAACGTCGATTGCTGATGACAAGCGGAATCCAGTCGGTTATCGGCGCACCCGGCGCTCCGATGGGTGAGGTAAGATCGCTAAATTCAAGATGCGTGTGCGCGTTGACAAGCTTTGGAAGTAACACCACTTCGCCAAGATCGCAATCGGACTCGTGTCGGGCATTGGCTTTGATTTGCCGAATGATGCCGTGGTCTACCGTTACGGAAACATCCGGTAAGGGTTTTCCTTCAGCTGGAATCAACCATCGCGCACCCATCGAAAATCGTTCTGGCGTCATATCCGCGGTCGCACCCAAGTAAATGGCCAGTACTCGTATCGCCGAAATCTATCAGACTCGGACATGTGAGTCACGCCTGTGGGACGCGAGAGGAAAGAACCCTGGCTAAGCCGCTGCAGGCGCCTTGCTTCCAAGCGAATAAGGCTGTCCATCATCTGGCGAGGGTTCGCCGTTCCTCCACAACCATACGAGCAAGAGAGTCCCACACAACGGCATGATGATTGTTGCAAGCATGGAATACTCTATCGAACCCTCAGCGGAGAGTTTGAAAACGTACCCCATGTATGACTCATCGATAGCATGCGTTGGAAAATGGGACATCAGAATCGGCAGCGAATTATACGTTGCGTGGAAAATGATACAGGGCCACAAGCTTTTTGACTGAACGGCGATAATGCCGAGCAATACGCCCACGATCGACGCCAATATCGATTGTTGGAGGATACCGTGGGCCGCTCCAAAAAACAGTGCGCTCAGTACGATTGCCGTCCATTTTCCCCGAATGGATTCGAGTCCAGACAAAATGAATCCACGAAAGGCAACCTCTTCGCAAAAGGCTGGCACAACAGCAATAACCAAGACGATTAACCAAGGGCTAGGTGCACTTCCCAAAATCATGGCTACCGTCGATTGGATTTGCTCAAGTCCTGACGATGGCGGATAAACATGCATCACGAGTTGGGCAAGAAACATCATCGCAGGGTGCAGTAGGATCGCCAACAGCATACACGCCGGCAACAGTGAAAATCGAGGTGTGGAAATTTTCAACGACAGTCGGGGACTCCGCGTCAAAAAGAGGGCCATTAAGATGGCCGGTAAAGCAATCGTTGCAATTTGGGTGATTGTCACGTGCTTGGCAAATCCACCAAATGAGGTAGGCGTTTGGCCGGAAAGGCCAACGAAGAACTTCACGACAAGGATAATCACTCCGCACAAAATGGCCTCGCCAAAGGTCGGTGTTAAACCTCGATCGCGGACCAAATGTCTAAACCAAACCCCGACGCCAAATTGCTCCCCTGACCGAAATAGTACCGATTCGTTGTTGAACTGAAATACCGCCCACCGCGCGGCAAGCCAACAGCAGACCAACGTGATCGCTACAACCGGTCCGGCAAATTGCAGTGCCAATCCATATTCACAGAGCACAAGGCTTTTGAGTAACAACAACATCCCGGTAACCGGGATCAGGCTGGTTCCAATATCCAACTGTGCCGAGGGTAACATCGATATCATCATCAACGGCAACAGAGACATCAGCATCGGGATCAGATAATACTGGCCTTCTTTGGAACTCCGAGCAAAAGAGGCCAGCGCAAGTGCCAAAGCGCTGAACAATGCTGAAATGGGAATCAATCCAACGATTAACCAAGGAATGGTTACGAGTGGCGGGAAGCCGATGTCCATCGCAAACGTTGACCCGGCGGCTTGGGAAAGCTGGCCCATCACAAGAAAACCGGTAAATGTCATACTGGCTAGATTCAGTATGGCGGTTGCGAAACTAAACGTTGCCACGGTCAATAGTTTTCCGGCTACGATCTCTGATCGTCTTGCCGGGCTGCTGAGCAGGGTTTCCAGCGTTCCTCGTTCCTTTTCGCCGGC
>CAJHZH010000690.1_pt1 | contig 20222 bp, 12 predicted proteins | sample 9198951 | NCBI WGS metagenome assembly CAJHZH01 (sample SAMEA7708381, study PRJEB35096) | sediment metagenome | biome: marine neritic benthic zone biome [ENVO:01000025]; feature: sediment [ENVO:00002007]; material: shallow marine sediment [ENVO:03000034] sea grass bed [ENVO_01000059] ...
CAGCTTTTCTTGAAGTTCCAAACCCGTCATGCCGAACATGCGAACGTCACTAACGAGACAACCGGGTTGCCCATCGTAAAATTCGAGGAATTCGTATGCGGATTGGAATGATTCTGTCTTCTGGCCGAACGAACCGACGAGCGCGCAAATCGACTTTAATACCGTTGGTTCATCGTCAACGACAAATACTATCGGCGGGATTGGTGCTATGACACTTTGCATATTTGTTTGGCTGCCCAGGCAAACAAAATCGTACAAAGGTTCCTGACTGGGGATCGGACTTGGCAGTCAGTTGCCCTTCGTGTTCCTGAATAATGGTGCGGCTAATCGCTAATCCCATTCCCATTCCGTTGGGTTTGGTACTGAAAAATGCCTCAAATATCATAGCAGTATTTTCTTCGACAATTCCATATCCCGTATCAAAAACCTCAACTTCCACTTGATTCGAGTGTGTAGTGGACGTTACCGAAACAAAACGGCGGTCTGCGGGTTCGGATTCCACCGCTTCAAAGGCGTTTCTCAGCAAGTTAAGAATTACCTGCTGCAACTGAATTCGATCGCCGAATACGGTCGTCTCTTCATCGGTCAGATTGATCGAAGTGCAGATTTGCGATTTTTTTGCCTGAAATGAAACAAGATCGACCGTATCACAAATTAATTTGTTTAGATCAATTAGCGCGTGATCTTCGTTACTTTTCTGCGTAAAGTTGCCAAATCGTTTGATAATTTGCGCAGCTCGCGACGCTTCGGCTCGAATTTCATCCGTCCAATCGATCAGAACGCTTAAGTTTTGATCGCCGGCCTTAAGCGTATGCGTGCAGGCATTGGCGAAATTAGCAATCGACGCGAGAGGCTGATTGATTTCATGAGCAATCCCCGCGACCATCTCGCCCATCGTAGATAAACGCGAAACATGCGCGAGATGACTTTGTTGTTCTCGCATTGCAACCTCAGACCGTTTGCGCTCGGTAATGTCGAGTACGCTTCCGCGTACCAAGCGGCGATTGGACGAAGGCAAGCGGACCAAGCGTATTTCGCAGACAAACTCGCGACCGCTCGTGTCGAAATGTGTCCACTCAAATACTGGGGTCTGTCCATTTAACGCTCGTCCGACAAGTTCCTCCGCCCGAGTTTTTGAATCGCGTCCATCGGGCTGTTGAGTAGGACTTAAGTCGGCAACCGATAAACTTAAAAGAGTTTCTTTGTCGGACTTAAACAGTTTTAAGGCATTGCTGTTGCAGTCAACAAATTTCTGAAGATCGACATCGAGTACAACGATTGCCTCGGTCGCATTTTCGACGAGCGTACGATATCGTTCTTCGCTCAATTCTAATGCCTGTTGCGATTGGATCCGTTGACTAATGTCAATAATCGTACCGATAAACCCCACGGGTTGGCCTTGCGGATCGTCTAATGGAATACAATCGCAGTGGACCCAGGCAATTTCCCCGTCAGGTTTTTTGAATCGATTATCGGCCGTGAATCTGGAACCGATTTCAACTGAGGACAACCACTTTGCAAGGACCCAGTCCTTGTCATCCGGATGCAAGTAATCGGACCAACCCGTGCCCAACAGTTTTTCCTCTTGTACCCCAACAATTTGCGTGGATTTTTGATTGACATAAATACAATTTCCATCTTTGGACATCATGAAAATACCAACCGGTGCGTGCGTACAAAGTGTTCGGAACCGTTCCTCACTTTGTTGCAAAGCTCGCTCAGCGCGCCGACGATCCGTGATGTCTCGAAATATCGAAACCATGGCCCCAACCGCCGGATCCTCAAGCATGTTCGTCCCCGTGATCTCGACCGTCCGATACGAACCGTTCTTATGTCGTAAACGGTAAGTAAAATGTCCGACTCGCCCTGGACGACGAAGGCATTTTTCAAATTCCCTTGCGGCCTGTTCGACGTCGTCCGGGTGGATAATGTCAACGCCAGTTGTATTCAATCGTTCCTGAGGATCGTATCCAAGCACGCGTTTGATTGATGGACTCGAGTAGAGAACCTCGCCGTCGGCAGAAAACAGGTTAATCACGTCGTAACTGTTTTCCACGAGTGTTCGAAACAAAGTTTCACTTTTTGCCAGAGCTTTTTCCGTTTGCTTGCGCTGAGTGATATCCTTGACCACGGTTCCGATTCGAATTACTTGGCCGTGCTTGTTGATGATGGGATGGTAGCTTGCCAAGTAATATTGGGGGTTATTTTCCAATTCCTCTGTTAGCGTTCTGGTTATTTCAACATTAAGTTCGGGTTCGCAAGTTTGAATTACCTTGCGGTAGATGGGCTCGATGGTGTTAGCCAAATCCGGCAATACATCTCGTATTCGAACACCAAGATGCTGTTGCACCGATCGGCCGTTGATTCGGGCCAGCTCTTCATTGATATGGACGAACCGCAATTGGGTGTCCACCTGACACAGGCCTACCGGTGCGGTGGCATAAATGTGCTCCAGTTCATTTAACTGGTTGTGTAACTGCCGATCCGCTTCGACCATTCTGTGGTGATATCGGCGAAACCCAATATGAGCCAACAACAAACAAACTGGCCACAATCCAAAAACCGCAATGCTGTAGGCCACGACCCAAGGCAGAGCCGTCGCCTGAAATTCTCTACCATACGACGATTCGGCCGTATGCACGACAATCAACCCATCGAGTTTCTCGGAGTAACCGTACGCTGCGACTTGCCGGTTACCGCGAAGATTGATGTTTTCTCCCACCCAGCTTTTTTTCGTCGCGACAAGTTGCCCGATCGTCGCAGCTGATCCGCGCGGTCCGTACGGAATTTTCAGATTGGTTACGTCCGCACCCACGGCCTCAGGATGAGTGGAGTGCGCGAGAATTGTGGCGTCCGCACCAATGATGCACAGATATGAGTCTTGCCGGATTAACGGCAAACTGCGCCAACGTGCCAGCACGCGATCAATAATTTCGGACGTTGACAGGGGCCCAGGAGTTTCGTCAATTTCAATCGCCAATTGGGTTGAGACAACTCGGTTGTGCTGTTGAATCGACTGCAAATGGGATTCGCGACTTGTAGAATACGCCTTGATTCCTGCGAAACCGCAAATAACTGTCGCTAATACTCCAATGGAAATTACAATCCAAAAATATCGTTTTCCGCTTAGCAAGCCCTGTTCAGATCTGAACTTGCGATGTTCGATTGAGTCAAATCCGTTTGGGCAATCCGTTCGTCGCATCCATACTTCCTCTAAGAGACTCGTGTTTCTTAGATACGAACATACCAAATACGCCTGCTTCGCAAGGATCGAGACACCGATTTGGTTAAGATTTTGCCTCTATCGACTAAAATCAACACCAAACGGTATACCGATAATGTCCTAAATGTGCGGTTCGTAGTGAATGATAGCAGTTCCGGCAGACTGACCGGCCATAAATCGGCGACGACTGCGGAAACCCGCAAATCTTTGCGGAGGGTGCGATGGATTTCCTGCGATGATTTCGCGATAAACTGTGACAGCGGCGTCTGGTTTTGATTAGGGCAGGAGGTGTTAAACACTTTGACACCTCATTCAAAACGACGCCGTTTTTTTTATGTTTGACAACTGCTGTTTTAGTTCGACGTACAGCTGTTCCGTCGTTAATGTTGAACAAAGGGGTCGGCAGATTGCGGGAGCTCAGTTAATCGTGTCGTATCGACGCCATTTTGCCATCCTTGGGGCGAGCTTCTGCTTTGAACGAAATCCTGACTCTGCAGTGGTCTTCTCCTGCCATGATATGTATTGCGACGGCTGTGTTTTCGCGAGAAGACAGTTTCAAACAAGTTGATTTACCGGACCTCACCGGCGCATCACATTCCCAGCCGCGCTCCTGAAACGCCTGTTCATAATACGTGCAGACCTCCTGAACCGGCCGACAAACCAGTAACTCGAATGTAACTGCGTCGTTCAGGGTCCGAATGGTTCGTTTTGAGCTAACAAAAGTAGCGTCGGGAATCTTGGGCATCGCGAGTTCGGTCCAGAACGCTGGGTAGGCGTCCGTCGCGTTGTTGGCAACAGTTGGAGCGCTCGCGACATAGTAGCAACCCGAAAACAAGGCCACGAAGCAGGCTAATAAACATAGGCCCGATAAGATGTTTTTCATCGTCAGTTGCCATCCTCAAGGGGTTTTTGATTCGTCTCAAGCAAATCGGGAACGCATCTATGAAAAACATACGTTGACTGGGTTCGTCGATAGACGTTTTGTTGGAGCGACATTAGCAATTGTTGGCGAAATGCCATTTATGGCCGTTAAATCCCGCACGACCATTGCATGAGACTTTGGGCTTTTTGGCAACTTGTTGACAACCTAGGTCTATTCGATTGACGGAAAAAATTGTTCAAATGATGGAATATTTGCTCGGCCTATTGCGTCGTAATTTAGATGATGGGTAATGTAGAAATCCACTTTCATTCGCCACGACGTTTGCGGAGATAAACTCAGTGAAAACCACAACGCCCAAAAGGCTGATCGTGATCGCGGTGTGTATACCGTGCATTCTGTTCTCGGGATGCAATTCCAGGTCAGGTGATTCCAGTGTTGCACAGCCCAGTAGTGCAAGAAATGGAACTGCAATGCGCTACGACGGCGCCGCCCGCCTAAAAACGGCTGCCGGCCAGGAAAGCGAACTGCCGCAATCGGATTCGCAGGCCGACATGGAAGGCGAATCCATCGAATTCAATACTGAGGCTTACGATGAAGTGGTAGAAAACGAATTTCTAGACGTGCTGGCCAATCCTCAATCGACGTTCTCGGTCGATGTCGATACCGCGTCCTATAGCAATGTCCGTCGGTTGCTAAATGATGGTCGCAGGCCGCCTCGGGGCGCAGTGAGAATCGAAGAACTTGTTAACTACTTCAGTTATGAATACACACAACCCGACGGCGATCATCCGTTTTCCGTGCAAACCGACATTGCCGCGTGCCCTTGGAATGCTAAACATCAGCTTGTGAGAATTGCGCTCGCCGGCAAAAAGATTGAACACGACCGTAGGCCTCCCTGCAATTTGGTATTCTTGCTCGATGTCTCCGGATCGATGAATTCGCCGCAAAAATTGCCGCTGGTAAAATCCGCGATGCAAATGCTCGTCAGCCAACTCAATGGCGACGATCGGGTCGCGATTGTGGTTTATGCAGGCGGATCGGGTCTAGTGTTGCCATCGACATCGGCCGGTCGCGGTGACGAAATTATGAGCGCGATTGACCAGCTTGAGGCGGGCGGCTCGACGAATGCCGGTGAAGGAATCGAACTCGCATACAAAATCGCTCAACAAAACTTAATCGATAACGGATCGAACCGCGTTATTCTTTGCACTGATGGCGATTTTAATGTCGGTGTAACCAATCAGAGCGACTTAGTGGATCTGATCAAAGACAAAGCCAAGAATGGCGTCTTTCTAAGCGTGTTCGGATTTGGAAGTGGTAATCTCAAAGACTCAACAATGGAAAAACTGGCTGACAACGGCAATGGAAACTACGGCTATATAGACAATCTGCTTGAAGCGCGCAAGTCATTGGTTGAGCAAATCGGCGCGACGTTGATAACTATCGCCAAGGACGTGAAAATCCAAATCGACTTTAATCCGAAACAGATTGTGGCTTATCGCTTGATTGGCTACGAGAACCGCTTGCTTGCCAACGAAGATTTCGAAGACGATGCGAAAGACGCTGGAGAGATTGGTGCCGGTCATACAGTGACGGCATTTTATGAAGTTGTTCCTGTCGGAGTGGACTCACCCGCGCGAACCTCTCGTCCCTCAAAATTTGTTGAAAATGTCCCGAGTCAGACGGGGAATCCGAACACATTGCTTACGGTCAGCCTTAGCTACAAACGACCCGATGGCAATACGAGCACCGAATTCACACAAGAACTTTCCAATTCGGGCGCAAACGACTTCGCCAACTCATCCATCGATTTCAAATTTGCTTCGGCCGTTGCCGGGTTTGGCATGTTGCTCCGCGATTCGAAGTTTTCCGGCGACGCCAATTGGGATTGGGTCATCGATACAGCCGAGGAGTCGCGAGGAGAAGACCGCAACGGCTTTCGCGCCGAATTTGTAATGCTTGCTAAGAAGGCTCGGCTGCTGGCGACGGAGAAAATATCGGTTTCCGGTGACAATTGATCCGGTCGCGTTTCGCGCCTGCTTAGCTATGCCGCAGGTATTCGCTTGAGTGTCTCGAGCAAAAACTTCCAATATTTTTGGACTGAACTGATTTGCACTTTTTCATCCGGAGAATGCGCGCCGCGAATGTTGGGGCCGAAACTGATCATCTGCATATCGGGATAGTTGGTACCGATAATCCCGCATTCCAATCCCGCGTGACAAGCCGCAACGTGCGCCGGCTCGCCAAACATCTCTTCGTATAATGACGACATGATCTTGACAATGTCCGAATCCGGTTGGGGTTGCCAGCCCGGATAACCACCCGACATCTCAACCTCAGCGTCCAGCAGTTCCAGTGCGGCGCTGATCGCGTTGGCCAGATCATCGCGCTCGCTGTTAACGCTGCTTCGAGTCAGACAGCCGATAGTAAGCGACCCATCCTTCACCAAGACTCTCGCCAGATTATTCGACGTTTGAACCAGGTCTTCGATTTCGGGACTCATTCGATGAATTCCGCAAGGACAACTATACAGCACGCCGAGCAATTGTCTTTGTAAATCGGCGGGGATAAGACTCCCGATTGAATCGATCGATTCAGAAGTGATATTGAGTTCGGGATCGGTCGTTTTGTATTCGCTTTGAATAATGGTCGCCTCATCTTGCACCCAACGGGCGAAATCGTCTGCCTGATCCGCTGGCAATCCAACCAACGAAAACGATTCTCGTGGAATCGCGTTTCGCAAACCGCCGCCATCGATTTCGGAAACCTTGAGCCCAAACTTTTTTGAACCATGCCACAGCAGGCGGTTCATAAGTTTGTTTGCATTGGCGCGTCCCAAATGAATATCGACGCCCGAATGTCCACCCTTGAGACCGCGCACGCTCAGCCGAAACGCCGACAACGCTGAGTCGGCCTCACGCTGTGAATAATGGCGCGTGGCGGTAATGTCCATTCCACCCGCGCAGCCAATTGTAAGTTCGTTATCCTCTTCGGTGTCAAGATTGAGAAGAATACTTCCTCGTAGCTGCCCGCCTTGCAGCCCCTGAGCACCGGTCATTCCCGTTTCTTCGTCAATCGTAAAAAGCGCTTCAACGGGTGGATGGTCAATATCGTCCGATGCCATAATCGTCATGATACTTGCCACGCCGATACCATTATCTGCACCTAGCGCCGTTCCGCGCGCCCAAACCCACTCGCCGTTGACCACCATCTCGATACCCTGCGTGTCAAACTCGAAATCGGTATCCGCGTTTTTTTGACAGACCATATCGAGGTGAGATTGCATAACGATCGGTAAACGGTCTTCCATGCCAGTAGACGCCCGCTTGCGAATAATCACGTTGCCAATGTGGTCGACCATCGTTTCCAGCCCGAGGTTTTGACCAAAGTTTTTGGCAAACTCAATGACCCGCTCTTCTTTTTTTGACGGACGAGGAACCTGATTTAGATCCGAAAAGTGGTTCCAAAGCCGCGTAGGTTCAAGTTGTCTCACTGCATCACTCATGAATGGTCTCTCTGCACTCCAATTATTTTTGTATCGCCACGTTCATTCAACTAATCGATGGCTGCGCCCACCTGCAATCTGATTTGTAGACTGGTTCACAATGTAAGGGAATTGCCATCGCGAAACAAACCGCAGTGATGCGAAATCTAGTTTTTTGGAATGCTGTGCCGCGTGACGAGTCAAGGAAAACGCAGTCGATCGCGCGACGACAAAAATCGATCACGGGTTTGACACCGGAGGATGGGTTAGCGCTAATACTCTGCTCGATCAAATTGTGTGAACTCATTCAAGGGGCCACCTCGTGAATTTTTCTGCTGAAGATACTCGCCGTAAACCACATACTACAAGCCTGCTCTGGTTAATCGGTGCGTGCTGCCTGGCACCGTTGGGTATTGGCTGCGGCAACACCTCAACCACTCCCATGCCGGACCAGGCCGGAATCGAGAATCTTCCGGGTGTTTGGCACACATGGCGCGGGCCTAACTCCAACGGTGTCGTTGTAGATCAAAACCCGCCGACTGAGTGGAGTGATACGAAGAATGTCATTTGGAAGGTCAAGGTACCCGGTCGCGGTCACGCTTCACCCATTGTCGTCGGTGATCAAATCGTGTTGGCTACGGCGGATAACAACGCACAAACGCAATCGGTCGTCAGTTTTGATTTTGTCACGGGAGAGCAAAACTGGATCAGGCAAGTCAATCAAGGCAATTTCAACCCGAAAATCTATCCATCTAATACACACGCGTCATCGTCGGTGACCAGCAATGGCAAGCTTTTGTTCGCGGTGTTCAATAATAATCAGAGTGCGCAAATCGCCGCGCTGGATTTGAATGGAAATATTGTGTGGGAAAAGAAAGCGGCTACATTTCTTCCCAAGCGTTACCATTTCGGGTTCGGTGCTTCGCCAATCATTTACAACGACACCGTGATTGTAACGAGCGAATGCGAGCGAGACGGAAGTGTGGTTGCACTGAAATGCGAAAACGGCGATGAGGTTTGGCGGGTCGATCGCAAAGACGCAACTAGTTACTCAACGCCAGTCGTTGCCGACGTCGCCGGACGCGAGCAAATGATTCTCAGCGGCGCTAACCAAGTCGTCTCATACGATCCGCGAGACGGCAGCAAGCAATGGAGCGTGAAGGGACCGTGGAGCGTCACCTGTGGCACAGCGGTCTGGACCGAAGATATGGTGTTTGTCAGCGGCGGATACCCGCAAGGCGCGACGATGGGCATCAACGCGGATGGCTCAGAACAAATCGCATGGCAAAATCGAACGATGCTTTACGAGCAGTCATTGCTGGCTGTGGATGGGTATATCTACGGGTTAAGTGATCGCGGTATTGCCTATTGCTGGCGGGCAAACGACGGTACGGAAATGTGGAAGGAACGACTGGAAGGCAAGGTTAGTGCGTCGCCTGTATTTGCGGGAGGCAACATCTACATTTCGGTCGAAAGTGGCAAAACGTTTGTATTCAAAGCGAATCCGGAACGGTTTGATGCGGTTGCCGAAAATCAGCTCGGTGACATCGCTTACGCGACGCCAACCTTTGTCAATAACAAAATCATCGCCCGAGTGGCGGTACGGGGGTCGCCGATCCAGGAATGGCTTTATTGTATCGGTGAGCGATAAATGACATTCATGACGCGACTGCCAAAAGCTGTAGCTGAAGTCGCGCTGACTTCAGGCGGAAACGCCTTGAAAGCGCGACCCGATTTCTACGCGAACTCGGCTACTCCAATTTGACGTTTATGAACGATTGGATCAAAGAAATGCCCAACATCAACCGACGCAAGTTCATCGCGGTCACAGCGGCAAGTGCCGCGACCATATCGGTTCCTCGTGTTCTAACGGCAAGTCGAACCGCGAATTCGACGATTTTTGGAAACGAAGAATTTCAATACCGATTCGATCACCAATGGGCAAAGCTACCGTCTCAATTCTCGTGGCAGACAACGCATAATGTCGCCGTGGATGCACAGAACCGTTTGTACGTTATTCACGAAGGACACGCCAAGAAACGCGACCATCCATCAATATTTGTGTTTGATGAGCAGGGAACGTTTGTACGCGCGTTCGGACAACAGTTTCAGGGTGGCGGTCACGGGATTGAAGTTCGCAACGAGGATGGCGAAGAATTTCTATACGTCGCCGCGTATCAACAAGTAAAATCGATCGCCAAACTTACTCTAAGCGGAGAAATCGTGTGGCAACGATATGCGCCGATGGAATCCGGGGTCTACGCCAAGGACGAAAACACCGACCGCAAAAAAATCTGGGGGCGCGACCGGTTTATGCCCACAAACTTTGCCTTTTTGGCCGACGGCGATTTCTTTCTGGCCGATGGATACGGCTCGTATTACATTCATCGTTACAACAAAGACGGGAATTGGAAAAGCCATTTTGGCGGCCCTGGAGACGGCAAAGGTAAATTCAACACGCCTCACGGATTGTGGATTGACGATCGAGCCGAGACACCGATTTTGGTCGTCACCGATCGTGCGCATCATACGTTACAGCGATTTTCGCTAGACGGCCGTTATATAGATACTCAGTCTGGCTTTGGCCTTCCCGCAAATATTGACAGGCGCGGCGACCTGTTATTGGTCTCCGAGTTGTTTGGACGGCTCTCCATTTTGGATCGGAGCAACAAGATTGTTGCGCAACTGGGTGATGACAATCAGCGAATCCGAGATGATGAGGATCATGAGATCCGACGTGACGAACAAAAATGGCAAAGCGGGAAGTTTGTGCACCCTCACGACGCCTGCTTTGATCGCGACGGAAACATCTTCGTCGCTGAATGGGTTTCAACGGGGCGCGTGAGTAAACTGGTCAGGATTTGATCTAAATACCTGGCAAACGCGCTTGTGTAGTTGACTTCACGAGTTTCAAGATTTTTGCGTTGACACACTGGCATTTGGGCCGCGACAACAGTAATGTAGATGCCGTAAAAAACGAATTCTTTAGGTCTTGATTGTTTAGGTGGAGAATCTCATGAGAGCTTTAGTAACAATGTTGATGGTCGTTGTTTTCACGATCGTTTCGGTCCCGATTTCCGCCCAGGAGTATCCGCAGGCATCAGAACACCACAAAGTTCTGGCAAACGATGTGGGTACTTGGGAAGCGGAAATGAAGATGTGGATGCCTGGCAGCGACGAACCGATGGTCGCCAAGGGTATGGAAGTCAACAAAATGCTCGGCGACTACTGGCTTGTTTCCAAGTTCAGTGGGAGCGTAGCCGGTCAGGAATTTGTCGGACACGGCACGATTGGTTATAACCCTGTCACCAAGAAATATGTTGGAACATGGTTGGATTCGATGGGCCCATTCATGAGCCACATGGAAGGAACCTACGACGCGTCGACAAAGACAATGACAATGATGATGAAGGGCTACAGTCCGGATGGCAGCGAAAGCCGGGGTAAGAATGTCGCTGTAACCAAGGACGAAAATACCCGCGTGTTTACCATGTATATGCTTCAGCCGGGGACCGAAGACAAATATGTGAAACAGATGGAAATCACCTATCGAAAAAAATAGGTCTGTTTGCGCATCAAATTTCATTAAACGCTGCTCGATTGGAGCGGCGTTTTGCCTTTGTCCAATTGCCACAGATTGAATATGCCAAAGAACGTCTTGGGAACTGAATTGGAACCATGTTGCTTTGATCCGGTGACCGGATTCTATCGTGACGGCTTTTGTCACACCGGGAGTCAGGATTTTGGAGTGCATACGGTTTGCGCCGAAATGACCGAGGAATTTCTCAGATTTACTGTGATGGCCGGCAACGATTTGGTCACTCCCGTTCCAGAACACGAATTTCCCGGATTGAAACCAGGCGACCGTTGGTGCCTGTGTGCCCAGCGATGGAAAGAGGCATTTGATGCAGGCTTCGCGCCGCCGGTAGTCCTCGAGTCAACGCATATGTCGGCAATCGAATTCATATCGCTAGACGAATTGAAAAAACATGCAGTCAAGGATCGGTATTAATTGATTCGCCTCAAAGCTGCACCACGCGATGAATTTGTTTGCCTCGGTCGTTCATCATTCGACAATCTTCAATTGATAACGATACTCAACTTCACTAACTAGTTTTTTTGTGATTTCGATTTGCGCGGCTGGGCTGCACTGTCGTTGACAAATCGATAACTGATGTGATTGGATTGACTTGGCCGTTGGCGGCGTGACAATAGGTAGAAACGAAAGGAAATATTGCAGATGTTATCAAAGAGAATGCAAGCGGCATTGAACCAACAAATTAACAAGGAGCTTGAATCGGCGTACGATTATCTTGCCATGGCAGCTGAAGGTGATCGACTAGGTCTTCCTGGTGTCGCAAACTGGTTCAAGATGCAATACACCGAAGAGCTGGGACACGCGGATCGATTTTTTAATTACGTACTCGAGCGAAACGGCCGAGTCGAACTGACCGCCATCGCCCAACCTGAAGTTAAGGACGAGACGCCGCTAAGTTTGTTTGAAAAAGGGCTTGCACACGAACAACATATCACACAATGCATTTTCAAGCTTAAGGACCTCGCCAAGGAAGAGTCGGATCACGCAACCGATGTGTTTCTTGAGTGGTTTGTCAATGAACAGGTAGAAGAAGAGGCCAGTATTCAAACCGTGATTGATCAATTGCGTTTGGTAGACGGCAGTCCCAACGGCTTGTTTATGATCGATCGTGAACTTGCCGCTCGACAAACTGAAGCTACCGACGCCTAATAATTTCCAGGCTCTGTCCCGCAAAACATCGAACCAACCTGAGGCGCAACGCAAACATTTCCGTCGGTGATTTTCGTCACGGAAACAAGATCGGGTGCGCCTGGGGGCATTTTTCAGATCACTAACAAGAGCGAACACAACATCGGGCGGTTGTGAAGATTAACTTTGATTGAACCCTTTGTCATGCTAGATTTTTTCTGATCCCGGATTCTTTAATCTTCATTCATTAGCTGTTTTAGTGTCGGTTCCATTGCTTCCGCCCAGATTTGGTAACCCTTTGCATTGGGATGCAAATAGTCAGGCATGATTTCCCGACTTAGTGAACCATCTTCGGCCAAGAAATGCTTGTTAATGTTTAGGTAAATCACCTGGTCTTCCGCATCCAATTTGCTGATGATTTCATTGATGGATTCGTTGTTTTTGCGCTTGAGCCCGCGAGCTTTTTTATCTCGCGGAAATATCGCCAGCAGCAGGATGTTGGTTTCAGGTAGATCGGACCTCAGCTGCTCAACTATTTTTTTGACACCTTCCGCCACGTTTTCCGGTTTTTCCATCTTATGTCCGGTGTTATTGGTTCCGATCATGACCACGGCCACCTTCGGAGAAATGCCAACAATCGCATCGTGCTGCAATCGCCACAATACATGCTCGGTGCGGTCGCCACTGAAGCCGAGGTTGAGTGCATTGCGATCCGAATAATACTTTTCCCAAACCTCTTTGCCTTTGGATTCCCACGAATGGGTAATTGAATCTCCAATAAAAATCAGATCCACTTGCTCCATACTATCCTTGAGCGCCTTTTTTGCCTGATGTCGCTGACGCCACCAGGCTTCGTTTTCGCGATGACTGGGTTTGGCCGTTGGTACTTTGAATTCGTCGTCAACTTTGGACCTCTGTGAATGGACGATTGAACAAGGCAAAATGCCAAATGCCAACGCGATTAGGAACTTTATGATCATAAAATGATTCTCTGGTGTTTTGAGACTTAGTTTCAGTTCAATCAATGGTCCCGACTAATCCTGAGTATCCGGTCAGGGAAAGACGAACCGTTTATATTATTCACAATGAAATGCAAAGACGCAAATAAACGCCCCCTTGCAAGATCAATCATGATGACGACTCGCGAAGCCGTTCAACGCTCCAGCTTCACGATCATGTTGTCCTCGCCGATCAAAATGTTTTCAAAAATCGGCCGGACAGCCTCCAAGTCCAACAGTGGCTCGTCTTGATTGAGTGGATTGAGATGGACGATGACGGTAAAACCGACGTCCGCCTCCCGGCTGATCTCGGCGACCGGAGTCAGACAGCTGTGGCCGGTCGTCTCGGCCAGCGATTCATAACCGTCTGGAAAATGGCATTCGTGGACTAGTAAATCGACACCTTTGATTTTAGCCACATACTCTGCGCCGCTGTGTGCGGTCGTATCGGTTACGTAGGCCATCGAATGCTTGGGCCAATCGACGCGAAAGCCGAGGCTGCCGCCCGGATGTTTGAGTGGAAACGGTGTAAGCTTGCCGTCCAGCGGCACGTCGACAATTTCGTCGTCAATCTCGATCCATTGAAATCCAGGTTCGATCGGAAACAAGTGATCGGAAAACAAATGCTCGCGAATCGCCGCGATTTTTTCCCGTTTGGCGTAGACAAAAATGTTTTCGACGTCTTTTTCATGAATGACGTCAATAAAAAACGACAGTCCAAAACAGTGGTCCAGGTGACTGTGGCTCAGAAACACATGGAGGTCGCGAGTTTGAATTAGGTCGCGAACGCGGAAAAAACCAGTTCCCGCATCAAAAACGATTCCCGTTTCCGGAATCATCAAACATGCTGTCTGTCGCATGTTATTAGGGTGGTAGCCGGCGGTTCCCAATAGATGAAGATCCATTTGATCGATTGGCTCAGACGATTGATGCTTTTTGTTGCCCCTAACTCGCTGGACTCGACTGCCGTGCAGTGATTGTAACGCTAAACGTGTTTTTGAGATATCACGGGAAAAAACTGGCCCGTTTGCGCCATATATTCGCGATACTGGTCGCCAAATCGATTGATTAGATTCTGTTCCTCCTTGCGGGTGCGAATCATCAGCAAAGCAACGCTTGCAGCGCCGGTCAAAAACAAAAACCAGTTTGCCGTGACGAGTGAATTGGCGGTCATTGCTAACGCGGCCGCCAGATAGAATGGATGTCGCACCCAACGATAAGGTCCCGATGTGACGAGGGAATGGTTTTGACGCGTCACTACCGTATCGGTCAAGTTCGGCCCTAGCGTTCGCATCGTCCAAATCAACAGGAACCCCCCGCAAACTCCAATGGCGACTCCAAGCCACCTGAGCCACGATGGCAGCGGAACCGAAGACCAGGACATCAGGACGGGATTCACGACGTACAGCACCAAGCCAATCATGCACATCAATGCAACGGGCCTCAACGTCATCAAGATGAACAGGCCTTCCTGCCGCCGATCCAGTTTTTCTTTGGACTTGTGAGCCTTAAGCCGATAGTGCGCTGCAATGGGAAACACCACTATGAATCCCATGACGAGAATTAAGCGAAACGTTTGATCGTGGGCCATTTTTTGGATTTCACCGCAGGCCAGTGCACATGATTTTTTGCGTTAGTCATGCGGATTTTGCCTTAATCTGAATCTCGATCCGAATCCGCATCGCGGCCGACCAGGAACTATAAAGATAAGATTAGGACGCGGATTCAGATCGATTCTTGAACATCCAAGCTACCAGATTTTTTCGGATACCAATCTACTTTTTTGGCACCAGAATTTTGTTGAGTCCCTTCAATAACTCATTCTCCAACTTTTTGCTTCCTTGCTGGATAAGGCCGTTGACTTCATTTTGCAGAGCGCCAGTGGCGGCCTGGCCGACAAGTTGCTGTGAGATTTGTTGGAGGCTAGAACTGTCGATCCGCGGACTCGATACAGTTCCGTTGATGGGGATTTGTAACGTTTGGCCTCTCAATCCAGCGAGCCATTTTTCGTTACCAACCCACTTTTCATGAATTGGCACTGTCGCGATCAGGCTCATTGACTGATCCAAGCCCACGCTTCCTTTGGTCTCAATCGTGACGTCGTCAACTTGGAATTTTAATCCGTTATGAAAAACACGACCCTGTTTCACGGCGTATGGTACGGTTTGCTCTGGCATAACTATCCAAGCCTTTTGATTCGTGGAATCGGCAGTCAACGCCGCACCCAACGGCGATCCGGCGGCCAGCGATTTAACCTGGGAAACCAAGGCGACTAATTGTTGACCGAGCGGACCAGGGCCCACGCTGGCCCCGTGCAACTGGATCGCGCCGCCAAAATCTGCTTGCTCGATATTCTCAATTGGCACTCGCAATTCAGTCGTCGTGACGCTGAACCGGCCTTGCGCTGACGTGACGTCTGCCAATATCGGCGCTACCATTTTCAGCCACCCCCGGCAAATTTCCGGTGAAAGTTGTACTTGATCCATGACTCGACCGGGAGGCATCTCAAGCACTGGGCTTGCTCCGTTCAAATTCAGTCGCGGGTTCAGATTGATGACGCCACCGCTAAACGGAATGGAGCCTGCGTCAATCCTGGCAATGCCCTGATTCAGGTTGACGGCCACACTGCTGGATCCAACAGGCATTCCCAGTATCGAACCGCTCTGCCAATTTAGCGCGGTGGTCACTTGAAGCTTGGGATTGAGCCACGCAACATTCGGGCCAGATGAGGCGCCATTAAATATCGGACCTTTGATTTCGAACCCTTGCGCCGTGACGCCGTCCAGCGATACAACACCCCCGGTGAAGGATTCCATCAACGGTTTTAGACTTTGCCAATTCGGACGCCACCTGCCTTCGACATCCGCCATCATGGTTGAATCCCATTCGGAGATTTCGCCGTCGGCGTGAATTTTTGCCGACGACGCATCTACATCCAGATTGCGAAAAACAATTGAATTCATGGACCGATCGAGTACCAGCTTTGTCTCGAGCAATACCCGCTCGTCTTTTAACAAGGTTGTCCACGCGGAGCGGTTCGACACATTTTGTACTACGGCTTGGCCACGTTTTTGTGGTTGCGCTGCAACCAGGTTGTGAACCAGTACCGAAACGTTCCCTCCGATGGTGTCGTCCTCAGTGGAAAAGGCAACAGTACCCTCAGCATCCCCAAACCACTGGATCGAATCTTCCGTTGGCACACCGGCAAACCAAGACACCAAGCGGTTGACATCGGCGCGAAATGCAATGTCGCCTTGCAAAGTCCCCTGTCCGGTGGCGGGAACGAAGACTAATTTCTGACCCAGTGCCGACAGTGCCGAAGATGCCACCGTTACATTGGGTACACGAAAGAGCCCGGTGTCCGGTTCATAACCAAAACTTGCCTCTCCCATGATTCTTGGTTCGCTTACATTGAGTCCATATCCAACAAACTCAAGATTTTCGAATTCATAGTTTGATTTCTCGACTTGAATTAGTTGGTTGGGATGGATGACTGCGATGCCGTGCGCGTCAATTTTTCCAGATGCGACGGCGTCGATCGGCACAATGGTTCTTATTTGCGCCAACCAGTTCGCAACATCTCCGGACAATTCGCATTGCAACTTGGTGGGTGCAGTCGATGTTGTCGCTATCGGAGTAAGCAGCTTTGCGGAAAGCCTCTCGGATCCCGCTGTAAGCAGCAGATTTCCCGTATCCAGCTGCAGCCCTTGACCTTTTGTCTGGTTCCCGACCCATTGGCCGGCGGCTTGGACGACGATATTTAGTTCCGGTTGCGACCAATTTGTTTTTCCAGGCCAGTTAATTGCCGGTTGTTCAATACGAAATTTGCCGCCCGTTCGAAATGGACGATCGGCCAGTCTACTCTCGGCGTCAAATTTCCAGGCGAAATGACCGTCAATTTTTCCTGCCAAATCCAGTCCACCAAGATGGACGAATCTTCCGAGCTCTTGCATCGCCATGGACAAATCGCCCGTGGCCGTAAACTCGCCCTGCTGTTTTGTGGCGGACCCGGTAATTTTTAAAAAATTTGACGAACAATCGAGTGATTCGACGACGACCGATTCGGGCGTTTGACGTAACACGGCGACAAGGCGAATCGGCTTGTGCCAATTGATCGGTTGGCCGTTACGAATTGCTGACAAACCAGCACTCTCTCCGTTAAAGACCAGTTTTCGTATTTCACCTTCCACACGGCTTGAGGCCGTGAACTGAATTGAACCGGACTGGATTGTCAAATCGTCTTGTAATGGCAATGTGTTGGGTAACATTCCAGCCAACTTTGCCAGGTCGAGTTCAGCATCTGACTGAAAATCTGTCGCGGGAATTTCGAAATTGTTTTTCAGGCTGGCCAGTTGCCTCCAGGCGAATCCCCCGTTGGCACGCAAATGTCCAATATCGGTTTCGCAAACAAAATCGGTTGCATCCACCATTTCCGGCGTTAATGACAATTCCCCCATCACTTTTAGATTGGCAAGTCTGATTTGATCATCACCGATTCGATTAGGCGCCATGAAACGAACGTGCTGGATGTTAGCCGGCGCGGCATTTAACGAAATCGAGTTACCGTAGTCGGACCATTTGGCCGCTATTTCGCCATTTAGCAGACCACCCATTTCCATGCGCTCATAAAATCGGGTCAAGAAGGGTGTGGCAGCGTCTGTCGGCAATTGACGCGCTGACAATGAAACCGCTCCTCGTTTAAACGCGAGCTGCTGCGTACCTTCATCAATTTTCACTTCGATATGAAATTGTCCTGCAGCTTGCCCTTGCGATGTTAAAGGGTCCTGAGAAATTACTGCGCCGGAAAATTTTGCGGCCAATGGTAACTTGGGCTGATTCGCTTTGAGCTTTCCGGTTATTTGCTGAAAGCTCCATCTTGGCGGTTGATCATCAACGCTTAGCGCAACATTCCCGTTGGAAATCGCAATCTCGACAGGCGGTCCCGGTGAATCCTGAGTGTCCGCGTTCAAGTAGTTGGCAAATGCATCTTCAATATTGCTTCCGTCTTCACGTAACTTGAGGAAAACCGTTGGTTCCGTAACGGCGACTCGACCAAAATCACTCCCAGTTATGAGTGCCAGCAGAGTCTTTTCGGTAGATATTTTTTCGGCAAAGAACAGAGGTTTTCCCAAGTCGTCTGCTGCAGACACGCCGGTCAACTCAACAGGTGAAAACCAACCCAGCGAAACCGCTTTGAGATCCAGTTTTCCATTGAGCTTGGACAGCGCGGTGTCGACGGCGATTTGCCTTAACGGCGTAACCGCGATAATGGTCGGCAGGAAAAATATCAGCGCTGCGATTGTCACAAGACCGATGAATAGGATTCGCGGAACGCGCAGATTTTTTTTTCGCTGAGTTTCAACAAATTCATCGTCGAGAACTTGTTCATCAAGCTCTCGACGCTTACGTGTGCGGCGGCGAGAACGTGGCATGATTGCTTCCTTGCATTTGCCAGAGTGGTGGTTTCCGAATTCGGTGGGTTGACCGATTTGGCGTAGCGTTGACCACAGAAATCGGCCGCCCATATAAAATCGGGCGGCATAGTGTAGAAATCCTCACCTTCGATGCAAATATTGATTTGCGAGCAGCCTTCATTCAGCTTTCACGTCGACGATTGCAGACGAAATCAGCTGTTTAGCTCGGAAAAAACTCAGTGCATTATGGAATCGGCAAAGCTAGCTTGCACCTGATTCACCCGGTTCTGGAGTTGCAACGACCGGCGGAACCGGACAATCGAGAGACTCCGACATGGCACGAAACAGCTCGGCTTCTTCTACGGTGACTTTCTGGTCATGCGTGATGGCTACCGCCGCACCCGAAAGCACTCGCTTTTTGATTGCCGGGGAAGCGGCCCCTAATCGATCGAGTGCTGTCGCAAGAGAGTCGTAATCAAATGATTGGTTTATCATTGAAACCGCATCTTCCCACGGCTCGCCGATTGCCCCAACGCCGGCCAGAAAAGCTGCTTGCGCTTGCTGATCTTGATCGTGACCGATTCGGACCAACACAGCAAGAAAACGACAAACATCTTGCTTGAGCGGCGCGAGTGCTTTGAATTTCACTTGCGGGGGCAAACCAATGCCGAACCGCCGATTGAGGTGCACAATCAGATGGTGTCGCAAAAAGAACTCGAACAAATCGACCTTTTGATCGGCTTCGACCAGCGCGTTAACCGTTGCCTGAAATGTCTGGTATTGTTGGGGCGAAATTGCGGTCAGCGTGCCTTGTAAGATTTCAAATACCGGCAAACGAAATCTCGGATCAAGTTTTTGCATCAGGGGTTGGAGCCTGACGGTTTCTTCCGCCGAAGCGCGTCCCTCATTGGATTCGACAGTTTGAAGTTGGTGATTGCGAATCTGCGGATTTTCATCCAGCAGCGATGCGAACACCAGGCATCTCGCGCTAAACACATCACGAGCTGCATCGGCCAATGGCTCAGGAATCTTGTCGACCAAAACGTGCGAATAAGCCACATCGTCATCCGATGGTAATCCGATTCCCGCGATCAAAATTACCGGATCTATCGGAAAACGATCGGATAGTTCCTTGGGCAAAATTTGACTGCCTGGAGTTAGCGGAAAGCGCGGTCCACCAGTTTTCTGTGTTTCAGCTTTGGTTGTTTTGCGGCGTCGGCCTGCACGAGCCTGCACATATTCCCGAAAGTCTCCGTCAAATCGTGGATCGATCTGTCGAATGCGTTTATCCAACGGAGGGTGCGTGGCGAACAAGCCCCCAAAATTAGTTTTAAACATGCTTGCAAAAAACATGTGACTCGCGACTTCGGCCTGCGGCGATTCCATCACCGATCCATATTGGCTGGCCCCGATCATTTTCAACGCGCCGGCAATTCCATCGGGGTTGCGCGTAAACTGAACGGCCGAGGCGTCCGCCAAGTATTCTCGCTGACG